>Ga0116170_10002484_pt1 | contig 17751 bp, 15 predicted proteins | sample AD_JPNHW1_MetaG_FD_89797 | JGI IMG/M metagenome (GOLD analysis project Ga0116170, IMG submission 89797) | Active sludge microbial communities of municipal wastewater-treating anaerobic digesters from Japan - AD_JPNHW1_MetaG | ecosystem: Engineered > Bioreactor > Anaerobic > Digestate | place...
CCAAACCACGAGCCGCATCATGCGGCTCGTGCTATTTTGAAAACCAGGGCGCCGTAGCCAAGTGGTAAGGCCGCAGACTGCAAATCTGCCATTCATCGGTTCGATTCCGATCGGCGCCTCCAATCTCTACCGGTCTTCGTGACCACATCCAAGCGGGTGTAACTCAGTGGTAGAGTGCAACCTTGCCAAGGTTGAAGTCGTGAGTTCAAATCTCATCACCCGCTCCAAACAGGCCGCCCTCGGGCGGCCTGTTCGCGTTACACCAAAGGGCCAGACCCTTGCCGGTCTGGCCCTTTGATCATGCGATTTGGAATGCGGGAGTGGGAGCTACTTCAGCAGCGACAGGATGGATTGGGCGGACTGGTTGGCTTGGGCCAGGGCGCTGGTACCCGACTGGTTCAGGATCTGATACTTGGTCAGGCTCACCACTTCATCCGAGATATTGGCGTCCCGGATCTGGGAGTAGGGTGCGGTGAAGTTCTCCACCTGGATGCCCAGGGAGTTGGAGATGGAGGTGATCTGCTGCATCGTCGCGCCGATGGAGGCTCGCACGTTGCTGACGGATTCCAGCGCGCTCATGATCAAGCCCGCGGCAGCAGATGCTGCCGTGTCCGATTGTAGATTGGTACCGAGCGTTGCCCCTTGGTTCGCCGTTAGGCCAAGTGCGGAAACAGTGCTTGAGGCGATGACCGGGATACTGATGCCGATGGGTGAGAAGGTGCCGACAGAAACCGTCGCGGCCGCTCCGTAGATGCTCGCGCCGTTGAAGGTTGTATTCACGCCGATATCGGCGATGCTCTTGATGATGTTCTGGAACTCAGCGTCGATATTTGTGCGGTTGGAGTTGCTGATGGTGCCGGTCTTGGCCTGTTCTGATAGCTCAGCGGCGCGGGTCAGCAGATTGGTGACTTCATCCAGCACGCCGTCGGCCACCTGCAGATAGCTGACGCCGTCGTTAGCGTTGCGCTTGCCCTGGTTGGCGATGCGGATATCTGCGCCCAGCTTGTTGCTGATGCCCAGCCCGGCTGCGTCGTCAGAAGCGCGGTTGATGCGCCGACCCGTGGTCAGGCGCTCAATGGTTTTCTGAAGGCCACCGTTGGTGATCTCCAGCTGACGGGAAGCCCCGAGTGCCGCGACATTGTTCAAAATCGAGACCATGATGTCCTCCTTGGCGGTCTGTCACGGCAGCATCCGTGCCGGTCGCCAAGGGCAGTGCGAAGGCGGTGCCAACTTCCGATGGGCTTGGGGGTTGGTTCTTGTCGATGAAATGTGAATATATTGTAAGTTGCTTTAATGCAATATTTTACGGTTTAAGTGTGGATGCAGTGGGCGTCGTTCGGCGTGGACGGGATGGTGGGCGGGCAGGCCTGTAGGGGGCTGTTTTTGCCCTGTTTGACTTGCATCCGGTTTCCAGGGATTCGCGAGCGTTTTCCCTTCCGTTGGATTCACTCGGTAGATTCTGCTGGCCTTGGCTGATCGATCCAGCCGCCGCCCAGCAGTTCGTCACCTTGATAGAAAACAATGGCTTGCCCTGGCGTAATGGCCATCTGGGGCTCGTCAAAGGTGACCTGGGCGCGTCCATCGGCCAGCAGCTCGAGGGTGGCGGGGGCTTCGGGGCTGCGGGAGCGGATTCGAGCCGCGCACGTCAGACACGTTCCAGGGGCAGGGAAATCCCGCACACACCAATGGAGGTCCCTCGCCAGCAGGTTTTGCCCTGGGAGATCCTTCTTCCCGCCCACCCAGACGGTGTCGGTGGATGGCTCCAGGCGCACCACATAGAGCGGTTCCACATGGGCGATGCCCAGGCCTTTGCGTTGGCCGATGGTGTAGCGCCAGAATCCCTGATGGGTACCCAGGGTCCGGCCATCTTCGAGGAGGCGGATTTCGCCGGGAATGCGCTCGGGCGCTCGGCCTTCGCGCTCGATGTAGGTGTCGTAGCGGTCGTTGCCCACAAAGCAGATTTCCTGACTCTCGCGTTTTTCAGCCAGATGCAGGCCCAGTTCTGCGCCGAGCGCCCGCACCTGGGGCTTGCTCAGCTCGGATAGCGGGAACAGGGTTCTCGCCAGGGTGGCTTGCGTGTGATGAAAGAGGAAATAACTCTGATCCTTGGCCGCGTCCAGGGCCTTCCGCAGATGCCAGCCATCCGCATCGTGGGTGATGCGCGCGTAGTGTCCCGTGGCCACGGCGCGGATGCCCAGTTCATCCGCCTTGCGCATCAGCGCGTCGAATTTCAGGTGCTGGTTGCAGAGGATGCATGGGCTGGGGGTTTCCCCGCGCAGGTAGGTGTCGATGAAGGGAGCGATGACGGTGTGCTGGAATTCTTTCTGGAAATCCATGACGTAGTGCGGGAAGTCGCGCTCGTAAGCGACGCGGCGCGCATCCTGGAAATCGTCCAGCGTGCAGCAGCGGCCCAGGGATTCCTCGCTCGGATCCTTCGCGAAGAGGTTCATGGATACGCCGACGACCTGGAAGCCTGCAGCCTGCAGCAGGGCGGCCATGACCGAACTATCGACGCCGCCGGACATGGCCGCGAGGATGGGTTCGCCTGGCGTCAGTCCCGGCGATTGGCGCAGGGCGGCGATGGCTTGCTTGAGCAGGGTCGGGCGGGTCATGCGGGCGGCCAAGCCCCCGCACCCAGGCGCAGGACGACCGGTTCGTCATTCGTCATGTCCACCACGGTGCTGGCGAGGCCCGAGGGTTGCCCGCAATCAATGACCAGATCCAGCATATGCCCCATTTCCTCTTCGATTTCCCAGGCGTTCTGAAGGGGGTCTTCACCGGCACGATTGCAACTGGTGGTGATGATGGGCTCGCCGACCAGGGCTGAGATGGCCAGACAGAACGCATGATCGGGGATGCGCAGACCCACGGTCTGCTTGTTCTGCAAATGCCGGGGCACCTCGCGGCTTGCGGGCAGCACGGCGGTGTAGGACCCGGGGAACATCTGCTTGAGGATGCGGAAGGTGGGGGTGTCGAGATGGCGGGTGTAACGGCAGAGCATTTCCATGTTTGCGCACAGGATGCTCATGGGCTTTTTTGGATCGCGCCCCTTCATCGCCTGGATGCGGTCCACCGCCTTCTTGCGCGAGACAAGGCAACCCAGCCCGAAGAGCGTGTCTGTCGGATAGGCGATGACGCCGTCCTTCTGCAGGACTTCGGCGATGCGCTCCAGGTGGCGCAGCTGAGGCGTTTCGGGGTGCAGCGAGAGAATCATGGCGGCTACAGGTTACTCCAGCGGGCGCGTCCTTCGCTTGGATGTTCCTTGGGGCGCTGGAAGAACCGCTCGGCCAGCGCCGCATCCATGGGTGTGGCGCAGCCGGTCAGTCGTGCGTGCAGGGCAAGGATGGCGAACACCGTCAGGGCGTCGGTGATCTCGCCGTTGAGCACCCTGGACAGGCACTGGCCAAAGGGCTCGCGGATCCGCAGGAACTCCTCGGTGTCTTCCGGCGCATCCCCGTTCGGATGAGGCTCCAGGTTCCTGGCGAGAAACAGGAATGTCTCCTCGTCCGTGCTGGAGTTGCTGTTGTGGCAGAAGGCCAGGGGCTCCCAGTGCTGCGCCTGCAGTCCGGCTTCCTCGATCAGCTCTCGCTGGATGCATTCGAAGGGGCTTTCATCAAGCTCGCCGCCACCTTCCGGGATTTCCCACGAATATCGCTCCAAGGGGTAGCGCCACTGGCCCACCAGCACGACGCGATCCTCGTCGTCCAGTGCGAGGACGCCGCAGGCCGTTCGATGGAACCCGCAGACCGCATACCGCCCTTCGCCGCCCTGTCGATGGGTGAAACGATCCTCGCGCAATCGGATCCATGGCGAGTCGTAGAGCAGGGTGCGCTGGGAAACCGTGTAGGGGTTGGGATTCTCGGGGCTGGGAAGGGGGGGGATGGGATTCATGGCATTCACCCAAAAAACAAACGCCCGCGAGTGCCGCGGGCGTTTGCATCGTGCATCGGCACGTAAATGAACTAGCGGCGCAGGCCGAGACGCTCGATGAGGGCGGCGTAACGGGCCTTGCTCTTCTTCTTCAGGTAGTCCAGCAGGCTGCGGCGCTGGCCAACCATGACCAGCAGACCGCGGCGGCTGTGATGATCCTTCGCGTGCACCTTGAAGTGTTCGGTCAGGTCGTTGATGCGCTTCGTCAGCAGGGCCACCTGGACTTCGGGGCTGCCTGTGTCCGTGGCGTGCTGCTTGAAGTCTTCGATGACAATCTGCTTCTGTTCAGTGCTCAGGGCCATGTTCGGCTCCTTTTCGGGTATTCGCCCGTCACCATTCCCGCAGTCCCGTACCGCAGAAAGGTCGAAGTCCGGGAAGGCCGGACACCTTTATCAAGACTAACAGGTCCATCAAGACAAAAACCGACGCAAGGCGCCGGTTTTTGTTGGTGGTGCGGATAGAGGGACTCGAACCCCCACGACCGTGAAGCCACTAGCACCTGAAGCTAGCGCGTCTACCAATTCCGCCATATCCGCAAGAACTCGCTGCGTCCCTCGGGATCATCAGCGCGAAACATAAGCCTATCGCGCTTCTGCGAAGGCTTCAAGAAAAAATGTTGGCTACCACTCGCGGTAGGGGATTCCGTTGAGCCCCTTGCCGGGGGCGAGGCTGTAGACGTCGAAGACACAGCCGCTACTCCCCGAGGTGCTTCCAGGTTCGTCGCTGACCGAGCGCAGGCCCCATTCCGCCTTGCTCGTGAAGGGATCGACGGGGATGCGGCGCAGGAAGAGCGTCTTTGATGTCTTGCCGCCCTTCGCTGGGGCACCTTCCACCAGGATCTCCAGGCTCTCTGGGTAGCCGTTGTTCTCGATGGGAGGGGATGCGATCTTCTGCTGTTCGACGGCCAACTTGTAGGCGTCGATGGCGAGGCGCATCTCACGCAGATCCCGGCGCAGTTCCAGTTCCTTCTGTCGCCGCACGCCGTTCTTGGCCATGGGAATAACAGCCCCCGCAAGGATCAGCAGCACCGTGGCGGTGATGAGCATCTCCAGGAGCGTGAATCCGCGGGTTGCGCGCACGAGGGATTACTCCACGGTCACGAGGGCGTTGACGACCTTGGCGGGGATGGGATTGGTCCCCACGAGATACTTCCCGCTCTGGATCAGCACCGGCGCGTTGCCCGCCTTGAGCGCCTCCACCTCGATCACGGCCACGGTGCCACTGTCAGAGGCGGTCGTGGCGCGCTTGAAGTGGATGGTCGCGCCGCCTTCCCGGCGCAAGTTGGATTCCACTGTGCCGCCTTCGTTGGTGATGAAGTCCCCACCGTTGATGCTGATCAGCTTCAGGCGCGGGTCGATCTGCAGATCGATGTCGCCGCTGGAGAGTCCGCGCCCTCCGCTGGCCATCAAGGTGAGCTGCAGATGTTCCTGGGGTTTCAGGGTGCTGCTGAGCGGCGTGAGGAAAAGCACAAGATCCTGGGCATCCTGCGATGCGCCCTCCTGGGCGGTGGCCGTTCCAGCATTTGCGGGCGCACTGGTTGAGGTGTTGGCCGGGAGATTAGCGGGAGTCTGCGCCCCGACCTTGGTTTCCTCGCCAGGACCCGTTGGCGTGGATGTGGCCTCGCTTCTCGTCGGAGCTTTCTCTTGCAGATGCGCCGATGGGGTGGAGATCGCCTCCTCGCGCGCTTCCGTGGTGGGGGCTTTGATCTTTGATGGCTTTGGCGTGAAGGGGCCGGCCTCAGCGCTGGCGCGTTCGGGGTCGAAGGCCTCGAAGTCTTCCTCGCGCAGATCGGGCTTGCGCACCAGCACGGTTCGCAAGGTCATGATCACGTCCGTCTTGGCGCGGTTTCGGTATGTGTTGCCCAGCAGCTTGCCCAGGATGGGAACATCGGTGAGGCCCCAGATGCCCTGCAGGCTCTTCTGCTCCTCGTCCTTCAGCAGCCCGCCGAAGACGACGGTCTCGCCGTCCTTCAAGCGCGCGACGGTCTTGATATCGCGCTTGCCCATATCGGGGCGCCCTGCAACCGAGCCAGACTTCAGCGTGCTGATGGTGGCGGAGATTGTGAGTGTGATGTCGTCGTTGAAGTGGACGCGCGGTTCCACGCTGATCTTCACGCCCACATCCTCGTAGGCGTACTGGGTCTGCCCGATCAGGCCATTGGCGAGGCTGGACATCGAGCTTGTGCTGCTGGTGGAGGCGGTGCCCAGATTGCCGATGGAGGACTGCGTGGTGCTGATTTTTTCGCCGATGTTCACCTCGGCCTTTTCGCCAGAGACCACGCGCACATTGGGGCTGGCGACCAGTTTGCCATCGCCGTTGCTCTTCAGGGCGTCCAGCGCCAGGCTCGGGAAGATGTACTGGATATCCGATTTGTTGAAGCGCATGGTGCCGCTGGTGTGATTGACGAAGTTGCCCACATCCAGCGTGGCGCCCATGCGATACAGGCCACTGTAGTCCGTGGCGCTGGTGACGGGCAGCAGGCCGACGCGCTCAAGCTGGTTCTCGGTGACCTCCAGCAGTTCGACGTAGACCATGACCTCGGCCCTGGCCTTGTCCAGGCTATTGACGATGCGCTTCGCGATGGTCAAGTCCGTGAGCTTGGCCTTGAGGGTCAGCGCATTCAGCTGCTTGTTGGGAACCACCTTGACCCGGTTCTCCATCAAGGTGCTCAAGACGTTTTTTACTTCGTCCACGTTGGCGTTGGACAGGTAGAAGGTCTGGATGAGCTGGTTCTCGTTCTGGTTTCGAAGCGTGAGACTGTCCTTGAACACCATGATGGTATTGGCGTCGATGACCTTGTAGAACAGGTCGCTCTGCAGCATCAGAGTGTCCAGGATGCGCTGGAACGTGAGTCCGCGGAGATCTGCGCTGATCTGATCATCCTTGAACGAGTTGTGCAGGATGATGCTGACGCCGGAATTCTTGCTGATGGCGGCAAAGACATCGCGCAGACTCGTCTTGCGCGAGAAGTTCAGATCCATGCCCTCCAGGCTGCGGGGATTGAGCAGGATGGGGGATTTCGCCTGGGCTCGGATGCGTTGATCCTCAAGGCTGGATTCCTCGTCATCCTGCTGTTTGGCGCGCTTCTGGGCGGCGAGCTCCAGGCGGACGATCCATTCCTGGGCCGCGGCATTGCTGGGGTCCATGCGATAGGCCGCCCGGACTTCGCGCTCCACCACGTCGTCCTTGCCGTGGCGCTCTGCGTCGCGCGCGGCTTCCAGATGCTGCTCGGACGCCCGCGCGGCCGCGCGCTGGTAGCCGATGCGCGCTTTCAGGTTGGTGGGATTGCTCTGCAACGTGGCGTGATAGAGTTTGGCCGATGCCTCAAAATTGCCCGCGTCAAAGGCGCTCCTCGCCTTGTACATATTGCACCCGATGGCCAGCGTCAGGGATGCCGTGACCAGGAGTGCCTGGGAAGTCTGGGAGAGGGGTTTCATTCGGCGTGAGGACATCGCTTCATCCGGGGATCAAAATTCGTTGCTGGGGGCAGCAGTGGCGTTGGTGGAGCGGGCGTCTCCCGCCTCGAGGCGGAAAAGCAGATCCTGGAACTTCACGTTCTGGAACTCTGCATAGTTTTCCGTCAGTTTCGATAGCCGCCAGTGCGGATTCGCCAGGTCGCCCAGGCGGATGGAGACGCTGTCATCCCCCTTCATGAATGCGCCCAGCCGGCCCGAGGTGGCGGTTCCCATGTAGCCGAGGTAACGCAGCGATTGGGGGCGGAGATTCTGTTCGTTCTGCCGGGCCTGACGCAGCTGCTCGGCGGCGATCTGTTCTTTGGTCGGAGGAGGCGGTGGAGGTGGCAACGGCGCGGGTTTGGGCTTGGGAGGCGGGGGCGGCGCGGGCATATCGAACAGGATCAGATCACGGTACATGCGTCCTTCGCCCGGCAGTTCTCCCGCCTTGTTGAGCTGCGCCAGATCCGGCAGCTTCTGGATGGCTGCGTTGGTTTGGCCCGAGATGGGGGCGGCGAAGGTGCGCGCGGTTCTGGGTCGGGCCTTGGGGCCATCATCCAGAAGCGAATAGACGAGAAAGGCCAGCGTCAGGGGCGCCAGCAGCGCGACGGCCTGGGTTTTCCGGTTGGTCTTCAGCTCGTGAAGCAGGGCCTTGGTGTCCAGGGAGAATCGGGATTTCGCGCTCATTCTCCCTCCCCGCTGGTGGCTGCTGGGGCCGAACCGGAATGGCGGAAGGCCCTCAGCGTGGCCGTGAGCCGGGCGCCATCGGGGCTTTCTTCCAGCTTGGCTCCCGCGACGGCGAAGGGCAGTTCGCTTTTCTCCAGATCGAGCATGAAGGGCTTCAGGCTTTGGTACACGCCAACGGCGGTGAATTCGACGTCGAGGGATTCCAGATCCGTGCCCTTGGCTCCCTCGCGCGAAGGGGCGCCGTACTTCACGGCCTGAAGCCGCACGGCGTGCTGCTTGGCCAGTTCGCCCAGGCGGGCGTGGATGCGCCAGTGGAGCGCGCTCACGCTATCCGAGGTCATGTTGCCGAGGGTTTTTTCAAGGATAGTTCGGCTGCGCTCGATGCTGTCGGCCTGGGCCTGGAGCGAAGCCAGGCTGGCTTCCCTTTCGCGCAGCGCCTTCTGGGCGTTCTGCTCGGCCCTCTGCTTCTGGTGGTAGTCCCGGGAAACGCTGGGGAGCAGGAACAGGGCGGCGATCAGGGCCAAGGCCAGCGTCCCTCCGCCGATGGCGACCCGAAGGGTGCTGGCGCGAAGCAGGCGGTTCATGGCTGATCTCCCGTCGGATGGCCCGAGACATTGCCCATGAAGCGCGGCTGATCGGGGCGCGGCACGGGGCGGAATCGGGGCGGCCGATTGCTGCCGGCCGGGTTCGGAGCCGAGGTTGAAATTGGGGCCGAGGCCCGGGGCGGGGCCAGATTGGGTCTGGACGCCGGAGGCGTAAGCGACGGGGCTGCTGCCGGGCGGATGGGGCTTGGCGCGGGGCGAAGGACAGGCTTGGTCACCGTGGAGACGCCACCCTTTGCGATTTTCGGGTTGCTCGGGGCAGCGTCCTTGGTGTGCGACGGCCCGAATTTCGGCAGCGGCGCATAGGGGACGGGTGCGGGCGAGATGGGCAGGATGAAATCGAAGTCCAGGCCTCCCCCTTGGCCCTCCGCTTCGCGCTCCAGGACTGCGCCCGCGAAGAAGGCGTTCTTGCGCAGGGATTCAAGAAGTGCGTCTTCCGCGGCGCGGCTGCGGGCCTCGGCCTTGATCTTCAACAGCACCTTCTGGGCGTTATCGCGGGTGCGCTGGATGTTCTTGATGCGCACATCCTGAACGAGGCTGCGCTCCAGTTCTGCTGTGAGCCGCGACCAGGGCGCACTGCGTTCGGCGAGGATGCGTTCGGCCAAGCGCCAGCGGGGAAGTTCCTTCTCCACATCGATGGACTGCATCTGGGCTTCGATGGCGGCCTGCTTGCGGGCGGCGGCGGTGGATCGGGCGTCGAAAGCTGCCGCCTTGCGACCCGCGGTGGCCGCATGCCGGTAGGCGATGCCCGTGGCGGCCAACACGCCGAGCAGGGCGAGGACGCCGCAGCTCAGCACCGTCCAGCTGATCGCCTGGTGGTACTGGCGCCAGGGGGTCGGCGGCGGAACCAGATTGAGCTTGAGTGATGGGACCGGCATCAGAGCGTCTCCTGGGCCGGGATTTCCGGCTGGAGCAGTTGCACGGGCAGCGCGCCATCCGGCCAGGTGGAAGCGCCCCAGACCCAGAGCTTTTGGGCAGGGCGTCCTTCCCGCTGAAGAAAGGCCGCCGAGGGCGTCACGCGCTCGTGCATCCAGACTTCGGCGGATGCGGGTTCGGACCACTGGCGCAGCAGGGTGAGCGTGCGTCCCCAGGCCGCCAGGGTGCCGGTGTAGCCACCCTCAACGGCGGAGAGGGAGAGCAGCATGCCCGGAGCTTCCTGGTGGGGGGCTAGGCGGTTGTAGATCCACAGCCAGCGGGGGGCGAGAGCGTAGATGGGGCGTCCCACGCGCAAGGTAATTTGGCTCAGGGCCTCCTTGCGATCTTGCGGCATTCCGGCCAGCAGCCACGCGCTTTCGCCAAGCGCAAGGGCCTGCACCGACTGGGGTGCCTCCAGGGCGAGCTGCTGCTCGAAGCGCCAGCGGAAGAAGGCTTCACGCGCTTCGCCGTTGGGGGGAAGCTCTGCCAGATCCTTCACCAGCAGGCAGGGAGCCCAGGCGTCATCCAGGATCCAGCTCGTGGGGCCTGCGGGCAGGGCGCCCAAAATGGAGGCGATGTGATCCGGGTCGGGCCAGCCGCTACAGATATGGGAAGTGCCCCCCGCATGGACGCGGTTCGGCTCCAGCCATACCATGGAGGCCTGCTTCGATTGCAGGTGGAATAGACTCACCGTTCCCGCTCCGCGGTGTGGATTGGCTGAATGGGAAGGGTTGGCACAACAACTCCATTTCGGTAGGAAAAGACAAGTCTAGCGCCCCAAGGTCCCGTTTCCCAAGCAGTGAGCGTTCAAGGCAGGTAATGAAGAAAATCGGGCGGAGGTTCCCGCCTTCGCAGGAGAAATCAGATTGCGCCTCATCTCCCTAGAGATCCACGGCTTCAAGTCTTTCGCGGATCACCAGAAGCTCGGCTTTCCCGGCGGTATGACCGCCGTGGTGGGTCCGAACGGGTGCGGCAAATCCAATATCTCGGATGCTCTGGCGTGGGTGCTGGGCGAGCAGCGCGCCACCCTGCTGCGCGGCGCGGAGATGGCCGACGTGATCTTCGCCGGAACGAGTCAGCGCAAGGCCACGGGCATGGCCGAGGTGAAGCTGGCCCTGGAGATGGCCGATCCCGTCCTGCCGGGCGCGACCAAAGAAGTGGTCATCTCGCGTCGGCTTTACCGCGATACCGGCAGCGAATACCGCATCAATGGCCGCGAATGCCGTCTCAAGGATGTTCAGGATCTGCTCATGGATACAGGCATGGGCATGCGCGCCTATTCCTTCATCCAGCAGGGCCAAATTGATTTGATCCTGTCCACCAAGCCCAAGGACCGGCGCCAGCTTCTGGAAGAAGCTGCGGGCATTACGCGCTACAAAGCGCGACGGGGAGAGGCCGAGCGCCGCTTAGGTGAGACCCGCGCGAATCTTTTGCGCCTGGACGACATCCTGCACGAGCTGGGCAAACAGCAGGAAAGCCTCAAGCGCCAAGCCGCGAAGGCACGGCGCGCCCAGGAGCTGGATACGGCCATCCGCGCCACGCAGCGCATCCTGTTGGCGGGCAAGGCGGTGGAGCTTGAAAGCGCGAAGGATCGCATCCTGGAGCAACTGGACGGCCTTGAGCGCCAGATCGCCACGCTGACGGCCCAGGCCTCCGAAAAAGCCAGTGAAGTTGAGCATCAGCGCCATGCGCTGGATGAACTCAAGGAGACGCAGGAAAACCGAAGCCGGGCCTTATTGGGATTGGATCAACGCCTGGGCTTGGCCGATCAGGATCGAGGGTTCCAGGAAGAGCGCATCCAGGAAGCGCGCCAGCAGGAAGCGCAGCTGAAGGCCAGGCTGGTGGAGCTGGAACAGCGAAGTGGAGATTCACAGGCCGAAATGGAGCGCCTGAAGGCGTCCCTCGCCCAGGCCGAGAGCGCGCTGGAGGCAAGGCAGTCCCTGGTTTCGGAAGCTGAAGAGTCCGTGGCGCTGGCGGCCGGGGGCCTGCGCCATGTGGAATCCGAGCTGAAGGAGCTGCGCCAGAAGCGGGCCGAGGCGGAGAAGGAAGCCCTGGCTGTCCAACGTCAGCAGCAAGTCCTTCATCAGCAGATCGCTCAACTCGAAGGCCGCCTGGAAGCGCTCAATCACGAGGAATCCCTGCGTGCGCCGCGCCTGGACGGCCTGAAGGCCGATGATCAGCGGCTTTCGAGGGAACTGGAAAGCGCCAGCGAGCGCATGGAACTGATGGACGAGGCGATGCAGATCCAGGTGCGGATCCAGCAGGAGGCCTCGGAAGCCCATCGGAACGCCAGCCAGGCCCTGCGGGAATCGGAAGCCGCCCTGGATGGACAGGAACGCAAGCTGCGTCAGATAGCCGATCAGCTCCAGCAGGCGAGCGGATCCGAGGATATGAAGGCGGGACTCGCCTGGGCGCGCCATTTGGGGGAAAGCCCTCTGGTTTTGACGGACGCCCTGACCATCGACGCCGAGGCCCTGGCGGACGTGGAGCGCCTGCTGGGGGCCTGGATCCAGACCCTCTCCCTGGGGCCGAAAGGCCTGTCGGATCTGGCGGGTGCGCCTGGACAGCTCATGGTTTGGGCCGGGGGTGAGGCGGAAACGCCTGCGGCGCCGGATGCTTGCGAAGCCCTGGCGGCGCACGTGCGCTGGAAGTCCGGTGTCGCGCGGCCGCTGGAGTCCCTCATCGCCAGGGCTTTTCGCTGTTCGGACGAACGGCTTCCCGAGCTGGCCGTGCTTCATCCGGAACTGGCGCTGGTGTCGCCAAGGCTGTTAAAGCTCCCCTTTGGTCCCGTGCAGGCGGGGATCTCCGCGCCTGCGGCCTCGCCCCTCAAACTGAGATCCGAACTGGAGGAAGCCCGCCGCATTCGAGAGGAATTGCTGGATCGCGTCGAAGCGCTGGAAGCGGAAGCCAAGACGGCCCAGGGGCGGCACCAGGAGCACGCCGAGCGTTTCCGCGAGATGGAAGAAGACCGGCTGGCGGCCCGCCGCAGTCTGGAGGATCTGAAGGGCCGGGTAGCGTCCGTGAAGGGGCAGCTGCGGGAAATCCAGGTCGCCCAGGAGCAGGCGGACGCCCAGTGGGAAGTGCTGGAGAACGAAATCAGCGCCCTTAAGGCAAAGCTGCGCGAGCTGGAAACGCCGCAGGAGCAGGAAGGGGCCGCCGAGTTGCTGGAGGCCATCCACGCCCATGAGGCCAAGCGGCAGGAGGCCCAGCAGCTTCTGGAGGAGCGGCGAGAACGATTGATGGAAGCCACCCAGATCCGCAGCTCCGCCTGGGCCGAGCGGGATAGCCTTCAGCGTCAGGTGCAGCAGTACCAGCGGGGGGCTTTCGATCTGGAAGGCGAGAAGCAGCGCGTCCAGGCCGATATCCAGCAGGCCCAGGAACGTGCGACGCAAGCCACGGCCCGCATCGACGAGCTGGAAGGCGAAACCCAGGCGATGCTGAAGGATCGACAGTCGCTGTCAAATCAGCTGCAGGAGCTCGCCCCACGCATCGAGGAGGCGCAAGAAGCCCTTCGCGTCTATGAACGCATGGCGCGCGAGTTCCAGGAGGCCCTGGAGAATGCGCGCCAGATCCACCACGAGGCGCTGGTCCAGGGGGCCCAGGTTCAAGGCAGCATCGAGGCCCTTTCCAAGGAAGTGGAACTGGCCCTGTCCATGACCGTGCCTGATTTCCTGGCGTCCATCTCCGAGGAAGAACGCGAGGCTTGGTCCTTCGGGGAGCTGGTGCATCAGACGAATCTCTCGGAACTGCAGGGCAAGCGCCTGGATCTGGGCGGCGTGAACCCCTTGGCCATCCAGGAACTGCAAGAGGCCGAAGAACGCCTGACCTTTATGAACCAGCAGCGGGGCGATGTCCTGGAAGCCATCGGCAATCTGGATGCGACGATCCGCGAGATCAACGCCACCAGCGAGGAGCGCTTCCGCGAGGCCTTCGACTTCGTGAACGCGCGCTTCACCGAAGTCTTCCGCGAGGCCTTCGGAGGCGGCAACGCGCATCTCACGCTGCAGGATCCCAAGGATCTGTTGGAGTGCGGCATCGAGATCATGGCGCAGCCTCCGGGCAAGACGGCCAAAGCGCTCACCCTGCTTTCGGGCGGCGAGAAGGCGTTGACGGCCATCTCGCTTCTGTTTGCCATCTTCCACTTCAAGCCCTCGCCCTTCTGTGTGCTGGACGAGGTCGACGCGCCGCTGGACGAGGCCAATGTGGGGCGCTTCGCGGGCATGGTGCAGCGCATGAAGACGGACACCCAGTTCGTGGTCATCACCCATCAGAAGCCCACGATGATCGCGGCGGACACCATGTATGGCGTGACCATGGAAGAGCAGGGCGTTTCGCGCCTGGTGAGCGTGCAGTTGAAAGAGGCTGAGCGCCTGGTTTGATTCGTCACAGGTCTGTCGCGAAAAAGAATCTTCGATCCGCTTGTCAATACGAAAGAAAGCGGAAACTGCGGAAAACCCAGGTGGGCTCAATTTTAAACCGATCTATCCGGTAGGTTTGGTTTAAGTTGTTTATTTGCAAATATTTGTTGATGTGTGTCGTATTTGATGCAATCTCTAGAAGTTCAAGAAATCGTAGGGGTTATGGGTTCCTGGAATAGGATTTCCGCAAAGTTATCCACAGCTTTTGCGGAGTTCTCGCCGCGTGATGAAGTGATCATTTTGTTGCGTTGCGGTAACGCCCTGGAACCCCCTTGGGGGGATTGGTAAATACCGACCTGTTGGGGCGCGTCGATAATTTTTCGGGTTGACAGGAATGCTTCGCAAGCGGCGCGAACGGCTACCCTCAAGGGATGGCTAAGACTTCTTCCCTGTTTGAATGTACCGCCTGTGGTGCCCGCTATCCGCAAGCCATGGGCAAGTGCGGCGCTTGCGGCGCGTTTGGTTCCATCGAGGAAGTCAAAGGGGCGTTGAAGCGGGATTTGAAGCGGGTTGGCAGCGCCTATGCGCAGAGCCACTACCAGGGGCCGGTGGCGCTTTCGGCGGTGGACATCACCCAGACTGAGCGCCTAGCCACGGGGATTGGCGAACTGGACCGCGTGCTCGGCGGAGGGGTGGTGCCGGGCATGGTGGTGTTGCTGGGCGGAGAGCCCGGCATCGGGAAATCCACCCTGGTGCTGCAGTGGGCGGCCAATTCCAACGGTACGGTTCTCTATGCCTCCGGCGAGGAAAGCGAGCGCCAAATCAAGCTCCGCGCCCAGCGCCTGGGCGCTGAGAGTCCGCACATCCAGTTGTTCGCCGAGACGGATGTGCGGCGCATCCTGGAAGTCGCCGATGCCGTGAAGCCCACGTTGCTGTTGGTCGATTCCATTCAGACCCTCTTTGATCCGGAGTTCGAATCCAGTGCGGGCAGCATTAGTCAGGTGCGTGGCTGCGCGGCGCTTCTGGCGCGCTGGGCCAAGACGACGGGCACTCCGCTGGTGTTGGTAGGGCATGTGACCAAGGATGGAAGCCTCGCGGGGCCAAAGGTACTGGAACATCTGGTGGACACCGTGCTGGCCTTTGAGGGCGATCGGCATCATCACCATCGCCTGTTGCGGGCTTTGAAGAACCGCTTCGGCGCGGCGTTCGAGCTGGGGGTGTTCGCCATGACGGAGCGGGGGCTCGTGGCCGCAGAGGGGAATCCCTTCTTCCTGGAAGCTGAACCCAGGCCCGGCTGTTCCGCGACGGTGGTGCTTTCCGGAACGCGTCCGGTCGTGGTGGAGATCCAGGCGCTGGTGGCTTCCGCAGGTCTGGGGATTCCGCGCCGCACGGCGCTGGGCATCGATGGACAGCGGCTGTCGATGCTTTGCGCGGTGGCTGAGCGGAGGGGCGGCATCCAGCTTCACGATCGCGATGTCTATCTGAATGTGGCGGGTGGCCTGGATATCGAGGACCCGGCGGCGGATCTCGCCGTCATCGCAGCCCTGGCCAGCAGCGCCACGGGGCGCGTGCTTTCCGAGAAGTGCCTCTTCATGGGCGAGGTGGGTCTGACGGGCGAAGTCCGGCCGGTGGCCCAACTGCCCTTGCGAATCCAGGAGGGCGCGCGCCTGGGCTTTGCCCGCGCCGCGGTGCCCCGAACGGGCCTGGAGGGCGGTCCGGGGCCGCTGGAGCTGTTCCCCGAGCGATCGCTGGAGCGCATCCGGAACAAGGCGTGGCTCATGGGCAAGACCGACGACGGATTCGGCGATTGAACGGGCATACTGATTCCGAGTGAGGAATCTTGATGCGATCCATGACCGCCTATGCCGAAATGACCCGTTCTCTGTCCCAGGGGCAGATCCGGATGGGCTTGCGCAGCGTCAACCACAAGGCCCTGGACCTGTCCCTGCGTATGCCCGCGGCGCTCTATCCGCTGGAGGCATCCATCCGCGCGGCGGTTCGGAACGCCGCCTCCCGGGGCAAGCTCGATCTCAGCATCGAAATCCAGGACGAACCGGGCTTGGAGCCCCAGCTCAATCGCCCGCTGCTGCGCGCCATGGCCAAGGCCTGGCAGGAGGACGCGGAATGGCTGAACCTGCCTCCCCTGAATGCCGATGCCTTCTTCCGGCTTCCCGGGGCTTGGTTGCCCCCGGCGGCTGATCTCGCGGAACGGGTGGAGACTTCCGTCCTGTCGGTGCTGGATGAGCTTCTGGCCGTCTGGAATGAAGGGCGTCGGCGCGAAGCGGCGCGTCTGACGCCGTTCTTTGCGGAATCCATCGCCTGCCTCCAGAATCTGCGGGATGTCCTTCAGCGAGAGGCGCAAGCCCAGGCCGAAGAACTTCCGACCCTCTACCGCCAGCGCCTGGAGCAACTGCTCAAGGATGCCCAACTGGCTGGTCAGCTGCCCGAGGAGCGGGTGATCGCGGAAGCCGGCGTGCTGGCGGAACGCTTGGATGTGCACGAAGAGCTGGTGCGCCTGGAGGCCCATCTGAACGACTTCTCGGAGCGCCTGGGGAAGGAATCCATCGGCGGCAAATGGCTGGATGTCTGGTGCCAGGAGGTCCTGCGGGAGCTGAACACCTGCGGCAGCAAGTGCAAGCGGCTGGCCATGACCCGCGCCGTGATGGAAGCCAAGGGCGTGCTGGACCGCATTCGCGAACAGGGTGCAAATCTGGAGTAGTTGTACACTGCGAGGCTTCTTTTGTTTTTTGGAGACATCATGCTCACCCCCAAGCAGCGCCAGTACCTCAAGGCCCAAGCCCATCACCTCAAGCCCGCCGTTCATGTGGGCAAGGGCGGGGCTTCCGCCGGACTCGCTGCCGAGCTGGATCAGATGCTGGAAAGCCTGGAACTTATCAAGATCAAGCTGAACCAGAATGCGGCAGAAGATCCTGATGCCGTGATGGCAGTCTTGAAAGGCCAGGTACAGGGAATCGAGCACGTCTGGACCATCGGGCATACCCTTTTGGTGTTCCGTGCGAGCCGGAACAAACCTTCGGCCTACGATCTGCCGAAAACATCCTCGGACAAGTAATTTCCAGGATTTCATGAATGCCCTATCTGTCGTGGACCGAGGCTGGCGTGCTGCACCGTCATCTGCTGGATGGCGATTTGGCATTGGGCCGCGATCCTGCCTGTCTGGTCAATCAGCCTCAGGATCCCAGCGTCTCCCGCAAGCACGCCTCCATCTCGCTCTTTGACGGGCGTTGGTGGCTGCGGGATCTGGGGTCCCACAATGGCACATTCTTGAATGGTCTTGCCACGACCCTGCCCGGAGGCGGGGCGCTCTCTGATGGCGATGAAGTCCAATTGGGCGACTGGCGCTTGACCTTCACGGAAGGCTTTCCGGGGCTGGATGGCGTGGATTTCATAGAGCGGGTGGGGGATCTGTTTGCGGAGGTGCGCCCCGAACCTGCGCAGGCCATGGTGCTCATCCGGGGGCTGGAGCTGCTGCATCGCTCCACGGAGATCCTGCTGCACGAGAGCAGTTCCCAGGGCATGCTCCAGAGCATCCTGGAGCAGGCGCTCAAGCTGTTGAACGCCGACCGCGGTTTCATCGTCATGATTCAACCGGGAGGCACCTGGCACACCGTGCATTCCACCGGCAATGTGGAAGGGCTGGTGGGGCTCTCCCGCAGCGTTTTGACGTACGTGGCCTCCCAGCGCACCGCCGTGCTTTCCAATGCCCCGATGCGGGACCCGCGCTTTGCTGGCAACAGTGTGCTGGAGTTGCACCACGGGGCCATGATGTGCGTGCCCATGGAAGCC
>Ga0116170_10002485_pt1 | contig 17745 bp, 15 predicted proteins | sample AD_JPNHW1_MetaG_FD_89797 | JGI IMG/M metagenome (GOLD analysis project Ga0116170, IMG submission 89797) | Active sludge microbial communities of municipal wastewater-treating anaerobic digesters from Japan - AD_JPNHW1_MetaG | ecosystem: Engineered > Bioreactor > Anaerobic > Digestate | place...
ATCCGATTCGCTGGAATACGATGCATTGACGCGACGCATCATGCTTCATGGAAATGCCCGATTGGAGTATCGGGCCACCAAGCTCAACGCAGACACGATCGATTTCGATCAAGCCACCCAGATCCTGGATGCCCAGGGGAATCCCGACGTCCAGGACCCCCAGATCGCTCCGTTGAAGGGCCGCCGCCTCAAATACAACCTGAAGTCCAAGATCGGGGCCGTGTATCACGCAAGGTCCTACAAGGCGGGGGAGTACTATCGGGGAGCGGAAGTCCGACGTCTGAGCGACAAGACCCTCCAGGTCATCGATGGCGATTACTGCAAATGCCAGAATGTGGAGGTTCCCGACTACTACTTCGCCACCGCCAAGATGGAAATCGAACCCGAGCGTCAGGCCACTGCGGCACCTGTGGTACTCAACGTCGAGGAAGTTCCGGTGCTGGTGGCGCCGTTTGTCCTGTTCCCATTGGGCAAGGGACGGCGATCGGGGCTTCTCACCCCCAAACTGGGAGGCGACCAGAAGCAGGGATTCTTCGCTCGTAACCTGGGCGCCTATTGGGGCATTTCCGACTACATGGATCTCACCACGGTCACGGATGTCGTGGAAGGCTCCGGTGGACGGTTCGATCAGCTCAATGGCGACGCCACCTTCCGCTACGCCCGTCGTTATTGGCTGACGGGAACCGTGCAGGGCAAGAAATACCTGCGGGAACTCGGGGATGCGGGTTCTGGCTGGGAAGTGCGCTACGACCACAACCAGGAATTGCTCCCCCAGCCCGACAAGTTCACCCTCAAGGGAAGCGGGTCGTTCGTTTCCAGCGCCACGGTGCGTTCCACCAACGCCCTCACGGCTTCGGAGATCCTGGACCAGACCGCCAACGCGAACCTGGCCACCACCTACAAGTGGGACAAGGCGCGCGCCACCTTGATCGTCTCGGCCAGCCAGCAGGAGAACCTACGCACGGGAATCCGGGACCGGGAGCTTCCCTCGGTGTCTTTCAGCGCCTCCGACGAATTGATCCCTCGCGAAGACGTGGACGATACCGCCTGGTACAAGAGCCTGAACTACTCCTACTCCAATCAAATGAGCGCCTACTCCTATCGAAGCGCCGACTCGATCAGCCGCGCCCAATGGGATCGATACAACCAGTACCCGGATTCCCTCCCCCGCCCCGCTCCCCACGACCAGGAATACCTGGGTGGCACCCAGAAATTGAACCTGGGGCTCAGCAAGCCGATCGGACATCTGAACCTGAGCACGGCTGCCAATGTCCAGCACGACTGGAGCGGCAGAAGCTATACCGAACCGGCCAATTCCACCGGAGCTTGGCGTGCATGGTCCGACAACATGGACCCCGACAACGTCATCACCTGGAATGCGCGGACCGACGCTTCCACGAACATCTACGGGACGTGGCTCCCCTATTGGGGACGCTTCATGGGGCTTCGCCACACCCTCACCCCTTCCGCTGGCTACCAGTACGTTCCAAAGATCGACTCCCACAAGTTCTTCGTTCCCCATCCTCGGCTTGGACAGCGTGTCGGACAAGACAAGGCGCAACTGCTGAATCTTTCCTTGGGCCAGCAACTGGATACCAAGATCATGGACGCGCTGGGCATGGACACCACCAAGAGCCGCTCCAAGAAGGGGAAAGCCTACAACCTGCTGAAATTGAACTCCGGAACCAGCTACGACTTCGAAAAGGATGTTCGCCCCTGGAGCGACATCACAACGACCTATTCCACCGGCATTTCCCAGATGCAATTCACGGGAAGTCTGGTACACACCCTCTACGACCCTTGGGGAGACAGCCTGTCCGAAGGGGTTCCCACCTTGATGAGCTGGTCCCTCTCCTTCTCGAAGGGCGCGCGCGTTGGCGGCTCCTTCTCCGATGGGTGGAGGATTTCCGACGACAGCACCACCTCCCAGCCATGGAGCTTGTCGGCGGACTATTCGTACACCATCCGGGCAACCCGGGTGTCTCGTGAGACATTCCGCGAGGAGCGTTCCCAATCGTCCGGATTCGGTGCCGAATTGAAGCCTTCGCGGAACTGGTCGGCAAGCTGGAGGTCCAGCTACGACTTCGAGCTGGGATCCTTCGTCGCGCACAGTCTCAACTTCAAACGCACCTTGGGATGCTGGGACATGAACTTCGGATGGACTCCCGTGGGGCCCGCCCGCGGGTGGACCTTCCTGATCCAGATCCGCGACCTTCCCGATGTCAAGATGCAGGCGCAGAGTTCCACCTTGCGGAAGAAGACCTCCTCGGCCACTCCCGGCTCCACATCGCCGAGCACCATCCAGCAATGACAAGCCCATGGATCGACGATCTGGCCCACCCTCTGGTGCTGGCCAGCGCATCTCCTCGCCGGACGTGGATCCTGTCCCAGTTGGGCATCCCCCACACGGTGGATCCTGCCCACATCGACGAGACCTCGGACATCTCCAACCCCCGGGACCTGGTTGTGGATCTGGCACTTCGCAAGGCATTGGAGGTTTCCCGGCGTCGACCGGGAGAACTGGTCTTGGGATCCGATACCGTCGTGTATCTTTCGGGAAGGGTCCTGGGGAAGCCTCGGGATCCTGAGGAGGCACGGCGAATGCTTTCCGATCTTTCGGGGAAGGAACATACCGTCTGGACGGGAGTCCACTTGGCCATGGACGGTCGTCCCATGGAGGGTCGCGCCGTGCCCGCTACGGTCCGTTTTCGCAGCCTGTCGGCCCGTGAAATCCATGCGTACGTCGATTCCGGCGATCCTCTGGACAAAGCGGGCGCCTACGGCATCCAAGGGGCTGGCATGGGGCTGGTGGATTCCATCGATGGCGATTTCTATTCCGTGGCGGGTCTGCCCGTGACCGCCACTTTGGAGCTTCTCTGTGCGTGGTCGGTCCGGCCGATCCAAGCGAAGGATCCCTCATGAGCGATGAAAAGCCCTCCGCAGCCAAGATCCTGCGCCAAGCTCGCCTGGATCGCGACTGGACTTTGGAACAGGTCAGCACCCAGACACGGATTCCCAAGGAACAGATCCAGGCATTGGAAGACAGCGCCTGGAGCGTCCTGCCTGGAGCGCCCTATGCGAGGGCCTTCTGCAAGACCCTTGCCCAGGCATACGAACTGGACCCGGAGTTGGTTCTCGCCGGTTTGCGCAACGACATGGGGATCGCCCCGCCGCCGGAAACCAAGTCCCCGAAGAGCCAGCTTCCCATCGCCGTGGCCACCCCCACCGAGGAAGGCGAGCGCAATCGGGGGCCGTGGATCATGGTCGGCATGATTCTCCTCGCCCTTCTCCTTGTGTTGGCCGCCACCCGTCTGGGAAGCCTGGGCGGAGGTCCTCGCAGCCCTGCGGACACGCTCGCGCCCCCCGCCGACTCCGTCGTGGATTCTCCTTTCGACTCCGCCAATGGAGCATCGGTCACCCAACCGCCCCCGCCTGCCGCGATCACCCACGCTTCCATCCCCTCCTCGCCGATCATCCAATTGTCCGCGGTGGACACAGGCAATGCGGTGTTCGTCCTGTACATCCGACAAGGCATCAACAAGGTCCGCAAGAAGACTCTCGGCCTGGGCGATACGCTATCGTTCAATCCCGACACCGCGCTCCTGGTGCACAGCATCTCGCATCGGCCTCTGCGCTTGCGGGGTGCTTTCCAGAAGGATTCCATCAGCGCCCCGTGCTTCCGCGTGGAACGGAAAGCCGACACCGTTCGATTCTCCCCGGTGTCGGAGGAGGAGTGGCAGAACGTCGCCGGGGCCATCAAACGTCTCAAACGCAGGACCACCGAGTAAGTGGTCGACAGCCACTGCCATCTCCAGGTTCCCGCCGTGCGACCGCAGGCCGCACAGTGGGTGGAACTCGCCCGCAAGGCGGGAGTTCGCGAGATCCTGGTGGCGGGAATCGTTCCCGACGACGCCTGGGAGACCGCGCAGATGGCCGCGGAGCTTGGCGTCTGGAGTGCGGCTGGCTGCCATCCGTGCCACGCCGACGAGTGGAATCCGCAGCTGGTCCTGGACGCCTGCGATCACCCTTCGGTGGTCGCGGTCGGCGAATGCGGATTCGATTTCTTCCACGAGCCTTTCGATGCCGTGCTCCAGGAAAAGGTCCTGCGCGAGCAGATCGAGATCGCGAGGGACCGCGGGCTGCCGATCATCCTCCACAACCGCAAATCCAGCGAGGATCTGCTTCGGGTGTTGACGGATTCCGGCTACGGAAACGGCGTGTTCCATTGCTTCTCGGCCAGCCGACGCACTCTGGAACGCGCGTTGGAACTGGGATTCCACATCAGCATTTCCGGCACGGTCACCTATGCCCGTTCGTCCGTGCGCGAACTGGTCCCCGACATCCCCGCCCATCGTCTCCTGATCGAGACGGATTCTCCGTGGCTGGCCCCCGTCCCCCACCGTGGAAAACAGAACCGACCCGACCTCGTGGTCCACGTCCGGGACGAAGTCGCCAAGCTTCGCGGCATCGAGTCCAGCCAGCTGGACCAGATCCTGGTCGACAACTTCCACGCCTTGTTCTCCAGGTCGCGGAAGGAACCGGCATGACAGGAATTTTCGTCGTCCTGATCCTCGGTGGGATGGCGGCCATGGCCTGGTCCTTCCTCGCCGCCCAGGGATTGGAATCCTCCGTCGCCGATCTGGAGAAGCGTCTGGCCGACAAGGATTCCGGAACATCCGACAAGAACTAGGAGTTTTTCCATGCGCACATCGGTCATCGAAAGAAACACCAGGGAAACGCAGGTGCGAGTGAGCTGGAACCTGGACGTTCCGGGGGCTCCCGAGGTGCGTTCGGGATCCGGATTCCTGGACCACATGCTGGAACAGCTGGGGCACCATTCCGCCACCACCCTGGCGGTCCACTGCCAAGGAGACGTGCACATCGATCTCCACCACTCCGTGGAAGACATCGCCATCTGCCTGGGCAAGGCGTTGCGCGAAGCCGTGGGCGACAAGGCGGGCATCGAGCGCTACGGTTCCTACGAAGTGGCGATGGACGAAGCCTTGGCGCGCTGCGTCCTGGATCTTTCGGGACGAGCCCACCTGGAATACCACGCTCCCATCGCGCGCGAACGGGTGGGCGACCTGGACCTGGAACTGGTGGAGCATTTCTTCCGCAGCCTCGCCGAACACGGAGGGGTGACCCTGCACCTGGACCTGCTTCGCGGAACCAACGCCCACCATTGCGTGGAAGGAATGTTCAAGGCCTTCGCCAGAGCCTTGGCGATGGCGATCGGGCCTTCGCGGACCGGCCTGAAGTCCATTCCCAGCACCAAGGGTTCCCTATAGGGATTCCCGGAACGAGAGCATGCAATCGCCGTAGCTGAACAGGCGATAGCGGCGTTCCAGGGCGGTCCGGTAGACCTCGCTCCATCGCTCCCGGGATCCAAGCCAGGCGGCGGCCAGCAGCACCAGCGTGGTGCGGGGCCAATGGAAATTGGTCAGGAGCCCTTGGGCGGATCGGGGTGGATCCATGGGGTGGACGAACAGTCGAGTCCTTCCCGATCCGCCGCGATGGCGATCGCCGTGGAGTCGGAATGCGGTCTCCACCGTGCGCAACGCGGTGGTCCCCACGCAGACGATCCGCCCCCCTCGCTCCCGGGTCCGCGCGAGGATCTCGGCCGTGTTGTCGCTCAGTTCCCAGGACTCTTCGTGCATGGGGTGTTCCAGCGCGTTTTCCGTCGCGATGGGCAGGAAGGTGCCGGCACCGACGTGCAGGGTGACGTAGGCCAGGTTCACTCCCCTGCCGCGCAACGCGTCCAGTTGCTCGTCCCCCAGGTGCAGGCCGGCGGTCGGAGCGGCGACGGCACCGGGATTGCGGGCCCATCGGGTCTGGTAGTCGGATGCGTCGGAAGACCCCGCCGGTCGGCGAACATAGGGTGGCAGGGGGATTTCGCCGTTGGATTCCAGCCACGGCAGGAACCGATTCCGTTCGCAGGCGAACTCCACGCGCCTGGCGCCATCGGGCATCACCGCCACCACGACCCCTTTCATCCCTCCTGGAAACGCGACACGCCTTCCAAGGGTCAGTTTTCGTCCAGGCTTGGCCATGACTTCCCATGTGCATATGGAAGAGGATGCGGACGTTTCCTCCAGGAGGAGCACCTCCACTCCACCGCCGGTTGGCACCGTTCCCCTGAGCCGGGCGTGGAGGACACGGGTATCGTTGAGGACCAGGCAATCCCCCTCCCGGAAATGGGAGGGGAAATCCGACACCAGCTGATCCACCAGCGGGCTCCCCACCCCACCGGCTGGAGCCACCAGCATGCGCGAACACCCCCTGGGAAGAGGGGTTTGGGCGATCAGGTCGGGGGGAACATCGAAATCGTAGTCGGAAAGCCTGAGGCTCTGTTCGTCGATGGTCATTTGGTGGGTTGAATCTAATCTCCGGTTTCGCATCCCGCCCCGGGGCGCAGGTTGCTAACTTCCTCTCACTTTCCAATGATCCTGATTCGGCACATCCTCCGCGAGCACATCGCTCCGTTCCTCTACTCCCTGATCATCATCACGGGGCTCTTCCTGGTGGATTTCGTGGTCCAGATCCTGGACTCCATCCTCACCAAGGGACTTCCGTGGCGCGTGGTCCTGGAACTGTTCTTCCTGAACGCCGCATGGATGCTGGCCCTGTCGGTTCCCATGTCCGTCCTGGTGGCCTCCCTGATGGCCTTCGGCAGGATGAGCGCCGACGGCGAGATCGACGCGATGCGATCCAGCGGCCTGCATCCGGCCAAGATGCTGCTTCCGGGCCTGTTCATGGGCACCATCCTGGCGGTCTTCCTGGTCTGGTTCAACGACCAGGTCCTTCCGAAGGCGAACTACCGGGCCGCGAGCCTGCGCGAGGACATTTCCCGCAAGCGACCTGCGGTGTTCCTGCAACCCAAGACCATGATCCAGGACTTCGATGGATTCCGCATCTGGATCGGGTCCTCGGACGAGAAGAGCGATTCGCTGCACGACATTTCCATCATCCAGCTGGACCGCATGGTCGGCAATCCCCCCACCTTGATCCAAGCCGACCACGGCACCGTCCGCATGGATTCCGCCTCCGACTCGTGGGTCTTCTCCCTGCGCGAAGGGCAGACGCACACTCCGGATCGCGACAAGCCCATGAACCACCTGACCATCCGTTTCAGCGAACTGGAGGTCCTGGTCCCCAATGTCGACTCCCGTCTCCACCGCACGGAAAAGAGCTATCGCGGCGACCGGGAGATGACCATCGAGGAAATGCTCGAGAATCGATGGGAGGCCCGGCAGAGGGAAATGGCCCTGCTCACCGACCATTCCGGCCGCATCTTTTCGGACGTCCAATGGATCCAGGGACTGCTGGAACTGGATTCCACCACCGCGGCGGGAGGCTCCCCCGCCAAGTCGGATTCCGTCAAAGCATCGTCGGATTCCCTCGCGAGTGCGGGGAAGAAGGTTTCCGCCACCCCTTCACGCCCCCCGCAGAGCATCCAGCGCGCGTCGCGGAAGTCCCGCGACACCGGATCGCAGGCGCGCCGCAAAGGCGGCGACAGCCTCCGCCGTCCCGCCGACGCAGTCCTGTCCGGAGGTGGAGGTCCAGGCCGTTTCCTGGGTCCGGATACCGCCCACCCGCAGGTTGCCGCGCAATCGGTGAAGTCCCTGGCCGCAGCCCGCAAGGCCGAGACGATGAGCGCCCTGGAGCAGATTCGCTGGGAGCGCAACGAACAGAACCGCTACAAGGTGGAAATCCACAAGAAGTTCTCCATCCCCGTGGCCTGCATCCTTTTCGTGCTCATCGGGGCTCCTCTGGGCATCCTGGCCAGGTCCGGAGGCGTGGGCACCGGCGCGGCGTATTCCATCACCTTCTTCGTGCTCTACTGGGCGGGCCTGATCGGCGGCGAGGCCTTGGCCGATCGGGGCAAGGTCGACGGCGGCATCGCGATGTGGGCGCCGGATGCGTTCCTCCTGGTGGTCGGAAGCCTCCTGGTTTCGCGCATGGGACGGCAAAGCGACTTCTTCGCCAGGCTCCAACGCCTGTTCCAGAAGGGAGCGCACGCGTGATCACCCGTCTCGATCGATACGTCCTGGGACGGTTCCTCGCCTTGTTCGTGGGTGGGCTGCTCGCCATCTTCGTGATCTTCGTGGCCGTCGACTACGTCGGGGCCATCAAGACCTGGCACGACAAGCCCGCCGGTCTCATCCGCGACTACTACGTGGCGGCGATTCCCTACATCCTTTTCCTGGTGAGTCCGATCGCGGTCCTCCTGGCCGCAATGTTCACCGTGGCCGGCTTCGCACGAAGACTGGAGATGATGGCGATGCACGCCGCCGGTCGGCCTCTATGGCGCATTCTCATGCCCATCTGGCTCTTCGCCATCGCCTATTCCGGTGTGTGGGTGTGGATTTCCGATTCCATCCTCCCCAAGGCGAACATGGAACGGGTGCGGATCCGCGCCCCCAAGAAGCGCACCGCGCTCCAGGAATCCACCTACCGTCTGGACTACGCCTACAAGGCCGGAAAGGATGGAATGCTCTTCTTCCGGGACTTCTCGCAGACCAACCTCACGGGAACGCGGACGATCTTCTCCCGCGGCCGGGAAGCCTCGCTGCTGGAACGGCTCGACGCGCGCCAATCCCACTGGAACGGCGACTCCTGGGTCTTCGTGGATGGCATCCGACGCACATTCGACACCGCGGGGGTCCTTTCCGCCTTCGAAAAGTTCGACACCCTGGTCCTGAAGATCGACGACGCAAAGCCGGAAGACCTGGTTTCCAAGAAGACCCTCCCCGAGACCATGACCACCTCGGAACTGAGGGAACGGATCCGGGCCCTCCGTCGCGCAGGCGAACCCGTCACGGCATGGGAAGCCGAGGTGGAATTCAAGAAGAGTTCCCCCTGGGTGATCGCGGTGGTCTCGATCATCGGAACCGCGCTGGCGGCCCTGGTTGGACGTCGAGGCCAAGCTCTTTCCTTCGGAGTGGGCATCTTCGTCGCCTTCTGCTACTACGTGGCCATCCGGACGGGATTGGCATTGGGGCACGCAGGCGACCTCACTCCCCTGCAATCGGCCTGGCTGCCGCATGTGTTCTTTGTCGTTCTCGGGATCGGGTTTCTTTGGCGCGCCGCTCGGACTTGACGCCGCTTGGCCTGGCGGGCTGGGTCGGAGCGGTGGCGGTCGTTTCGTCTGCCCTGATCCTGTGGTCCCCGTTGGCAGGATTCGCATTCGCCGCCTTCGGCGCCGGCATCGCGGCGTGGAGGCAATCCAGGGTTCTCCGCAAGCACCGACGGCGTCCTGCGCCGAGCGCATCCACCGGCTCGTCGACCTCGGTGGAACCGCCTCCGGTCTCCCCGCAGAGGCGTTTCGACGCGCCGACGGTGGTTCCCTCCGCGTCGTCGCGGGTCCCCGTGCTTCTTGGAGACATGGAACCCATCGATTGGAAGGAGCTGCGCAAGAGCCAGGAGCAGGAGACGGGAATCGTCCTGGGCTCCAGCCTGGAATTCGTCCGCAAGGCTCTGGGATGCCGGACCGTCGGGATCTTCCTGCCCGCTTCCGAAAACCAAGTGGTCCTCCGTGCAGCCGCCTCCGATCGCGCCGGATTGGAAGTGGGAACCCGGCTTGGAGTGGGCGATGGCCTGCTGGGAACCCTGCTGAAGCCGGACTCCCCCGGAATGGTCGTGGAGCGGGAGCTTCCACCGGCCGTCGCCGATCTTCGCATCTATGCCGGACCGGAATTCCCCCGGGTCCTGGCCGCGATCCGGACCCCCATCCTGGGAAAGAACTGCATCGCCTTCGCCGATGCGGACTCCGAGCTTCCCGATGGGATCGTCGAGGATCTGGCCGAACTCGCCCGCATGGCGGATGTGCTTCTTGTCCGGACCCGGGACCTGAGGATGGAAATGAAGGGGCGGGAGATCTGGCAGAAATTGGGGCGCTTCGAGCGGACCATGGGAGCGGTCTCGCGCGAAAGCGCGGCCCATGAGGAGCTCCGCCATTTCCTGCTGCAGTCGATGGCCGCCGAAGCGGTGTTCTTCCTGTTGCCCGAACCCGGCACAACATCCTCCAGCCGCCCCTCCGAACGCTGGTTCACCCGGGTGGCCTGGACCTTGGGCGCCGATTGCGACCAGGCCAGGGAGTTGCGCATCGAGGTTCCTGGACGGGGAATCGCCTCCGCGGCTCTGGCCCGGGGAGAAACCTTCCAGCGCAAACTGTCTCCTCGCGAACTCGTGCCACTCCTGGCTCCCGGTGAACCTCTTCTGCCGGTGGAAGAGGGGGGCGAGATCCTTGGGATCCCCGTTCCCGTTGGATTGGAAGGACGGCCCGCCCTTCTGCTCATGTACCGTCGCACGGAGCCGTTCCATCCTTCGGAGAAGGAAGTCCTCCAGACGGCCCTTTCCTCCTTCGGACAAGCCATCACGCGCCTGCGCGCGGGGATCGAGCTGGAAAAGCTCGCCACCCGGGACGGACTCACCGGCCTGCTCAACCATCGGACGTTCCAGGCATCATTCCGTCGGGAGCTGTTGAAGGCGCGTCGTACCAATGCGAAGGTGGCGCTGTTCCTCACCGATGTCGATTTCTTCAAGAAGGTGAACGACGCCCACGGCCACCCCGCCGGAGACGCGGTGCTTCGGTCGGTGGCATCCACCGTGAGTGCCCAGCTACGCGAGGACATCGACATCGTTGCCCGCTATGGTGGAGAGGAATTCGTGTGCGTGCTGGTGGGCACCACCGAAGCCGGAGCCATGGAAACCGCCGAGCGGATCCGCAAGGCGGTCGAGGATTCCGGAACCGACATCGGCGAACCCCAACCCAAGAAGGTCACCATCTCGCTGGGCGTGGCCATCTTCCCCGACGACGGCGGGACCGCCGAAGAACTGATCGAGCGCACCGACCAGGCCTTGTACCGCGCCAAGCATGGTGGACGCAATCGAGTGGAGCGCGCGCTGGGCCCCAACTCCCGCGTGGACCACGGGTGAGCGATCCCGACCGGGAATGGATGGAGTTCGCCTTGGAGCTGGCCCGCGAAGCCGGGAGCGCGGGTGAGGTTCCCATCGGGGCCGTCCTGGTGGGCCCCCATGGAATCGTGGGAAGAGGCCGCAACCGCATGGAGGAGTCGCACGACGCCACGGCGCACGCCGAAATCCTCGCCATCCGGGATGCATCCTCGAAAGCGGGCGATTGGCGCCTGGATGGCCTGACCCTCTACGCGACCCTGGAGCCATGCCCCATGTGCGCGGGAGCCATCCTCAACTCCCGGATCGCCAGGGTGGTGTACGCGGCGTCGGATTTCCGTCTGGGAGCCTGCAAGACCCACTGGGCCATCCTGGCCCACAATCCCATCGGAAGGAACATCGAGGTGGTCGACGGAGTCCTGGAACAGGAGTCGGCGAACCTGCTTCGGGAGTTCTTCCGATCCCTCCGCCGCAGGAGCCAGGAACCTTCCAACTCCGAAGGCGGGTGGGCGGAGGCGTCCGAAAAGCATAGAATGCCTGGAGAGGAGGATCCGCGATGGGCTTGAACCTGGTCTTGTCGGGAGTGGAACCGGGAACCTTTCCCAGGCTGGAGGCGAAGACGCGTTCAGGAGGCGGCCAGATCCTGTCCTGGGATGGGGAGGAAAACCTGTTCCTCCTTCTGGACAATGCCTCGGTGCCGGTGGACGAGACCATCGCCGTGATGGGCTCCCCCGAAGGGCTTGCGCTGCTCCAAGCCGCCCGACTGGCCACCGCCACCATCGGCGAGGCCACCGTGCCGGGAACCGACCACCGCTGGCCGGACGAAACAGCCGCCTGCCGTTGGCTCGAAGCCCAGAACCAGCTGGACACCTGCGCCTGGCCCATCGCCACGGTGGGTGGGCTGGTGTTCCGTCCCGATGGGCGCGCCCTGTTCATCCGGACCGCCAAATGGTCGGGAACCTGGGGGGTGCCAGGGGGGAAGATCGATCGAGGCGAGAAGCACCTGGACGCCTTCCGCCGGGAAATCCGCGAGGAAACCGGACTGGATGTGGAGGACATCCGTCTCTGCCTGGTCCAGGATGCCATCAGCGATCCGCAATTCCATCGCGACCGCCATTTCCTCCTGCTCAACTACGTCGCCCAGGCGATCCTGCCGGTGGTGGTGAAGCTGAACCACGAATCGCTGGAATCCGGATGGTATTCCCTGGACGAAGCCTGGGGTCTGGACCTGAACCGGCCCACCCGCCAACTGGTGGACCATCTTCGCCAGGAGTCCACGATGGACCCGCACATCCTGAGCTAACTTTCCCGGGTGGCCGATCTTCGACCTTCCGTGAGCCTTGACGTCTTTTCGGGTCCCCTGGACCTGCTTTTGTACCTGGTCCACAACCACGAGTTGGATCCGCGCACCATCCCCATCAGCCAGATCGCCGAGCAGTACCTCGCCTTCCTGGATGAAGCCCGGGAAAACCAGCTGGGGATCGCCGGAGAATATCTCGTGATGGCCGCCAAGCTCCTGGCTCTCAAGGCCAGGGACCTCCTGCCTCGCGAGGAGCAGGGCGAGCTGGAACCGGAGGAATTCGAAGGCTTCGACCGCGAGGAGCTGGTGCGCCAACTTCTGGAGTACCGTCGTTTCAAGCAGGCCGCCGAAAAGCTTCGCGGCCTCGAATCGCGGGTCTGGGGAACGTTCCCCAGAGGACAGACCGATTCCCAGGGCGACCGTCCCCAGGAGGAGGAAGACGACTCCCTGGAGGCGGGACTCGTGGGATTGTTCGATCTCCTCAAGGCCTTCCGCCAGGTGCTGGCCGTGAAGCCCAGGACGGCGGTCCACGAGATCGAGATCGACGACATCCCCATCCAGGAGCGCATGAACCGCATCCGCGCCCATCTCCTGCGCGAAGGGCGCGCCCATTTCGACGAACTCTACCCGCACGACGGGCGGAGGCTCCTGCCCGTCGTCACCTTCATGGCCATCCTCGAACTGGTGAAGACCGAGGAGGTGGCCTTCCGACAAGCCGGGACGTGGCAGCCTTTGATGGTCTACCGTCCCACCGACGAACGCTTCGCCGACGAGATGGCCCGCATGGAGCAGGTGTTCACTCCGGATCCGGAACTGAACCCGGACGTGCAGGGGCTGCTGGCGGAGAAGGAACGGATGCGTCTGGAAGCCATGGCTCGCGAGGAAGCGATGTGGGGTGGCTCCGGAATCGATCCCGAAACCGGGGAACTGCTTCCGGGGCCCGTCCCTGCCGGGGATGCAGCCGGTCCGGAAGGATCCGCGAGCGAATCCACCCAAGACGTTGTGGAAGGAGCCTCGCCGGAGGCGATGGTGGCCCCTGGAGCCGGCGCCGACGAGGTGATCGTCGCCACCGAACCCCAAGGCGCCGATTCGCAGGAAGCCCTTCCTGCGGAGGTCGGGTCCGCGGATCCGGACACCGCGACTCCTTCGCCCGAAGTCTCCGAAGCACCTTCCCCGGAGTCCAGCTCCGAGGAAGGCGATGGCCTCGCCTAGCCTTTCTTCTTGACCACCATGCTGTAGCGCTCGGCGTCGTCGATGGGCTCCAGCTGGGTGATCTCGTGTCCGTCCAAGCGCAGCGAAGCGGGAACCATCCTGTACGGCTCGCCCGCATCCAGGATCACCTCGAGCTCCTCTCCCACGGCCATGAGCTCCAGCTTGAGCTTCACCTTGACGTAGTTCATGGGGCAAGCCACGCCGCGCAGGTCCAGGATCGACGAGGTGCGTTCTCCCGATGGAGCCTCCGCCCGTGCTTCCGGCGCGAAGCGTTCCGGCTTCCAGCGGTACAGCTCCACCACCGCCTCCACGAAAGCACCCGCCTCGGCGACGAACGCACGTGCCGCAGGTTCGTCGAGCTTGGCGGGAAGAGCGGCCACCAGGGATTCGTCCACGGTCGGGAGGAACCCGTTGGTGCCGTAGAACCTGCGCCAGACTTCCAGATCCGCGTCCCATCCCGTGGACGTCTCCCCCGCGTTGGAAAGGCCTGCACGGAACACGTGTCCCACCGCCTCGCGGGCGTTCTTCGCCGCGTCGGTCCAGAATCCTCCTTGGATGAGCTGGCGGGCCATCTTCTGGGTGTTGAGCGCGTCCTGCAGGGACTCGTTGATGAGGTCCATCACCCCGCCAGCGCATTCTCCCTGGCCCATGGCCGGATTGTAGTCCTCGTCGGAGTCCCAGTCGCGGAAGGCTTCCGGCTCGGTATCGAGGGAGGGCAGGACGGAAAACGGCGCCATGATCTCCTTCAGGCGGTCGTCGGGAAATCCCAGGAGGAAATCGTCGAGCGACGTTCCGGCGCCTTCCGCCTTCCAGGTTTCCAGGAGCTTGGCCACGGCCTGGGGCGCCTTCCTGTTGGAGACGCGGACGGTGCGGCGCGCGATTCGACGGATTCCGTCATCGGCACCGCCGGCGAGCATCATCTGGGCGTAGGGAACGGATCTTCCGCCCGGAGCGCGCAGGGCCAGACCATGGAATCCGATGGTCGCGATGTGGTGTTGGCCGCAGGAGTTGGGGCAACCAGAGATCTTGATCGTGCTCCCCTTCGCGTCCAGGTCGGGTCGGGAATCCAGCAGTTCGGAAATCGCCTTCGCCAATCCCTTGGAGGAGGTCATGGAGAGATTGCATGTGCTCCGCCCGGGGCAGGCCAGTACGTTGGACAACCGACGGAACCGGTGGTCGGCCAGATGCAGCGAAGACAACCCCGCATGGAGCGCCGTAAGCTCCCCGCGGGGAATCGAGGGGATCACGAGGTTCTGGTCCGGGGTCAGTCGGATTTCCCCGCGACCGTGCCTGTCGGCCAGGTCGCAAAGGCGCTCCACCACGTCCGCATGGAGGTCGCCCAGAGGAACCCGCACCTTGACCGCGAACAGATCCCGTCCACGTTGGGCTTCCACCGACTCCGACACCCAATCGGCGCTCGCCCCCGCCACGGACAATCCCGACGCATCGGAACGCTCCTCCACCAGGTCCAGGGCCAGGGCATCGGGATCCAGAAGGAGGGACTTGCCGTACTCGGAAGCGGCGAGTTCGTCGAAAAGCCCGCGGTACACCTCGCGGAACTTGGCGATCCCCCACTTCTCCTTCACGAACTTCATGCGCGCCTTCATGCGCTGGGCCCGGTTGCCATGGGCGTTGAACAGACGCATGAGGGCGGTGGTGGCGATCAGGACCTCGGAGACGGGCAGGAAGTCCTCGACCGTTTCCGCGGAAATCGGTTGGGCTCCCAACCCGCCTCCCGCCACCACGCGAAACCCCTTGATCCCGTCGCGTTCCCGCGCGGTGAATCCGATGTCGTGGATGCTGGTGAGCCCTCGGTCCGTTTCGCTCCCGGAAAAGGCGATCTTGAATTTGCGGGGAAAGTTCTGGGAATAGGGATTGCGCAGGCAGTGCAGGAACACGCGATCGGCCACCGGTCGGAAATCGAACACCTGGTCGATCCCGATCCCGGCCATGTAGTCCCCGGTCAGGGCGCGCACGGTGTTCCCGCAGGCTTCCCGGGAGGTCAAACCGTCCGTGGCGAGGTCGTCGATCAGATCACCGGTCTCCCCGCGGGGAATGTGGTGGATCTGGACCGCCTGGCGCGTGGTGATGTGCAGGATCCCGTTGGAGCGACCGCGCGCCTGTACGGCCATCGATCGAAGCATGGCGGTGTCCGCGACTCCGTAGGGAACCTTGATGCGGATCATCTGGACGCCCGGTTGCCTCTGGCCGTAGATCCCCTGCCAAAGGCGCCGTTTCTGGAAAGCCGACTCCGGCAGTTGCCCGTTCTGGAAGCCATCGAGGATCTTCCGGAAATCGGCGATCTCGTCGATCACCACCTGGTCCTTCACAAACTTCAAAGCCATGAGCGCCCCCTAAAGCATAGTAATCAGATATGTTTAATATAACAAATAGAGACGCTAAATGCGACAAATTCTCAGAAAAAACTCGGCGCACGCCATGGCGGATCGCTCCCTGGAGACGGAAAGCTTCCAGAGAGTTCGAGAGAATCGACCGGGATTTGCCCCTACTTGGGGCCCACCCTCTATGGTTCGGGCTTGAAATCGGGGTAGGACATGGCCCCACCTTCCTGGATCCACGCCTTGCAGGAATCCCCCATCGGCGAAAGAACCCAGGGACCACCTCCGGAGCCGGTCCGCAGCAGGGCCGATTTTTCCGGCTTGTCCACCCACGACCATTGGCACCACGACACCATCTGGTGTGGATTGTCGTGGAGGTATCTCACGAAATCGTGCCCACGCTGCCAATCGATCCGACCGTCTCCGGATGCCTCCGAGGCGCTCCATTCGGTCGCGAAGACGGGAACCTTGTCCAGCACGTCCTTGAGGTCGTCGTGCATTCCGTGGGACGCGGCATAGCCATGGTAGGTGTACATCAGGTTCCGCACCGTGTCGCCGGAGGGCCCCACCATCACCAGGGGGTCGGCGGCGGCGTACTTGGTCATGCGGGACCATTCCGGTGTTCCCACCACGATGATCACGGAAGAATCCGCTCGCCGGATGATGGGCACGATTTCCCGGGCGTAGGATTTGATGTCGTCCCAACCGACTCCCGTGGGCTCGTTGGAGATCTCGAAGATCACGTGGGGATCGTTCGCGAAGTACCGGGCCGTGCGGTCCCAGAAGAGCTTGGCCTGTTCCAGGTACGAGTTGGGATCGCCCACCACGTGCCAGTCCACCACGGCGTATATACCCTCCGCGCGAGCCCACGAGACGATGTTGCGCATCGTCGCGTCCCAGGTGGCGGCGGATTTGCCGTATTCCTGGGCGGGCACGGGGATGCGGACCACCGTCGCGCCCATCTTGCGGACCATGTGCTGCAGGCCCGATCGCTGGATGTTCTCCTCGTGCCACTGCAGCCAGAAGAACGAGACGCCGCGCAGTTGCACCGGCTTTCCCGAAGCATCGGACAATTGGCGGCCCACGACCTGGAGCCTGCCGTGCCGGGCCACCAGGCCGTCGTCCACCGGAGCCGGGTTGGAATGGAAGATTCCACCGCATCCGACCAGAGCGACCATCGACAGGCCCAGACAGGCCACGCGCGCGATCAAAACCGGTCCTTCCACTTGCGCCAGACCATCCATCCCACCAGGAACAGGCCGATGTCGAGCACCCAAAACGGCAGGGAAAGGATCCATGCCGCCGTTTCGATTCCTTCCGAGATTCCTCCGAACATGGGGGACATCATAGCTGAATCGTTGCAGATCGGTCAACTGCCCGTCCGATCCAAAGCGTCGGCGAGGGTCGCGAACAGCTCTTCCTTGCGGACCGGCTTGGCCAGCACGATCATCCCCGCGCTCGATGCGGGATCGCCGATCCACACCACCGGAACGGCGCAGCCTTCCAGGCAGGCCTGCCACTCGGGGTCCTCCTGATCGACCACCACCGCTTGCACGATGCCGAAATCGGCGATCTTCGCGAATTCCCCGGGGGAACCCACCAGGATCGTCCGGTATCCCGCCCCCTCCAGGAAGCCCATGAGGATCTGAGAGAGGATCCGTCCGGAAGCCAGGATGGCGATGGTGGCCTTGGAGTGTTCGCAGCGGACCACCGCACGGGCGATCTCCTCCACCCGGAAGGGGAACGCCACGACTTCGCCGCGTCCATCGTCCACCAGGCTCCTGGCCCGCTGGAAATCGGTCCCCTTGCAGAGCACCACGCTTCGCTGCGGAACGGACGCGGCTCGCTCGAGACTGTCCGTGACGAGGATCCCCGTTCCCCTCCCCTCGCTGGCGATGGCAGATTCCAGGAACACCGCGAGGTCTGGACGGGAAATGTCCCATTGGTTGGTTCCCTGGGGGATGTCGATCGGCGCGGGAA
>Ga0116170_10002486_pt1 | contig 17744 bp, 20 predicted proteins | sample AD_JPNHW1_MetaG_FD_89797 | JGI IMG/M metagenome (GOLD analysis project Ga0116170, IMG submission 89797) | Active sludge microbial communities of municipal wastewater-treating anaerobic digesters from Japan - AD_JPNHW1_MetaG | ecosystem: Engineered > Bioreactor > Anaerobic > Digestate | place...
ATTGAAGGCTGTCAGGCACTTGTTGATTTCATGAAGAAGTTTGAAGCTGAAAACGCTTAATCGGATAAACATAATTCAAGTGACACGGGAGCTTAAACCGGCTCCCGTTTTGCATAAATAAGGAGGAAAATTAAAATGTACAATATAATGACACTCAACAAAATTGCCGCAATCGGAACGGACAATTTTGATACCGCTAAATATAACGTATGCGATACCCATGAAAACCCTGAGGCTATAATGGTTCGTTCGGCCTCCATGCACGAAATGGAATTCGGCTCAAATCTTCTTGCAATAGCAAGAGCAGGAGCAGGAACAAACAACATTCCCGTTGACAAGTGCGTTGAAAACGGAATATGTGTTTTCAATACTCCGGGCGCAAATGCAAATGCCGTTAAGGAGCTTGTATTAGCCGGACTTCTTCTTTCATCAAGAAAAGTTCCCGACGCTATGAACTGGGTTAAAGGGCTTAAGGGCAATGGCGACGAGGTAGGAAAGCTTGTTGAAAAAGGAAAGGGACAGTTCGTCGGTCCAGAAATAATGGGCAAAACTCTCGGAATTATCGGTCTTGGCGCAATCGGTGTTCTTGTTGCAAATGCCGCTGTTGCTCTCGGAATGAAGGTTATGGGCTTTGACCCGTTCCTTTCCGTTAAGGCAGCATGGAGCCTTTCGCCGTCAGTTATCAACGCAAAATCAATGGCTGAAATTTACGCTAACTGCGATTACATAACAATTCACGTTCCTTATAACGCTGAAACTAAGGGAATGATTAATGCCGCTTCAATCGGAACAATGAAAGACGGCGTGCGTATCCTTAACTTCGCAAGAGGCGAGCTTGTAAACGACACAGATATGATTGCCGCACTTGAAAGCGGAAAGGCTTCATGTTATGTTACAGATTTCCCGACCGATGCTGTTATCGGCGTTGACGGTGTTGTGGCAATTCCTCACCTTGGCGCATCCACTCCCGAATCAGAAGACAACTGTGCATATATGGCTGCTATTGAGCTGATTGAATATATCGAAAAGGGTAACATCAAAAATTCAGTTAATCTCCCTGATGCTGAAATGGATGCTGCCGGAACAAAAATTTGTGTAATCCACAAGAACGTTCCTTCAACAATAAGCCAGTTTACTGCCGCACTGGGTTCAGAAAAAATCAACATTGAAAATATGCTTAATAAGTCCAGAAAAGATTATGCATACACAATGATGGACGTTAGCGGTGATGTTACAGACAAAATTGTCGATATGCTCATGTCGGTTGACGGCGTTATCAAGGTAAGAGTAATTAAGTAAAAATTTCTTTGAGATAATAATATTTTAAGGGTACCGCCCATTTTGGAGCGGTACCCTTGATTTTTTATAAGTATTTCTATATGTTATATCGTATTTTCATAAGCTCTTCCATACTCGTAACGCCTGAAATGACAAGCTCGATCATGCTGTCGATAAGAGTTTTCATATTTGCCTCGTTGACCGCATAATCATAGATTTCCTCAATCGGCGTTTTTGCGCTTATCATTCTGACAACCTTTTTGTCGGCAATAAAAATCTCGTGAATTGCCTGACGGCCTTTATAGCCGGTGTTGTTGCAGATATGACAGCCCTCGCCCTTATAAAGGAATTCAACATCTGAATCGAGAATTTCCTTTTCGGCGGCTGTTGCGGGATAAGCTTTTTTACAGTTGGGGCAGATTTTCCTGATTAGTCGCTGTGCAACCGCGCCTTTAAGCGAGTTTGCTATAAGATAATTGTCAACGGACATATCCGAAAGTCGTGTGATGGTTGAAACCGCGTCGTTAGTGTGGAGTGTCGATAAAACAAGATGTCCCGTTATTGCCGCCGTAACCGAGATTGAGGCTGTTTCGGCATCACGCGTTTCACCGACCATTATAATATCGGGGTCCTGTCTTAAAAGCGCCCTCAAGCCTGCCTGAAAGGTAAGCCCAGCCTGATTGTTAACCTGCATCTGATTTACTTTCGGGATATTCCTTTCAACAGGGTCCTCTATGGTTGAAATGTTGACAGGTCTTTTTGCAAGCTGTTCAATCGCATTATAAAGCGTCGTGGTTTTTCCGCTTCCCGTAGGGCCGGTTATATAAATAATTCCGTTCGGATTTTTAAGGAGATACATAAGCTTTTCGTAGTTGTCCTTTGTCATTCCGAAAAATTCCTTGTTGTCAAGTTTTGTATTGGTTGTCAGATACCTTAAAACGACCTTTTCGCCGAATACCGTCGGAATTATCGAAACACGGATATTAAGCTCAACCCCCTCAACGGTTGTTTTAAAATGTCCGTCCTGAGGGACTCTTTTTTCCGCAATGTTAAGATTTGAAATGATTTTCGTCCTCGCAACAAGGGACGAATGAAATGCTCTTGAAACGGTGATGTAATCAATCATCATTCCGTCTATTCTTATGCGGATATATGTGTTGTCCTCAAAAGGCTCAATATGAATATCACTCGCATTTGAATTGTAACCCTTGATAAGTAATGAATTTAAAAGCCTAACGGCAGGTGTCTGATCCTTTTCGTCCTGAGGCTCTTCTATCACGGGGATTTCGTTAAAATTCGTCTGTGCGGTTTCCGCAGCCGCCTTTGCCTGAATTTCGGCATAGTAATATTCTATCGACGAAATTATTTTTGCTTTTTCGTTTAGATATATTTCAATCGGCATATTTGCCAGAAGCCGTATATCCTCAATTGCATAATAATTAAGCGGGTCGTTCATTGCAATTTTAAGAATGCCGTTTTCCTTTGAAAAGGCTATAAGATTATATTTAAGGCAAAGCTGTTTTGGAATAGCCTTAACCGCCTCAATATCAATAGGTGTGCGGTTGAAGGAAATAATCTGGAGCCCGAGCCTTTTTGCAAGGGCTTTAAGCATCTGTCCCTCAGTAACGAATCCGAGAATAATTAATATGTCGCCCAGTCGCTTATCCTTGTTTTCAGATTGATACTGAAGAGCCTTTGAAAGCTGCTGGTCGGTTATATAGCCGTATTGCTTCAATACTTCACCGATAGGAATGTTATTCACAATGAATGCTCCTTAATATTTATTTATATGAAACAATGGGGTTTATCAGTTCTGTTTTAAGAGAGGCTGTTTCTATTTTAGAATCAGATAAATCAAGCTTTGAAAGCTTGACGGTATTTGAAACGGTATAAACTTTCTCCGAAAGATTTTCGCTCAACACGTTAACATTTATTTTAACGCAGTTTTCCTCATAAACCGTATAAGCTGTTTCGATTTTAAATCCGCTGTAAAAATCCTTTCCGAAAACACTATCATCGTTGTCAAAAGCTGTTTTAAGCCCGAGATAATTGTCGGCGGAAATATAAAGCACGTTTTCATATTTAGCATCCGAAACGCCGCCCGATTTTATTTCAAGCGAGGAGGAATATTCAATCCTGTCCGACAAATATTCAAGAACATTGTCGCCGACTAATTTAGCCTGATTTTTTCTCACGGCGTTTTCAGTCATTTTTTCGCCCGCAAAAAAGAAAGCGGCGGCGAATGCAAGTATTAACGAGGTTATAAGAAGAGAAACGACTACTTCAATAAGTGTAAAGCCTTTATTATTTTTCATGTCAGTCTCCCTTAAGAAAAAGGATATACGATTTTTTGCCATGCGCTGCTTTGACTTATCGGAGTTCCCGGCCACGATTGATTTGCAATAAGATAAACGTAGTATTCACCGTTCCACAAAAGCTTGTCGCCCTTTGTTATTGTCGAATAGCCGAGATTGTTTATAACGGTGTGAAGATTTGTTTTTCCGTCCCAGACTATCGGCGGCTTGTCGGTGGTTATTTCAACGAGATTGTTGTTGCTGAAAAGCCATCTCAAATGATTGTCATACGGTGTACATCCTCTTGGTCCGACGTTGAGGTTGCTCCCCGCAATATAAAATTTCCCATTATAAATAAAAGTTGTGCCTTCGGGAATCGTGATGTAATTCCACTGATTGGGGAAATCATCATAATCCGGCCACGAGCCGTTTACGGGAATGCCCGTTTCGGGTATGATATTGCCCATTGACTTTTCGGGGGAAAATGCCGTGAGCTCATATTCGCTGTCATATGCCGAAATGTATTTGCCCTTGACCGCTGCGCTTACTCCGCCGAATGTAAAGGAAAAGTCCTGAACAGCACCTTTGTCATAGGTTATTCCGGAGTTTGCCTCTGAGGTATAAAGCGTATTAATCATACGGTCGCCCGCTGTTCTTATTTCGCCCGAACGAACGGCTAAATTAGCGGCGGTGAGAAATCCGCCCGTAAGTATAGTTACCGCAAGCGTAAATAACGCTATTGAGGCGATACATTCAACAAGAGTCGAGCCTTTAAAGTTTTTCATAAACACCTATCCATTTCTGACATAATCTATGCCATAGGTATCATAAGACGTAACAGCCCACGTCGTTTCCGACTGCTTTTTTATCACGGCTGAAAAAGTAAAGCTTAAATCACCTTTTGAGGAGGTTGAAGAAACGATAATTATATCCTTTGAGCTATTGCACTTCGCCGTCACTAAACAATCGCCCATTTTTTTGTCGGACGGGAAAATGTTGCTTTCTGAAACCGCATTCGGCGCATTATTTATAATCATATCAAGAAGATTTTTATTTGCGCTGTCAACTACTGCGGCGGAAACAGTTATTGTTGAGGATTTTGCTGTCAGCTCAAGCTGTCGTTTCATATTTTCGTTTGCACTTCTTTGAACCATCGCATACGAAACAGAAAGAGCAGCCGCCGCAAAAACCGCAAATATTAAAATAACCGCAATCGCCCATACAAGAACGGAGCCTTTGTTATCATTTTTCATAATACCCCTGCTTTTTATTCTGTTAAAATAATATACGTTAAGTCAAGATTGAGATAATAGGTGCCGTCCTTTTGCTGAATCTGATAATCGGATATGATTAGCTTTGTATTCCCCGCAAGCTCATTTATAAGACTGTACATTGAAGCTAAATCCCCTCTTGCCTCAGCAGAAGCCTTGTATTTTTTGAAATACGACAATTCGGGTGAGGTTTCTTCTTCGGTAGTTTCAGCAGTAGTTTCGCTTTCGTCATCTTCCTCCGTTATCAGAGAAATCACAAGAGAAAGCGGCTGGAGATTATATTTTTTCAGCATTGACGTTGTTGTCGAATCAATGTCGTCCTCCGAAATATCCTTAAAAAATGACTTTTGTGTTTTGTCCATATTTTCTTTAAGTGTATCAAGCTCGGATTGTCTTGACACGCCGTCGGCTATCGATAGGTTCATTGAAAGCTTTTGCTGTGCTAGAACTTCTTTTTGTTCAGCGGCGGCATCATAAAGCTTTTTAAAGGGCGAAATTATAAAGAACAAAGCCCCGACAATAATTGCGACGCACACCATAAAATATATAAGAAAACTTTCACGCGATGTTAATTTGCTCATAAAATCAACGCTTTCCTTTCAGGTCTATTCGAGTGTGAATTCGACGGACATCATATAAATCTGAGTGTCCTCAAAATATTTATACCCTGAATAGCTTATAACCTTGAATTCCTTTACGCTTTCAATCCTTTTCACAAAAGCGGAGCATTCCGAAACGTCAGCAGTTTTTATAGCAACAGACAGTGTCGAGGAATCCGAATGATAGGTTATGTTGTCGAGGATTGTTTTTTCGTTAAGACAGGCGGATATTTTGTTAAAAACGCTAAGTCCTGTTCTTTTTATTTCTCCGAACCTTGCGGCTTCCTTTTCAATTACAACATTTTTTCGGTTAAGCTCTGAAAGCTCGGTAAGGAGCGTTTCGTCAAGCACAGATTTTTCGGTGTTCCCCGTATCATTTACAAAAGCCGAAAGCTCGGCAATATCGGCGGACAGTCCGACAATGCCCTGCCAATAATAATAAACCGTTCCCGACAAAGCCAGAAAGATAAACACAATAAAAAGAACCCTGCCCGTTATCGGCTTTTTCCGCATTACCTTTTTAGGCTTTTTATAATACGATTCAAGAAGATTAAGGTCCTTGTATTTTAGCTGATTCAATATCAAAGCCCCCTTTCGGTCAAAGCGCCGATATTGTAAATATAATCGCCGGTGTTAGTCATTCTGATATTCCTGCCCGTGATTATATTGCTTTTGAAAATATTAAGTGAAAGCACGGTGAGGTTAAGCTCGTTCAGAATTCCGTTAAGAATGCTTATCTGGCGTTCATCAAGCCCCGAAATGTATATTTCATTGACCTCCGAGCCGTTCCTCTGTGATTTATTGAACTGTATTATTGAAGAAATATGCGAAACAAGCTCCGAAAAATATTCCTCCGTCCCGAATTCGTTCAAAAGCCTTGCCCTTGACGAATAATAATATCTGCCGTTCACAAAAAGGAACGAGGATATGTTTGACGAATTTACATTAAGGATAATATAAGACTTGTTCGCTAGTTCTCTTATACTACGGGTATATTTTATAACGCAATTTAGTGCCGTGTCAATGGATTTAAGCTTGATTTTAAGGCTCCCGAAAAGCTCGATATAATTTTTTATCATATTTTTCTGTATGGCATAGCAAAGAATAGTCCCGTTGTTTTCGGCGTTCTTCGGGGAAATTACGGTATAATCGAAAAAATAGTCGTCGCCGAGCGTTTCAATCCCCGAAAATTCATTTTTAACCGCCACGATAAGCTTTTCTTCGTTCATCAGCGGGACAACGGCAAGCTTTGTGTGAATAAGACTGCTGTCGATTATAACGCTCACGTTTTTGCCGAAAAGCTTTCTGTCGCTTTTAATTTCCGAAAGGACATCACTGACGTTATAGCTGTCGGTGATAACTCCGTTAATGACAGAGCCTTCTCTCAGCTTAAAGCTGTCATAAGCCTTCACAAAAATCCCCTTTGATTTTTGTGTTCCCTTTAATACCGATATTTTATCGTTGAGAAAACATAATGTGGTTTCCAAATTCTTCACTTCCTTAGCCGATGTTCTGATAGAGGGTGATAATGGGGAGGAGTACCGAAAGTGCGATAAATCCTACAATAACCGCCATGAATACAATCATCACAGGCTCAATGACGGTAACGAGCTTCTGAGTGGCAATTTCGGCTTCATAATCAAACGAATCCGCCATACTGTCAAGCATTTTGTTAAGCTGTCCCGATTCCTGACCTACAAAAACTGAAAGCGCAAGCTTTATGTCAAAGCCGTCTATTTTTTCAAGTGACGATGAAAGAGCCTCACCGTTTCTTATGTCGTCTATTACTTTGGGAAACTGACTTTCAATATAGCTGTTGCCTATCGTGCTGACGGCAATAGGAATAGCCGCAATCATTGACATTCCGCTTGAATAAAGGGAACTCAGCGTTCTTGAAAATCTTGCTGTACAGATTATTCGGTTTAGCTTCCCGATTACGGGGAAAGAAAGCTTTGTTTTGTCGAGTGAATATCTTACCGACGGGATTTTTCTTATATACGAAACAAGCCCCGCTATGACGGCCGCCAGAAGAAGAATGAGATACCAGTAGTGAGTTATGCCATAGCTTATTGCAACAACGATTCTTGTAACAAGCGGGAGTTCGATGTCCTTAAAAAGCTTGAAGAAGTTCGGAAGAATAACCGTAAAAATCACGATAACGACGACGACGAGAAGCCCCATAAGTATTTTCGGATACATAAGCGCGGATTTGATTTTAGCTTCAAGGCGGTGCTCTTTAGTATAGTACGCCGCCATTTTTGAAGAAACAAGATCAAGAGTACCGCTTTCTTCACCCGATTTAAACATATTTACAATAAGTGAAGGGAAAGTCTGCCCTTGATTTTTCATAGCCTCTGACAGTGTCATGCCGTTGCTTATATCATCATAAAGGGCAGTATAAATCTCCTTGATTTTCGGCTTTATATCGCGCCTTAGCATAATTTCAAGAGCTTTAATAATGCTTATCCCCGATTCGGTCATGGTGGAAAGCTCCTGTGAAAAGTCCGAAAGCTCATTCTTTTTAAGCCTGTATACAGGCTTTCTGTTTTCGGGAATTTCATAACAGCTTTCCACAAATATACCGCTTGAATGAAGCGACGTTATCATTTCATCGCCGCTTGCGGCACTGAAAACGCCCTTCACTTTTTTTGAGTTTAAGTTTGTTCCGACATATTTAAAATCAGGCATAGCCAATCCCTTTCAATATTTTATCAAGCAAATTCAGATACAGCTCAATCAGCTTTTGTCCGTACATTAAAGAAAGCATTATTCCCGTACATAAAAACGGTCCGAATGGGATATGATCGTCTTTTGTAAGCTTTTTGAACAGAAATTTTATCAATATATAAATACCCGCTAAAATAATTGCCATAAAAAATGCGATAAGGTTAAGCTTAAATCCGAGAAACAGTCCCGAAGCCGCAATTAGCTTTATATCGCCCACTCCGAAAGCATCTTTTTTAAAAAATACAAAAATTAATAATGGAGCACTTGCGAAGAAAACGCCTGAAACTCTGCTTAACGGTGAAATTTCGCCGAAAACAAAAAAAGATATGACGGAAAGCGGGATTATTAAGAAAATTAAAATATCCGGAATTATCATTTTGTCATAATCAATAAGCGCTATTGTGACAAGAACAGCACATAATCCGAAAACTAAAAGTGCCTTTGCGGTAAAGTAGTAATGAATAAATATTATCACCGCGAGTATTCCGACAAAAAGCTCAACAGCGGGATAACGAAAAGAAATAGAACTTTTACAGCTTCGGCATTTTCTTTTTAATATAAAAAAGCTTAAAAGCGGGATTAAGTCATAGGTTTTTATTTGTTTTTTGCAGATAGGACAAAACGAACGTCCTTTCAGCGAAATATTGTTTGGAAGTCTGTAAACAATAACGTTTATAAAGCTCCCGATACAAATCCCGAGGACAAATATAAATAAGTACAAAAGAAAGTACATAAGATAAAGCATTTAAAGTTTTCTCCCCGAAAAACATTTTAACAAAGGCTCTTAATCAAATGAAAAAGAGCCTTTGTTTTAATATTAAGAAATTACTGCGGGTGTACCGGGGGTGATAGTAACTGTTTTACCTCCGACATAAACCAACTGTGTGACTTTTCCTTTGGCATCTAGTATGGTATTTTATAATTATACAATATTAGTATAACCCTAAGTATAGATTTAATTTGAACTAAGGTAAAAATATATGCCTAAACTATGTTGTATAAAAGTGAAGTTTATTAAATTATACCAAATTAATAGACATTGTATTAAAAATAATTTAAAAATATTTATCAAAGCTCTTGACTACTTAGAACAAATGTTCTATAATACGAATAAAGGAATTTCAAAGCACTATATAATCAAAAAGAGGAGGAAATATTTGAAAAGATGATAAAATACGGCGAAAAGAGGGTGACAGTATTTGAGAATGAAGCGTATTTCATTTGATAACCCTGAGGCTTTTGCGGAACTTATAAAGAATCCACAAGGGAATTACGGCGATGACAGAATGCATTCCGTTGCTGTTCGTGCGTTGAGGGAAATTGTAAAAGAAGAATTATCTGAAAGACAAAAACAATTTATTGTGTTATATTATTATGAGAATAAAAAAATGACTGATATCGCCGATATCTGCGGGGTGAATGTTTCTACCGTATCGCGTACGCTAAGACGCGCGAGGAAAAATATCACCGACCGAATGAAATATTATTATTTAAAATAAGCGAGGAGATTATTGATGAATACACCCATATATGATTTTTTACAGAGATATGCCGACGGCGATACGACAAGGCTTCATATGCCGGGACATAAGGGGAAAATTTACTGCGATCCGCTTGCCCCTTTGTATCCTTACGATATTACTGAAATAAAAGGTGCGGACGAACTTTTTTCTCCGTCGGGGATTATTAAGGAAAGTGAAGAAAATGCCGCAAGGCTTTATAACACAAAGGGAACGTTTTATTCGGCGGGCGGCTCAACGCTTTGTATACAGACAATGCTTGCACTTGCCGCAAAGCCCAAAACAACGGTTATTGCTCCCCGAAACGTACATAAAGCGTTTATTAACGCCTGTGTTCTTCTTGACCTTGACGTCGGCTGGGTTTATCCGTCCGAAAGCAATGCTGACGATACAATAATATCATACAGCTATTCGCTTGATAATATTGAAAAAGCAGTCATAGAAGCTGAAAACCCAGCCTGTATTTACATAACCTCACCCGATTATTACGGGCGAACGGCGGATATTGAGGGAATTTCAAGGCTTGCAAAAAAATATAAGCTTCCGCTTTTAGTGGATAATGCTCACGGCGCACATCTTGCGTTTCTCGAAAGAAACATTCACCCAATCACGCTCGGTGCGGATATGTGCTGTGATTCGGCGCATAAAACACTCCCCGTGCTTACCGGCGGTGCATATCTTCATGTCAATAACGAAAAATATCTCCCGTTTGTCAAGGACACGATGGCACTTTTCGGCTCGACAAGTCCGTCTTATTTGATAATGTGTTCGCTTGACCTTTGCAATAATTATATTGAAAATCAGATAAAAGAGGATTTGTCTGACATTACAAAGCATATAAATGCTCTTAAAGAAAAGCTTTCGCCGTCGTGGAGCATTATAGAAAGCGAGCCTTTAAAACTGTCTGTCCTCACCGCTTCGGACGGGATTGACGGTAACGAGCTTTCCGAGCATATGCGAAAATGCGGAATAGAATGTGAATATTCCGACGAAAGCTCAATAGTTTTTCTTTTTTCGCCGCTTAATTCGAGTGAAGATACCGAAGCACTTTTCGATGCTTTTTCGGAGTTTAAAAAGCCGTCAGTAAAAAAGGATTTTTCACCTGTAATTATTCCCCGCCCGAAAAAATCAATGTCACTGAGAGAGGCGACTTTATCCGAAAATGAAATTATATCTGCGGAAAATGCATTCGGAAGAATATGCGGGAAGACAAAGGTAACCTGTCCCCCGGGAATAGCCGTCGCCGCGGGAGGGGAAATTATTGACGAGGAATGTATTGCAATGTTTAAAAAGTATAATATCAGGGAAGTTAGTGTGGTTAAACCTCAACTATAAATAAATACTGCGTGTACACTATGATAATAGTATACACGCAGTATTTTTAATATCTATTTATCAGCCATCATACAGCACAGTATTTTTCTTATAAATCAACCTCAAAAACTAAAAACATTTTTTCTTGCATATACTTTAAAAATATGTTAATATAAAAATTAACCGGAAGCAAAATAATTCGGTATATGTAAAGGGGGATTTGTAATGAAGCTTGTATATGCAATTGTCAATAATGACGACAGCCATTCCGTAGCGGTTTCTCTTACAAAGGCGGGATTTTCCGCAACAAAGCTTGCCTCAACGGGAGGATTTTTGATGTCCGGCAATACAACCTTTCTTATATGTGCTGAAGATGATAAAATAAATGAAATAATTGAAATTATAAAGAAAAAAAGCCACAGGAGAAAACAGTTCGTACCCTCTGCGACTTCATACGGGATTGGAACATATACGTCTATTCCAGTTGAGGTTTCCGTCGGCGGGGCTACTATTTTTGTGACAAATATCGAACATTTCGAGAAGGTTTAGCGCGTGGAAAAGATTTTCGGAAACAGAACGGTTTTGGACACCTTTGAATCCATGCTTAAAAACAACCGTGTCGCCCATGCCTTTCTGATTTTCGGGGCAAAAGGACTTGGGAAGAAAAGCATAGCCGCATATATGGCTTCAAAAATTGCTGAAACGACACATCCCTTTTCTCACCCCGACATTATCTTTGCACAGCACAGCGGGAAGACAAACGGATTTTCAGTAGCTGATTTAAGGAAAATCTGCTCGGACGCATATATTATTCCGAACACAAGCGAAAGAAAAGTATATGTTTTTAACGACTGTGACAATATAAGCACGGCGGCTCAGGACACGCTTTTGAAAATCGTTGAAGAGCCTCCGCCGTATGCACATTTTATATTCACCGCTTCGGATAAAAGCATTTTCCTCCCCACGATTATTTCAAGGGTAATTTCTTTGGGAGTAAGCGAATGCTCTTATGATGAATGCAAAGAGGCGCTTTCGGGAGATTATTCTATTGAAGATATAAACGAGGCTTATTCCGTTTTTTCGGGGAATATCGGTCTTATGAAGGAATACCTAATCGGCGGGAACCTTAAAACCGCGGTATCGGTCACAAAAGATATTACTGAAAGTATTATTTCTGGAAATGAATACGATATGTTAAAGGCGCTTAACGGGCTTGATAATGACAGAGAGATGGCGAAAACCGTCCTTTCAATGGTGGACAAGGTTATCAGGGACTGTTCGGTTATGAAAATTTCGGAGGTCGGACCGATAAGCTGTTATTCAAAAGGCGCGAAAAAACTTTCCGATTCAATCTCCGTCAAAAAAGCGGGAATTATTCACGGGATAACCGAAAAGACACTAAAAGAGCTTGACACAAACGTTAATTTAAGCATTATGCTGTCGTCTTACTGCGCACAGCTTATAAGCATAAGATAAGGAGAATACAATGGCTGAAATAATAGGTGTAAGATTTAAAAGCGTAGGGAAAATATATTATTTTTCTCCGGGGGGACTTAATATTCCTGTTGGTGAAAAAGTAATCGTTGAAACCGTGCGTGGGATAGAATGCGGCGAGGTCGTTATGGGAAACCGCGTGATTGACGACAGTACGCTGACATCTCCGCTTAAAGCGGTTATCAGAGTGGCAACCCCGAAAGACCTTGATACCGTAAAGGACAACCGTAAAAAAGAACAAGAAGCGGGGAAAATCTGTCAGGAAAAAATTGAAGCCCATAAGCTTGACATGAAGCTTGTGGACGTTGAATGCACCTTTGACAACAACAAGCTTTTGTTTTATTTCACATCCGAAAACCGTGTGGATTTCCGTGAGCTTGTAAAAGACCTTGCCGCTGTTTTCAGAACAAGAATAGAATTAAGACAGATAGGCGTCAGGGACGAGGCAAAAATGCTCGGCGGGCTTGGAATATGCGGGAGGCCGTTTTGCTGTAAAAGCTTTTTGGGCGAATTTCAGCCTGTTTCAATTAAAATGGCAAAGGAACAGGGGCTTTCGCTTAACCCGACTAAAATTTCGGGAACCTGCGGACGGCTTATGTGCTGTCTTAAATATGAACAGGACAGCTATGAGGAACTTCTCAAAACCACTCCCAAGGTGAACGCTTATGTTGAAACCCCGACAGGTAAGGGCTATGTCGAGGAAGTTAATCTTATCACGGGAAAGCTTAAAGTTAAGCCTGAAAATTCCGATGCGGCGTCGGCAGTTTTTCATAAAAGCGAGGTTACGCTCATCAGGGATGCAGTAATAAAAGTAAACAAAGAAGAACTCAAGGCACTTAAAGACCTTGAAAAGCAGTAGGAAAGGAAATAGTTATGGCAGATGTTATCAATGTAAAAAATATCGGAGGATTAAAAAAAATAAAAACCACTATTGCAGTGGTTATAGTGCTTTTAATAGTGCTTGTTGTTGCGGGGAATTCAATGTGTTCGGTTGAAGCTGGGCATACGGGGGTTATCACAACTTTTGGAAAGGTGAGCGACGACGTTCTTCAGGAGGGTCTTCACTTTAAAATTCCGTTTGTTCAGAAAATGACTCAGATTGACAACCGCGTACTTAAAACTGACGTCGAGTCTTCAAGTGCATCAAAGGATTTACAGACAGTTTCGTCAACAATTTCGGTAAACTACCGCATAGGTGTTCAGAATTCCGCAAACATATTCAAAAATGTAGGAACGAATTTCGATGAGGTTATTGTAAGACCTGCCGTTCAGGAATGTGTAAAGTCAGTTACAGCGAAGTTTACAGCCGAAGAATTAATTACAAACCGTCAGGTTATTTCACAGCAGATGGAAGATGCTCTTGCCGCAAAAATCAATCCCTACGGACTTAATATTGAAGTATTCAATATAATTTCGTTTGATTTTTCGGAGGAATTCAATAAGGCTATCGAAGCAAAGCAGACCGCACAGCAGAATGCTTTAAAGGCTGAACAGGATTTACAGAGAGTAAAAATCGAGGCACAGCAGCAGATTGAACAAGCAAAGGCAGAGGCCGAATCCTACAAGCTTAAAAATCAGGAAATTACAGATGCTATGATTCAGATGGAATACATAAATAAATGGAACGGACAGCTCCCGACGGTCGTATCCGACGGAACGAATATCCTTGACATTGGCGGAATGCTGAATTCAAACACGGCTTCTACACAGCCCGCACAGCAAAGCGCTCCTGCCCAAAACGGTCAGTAATCATACAAAATTTCTGACTATGTAATAAATACACATAATTATAATCACTCCTATCCAGAACGATAATTTTCTGGGTAGGAGCTTTTTATGTTTAAAAAACGCGGCGGTGAAAAGCTCCGCATATAAAAGAATGACAATAATCATCAGAAGTGTGGGAGTAATGTTGTATTTCACCGCCGAGATAAAATTCAGCCGTAAAATCGAAAGAACGCTTCTGGTATTCCCGCACCCCGGACACTGATAGCCCGTAATAGCATTAAAAAAGCAAGCTTTCGGGAGGAGTGATATGAAAAATGCGGTGTGAAGCTTTAATAGTGCAATAAGTCCCGCCGCAATAAACGGAATTATTACGGTAAATATTTTTAATTTGTTTTTGTTCATTATGATTAGTTCTTTCCTATGTAATAAAAAATATATCCCGTGTATTAATTTCATATATAGCAAAAAGGGCAAAAATTATACAAGCAATTGCCAAAAGAATTAAAGTAAATGGTAAATCTCTAATTTCTCTATCAAAATGATCCGGAATATCAGTAGAATCAAATAAATCACTGCTGTGACAACTCATTCTGAAAAGTATCATTTTATAATGCTTTTGGAACAGCCAAAAAACATCCTGGTCACTTAACTTATGTTTGTCTTTTGCCCAGTTATTCATTTTTTCATAATTGTATCTATATGCATCTTTTAGATATTTATCACTGTATAAATAAAAGAATTTATCCTCCAGAAACAGAAATTGTTCTTTCTCCGCAAATAATAAACTAAAATATCCGTGTTTAGGTTTATAATTTGTTTCCCCCGACCTTTCGAAAAATCTTTCCTTTCCTTCGATTTTATTGTCATTTATATCTTTCATAACCTTTTGGATTAAAAGATAATCTATACAGCAATATTTTGTATATCCTTTTCTTAAAAGACGCTCATTTTTTAACATAATTTAATAATAGCATAAAATTAAAGAAAATCAAATAAAAAAGGTACAGATTTTTTCTGTACCTTTAAATAATCAAACTGTTGTCATAAGATTTTTAATTTAAGTCTGACTAACTTGACAATGCTTTTTTCATAAAATTTTCTGTTGAAATTCCGCCTGATCTGTTGTATCTGTTAAGCCCGAAAAGGCATTTCGGGTCTTTTGTAATGTAATTCGGCCGCTCATAACAGTTAAGGGTTGCCTGAAACCCCATATCAATTAAAGCGGGCTTAGCCTCCTTTGAAATTGCACCGAACGGATAAGTGAAAATTATAGGGGTAACATTGGATTTTTGGGTAAGGATGTTCTGTAATTTCATAACATCATCGGTAAAAATTTTTGTGTATTCTTCTGTACTTTCACCGCTCCGCTTCATTGAGCCGTTTCTTGAAGAATTGCTGTGAAGTCCGTAAGTGTGATTTCCTATTTCAAATCGTCCTGACTGTGAAATTTTCTTTATATCGTCCCATGTGCAGTATGAATAAGCGGCAGAACGTACTTTAGATTCTGAATATGACTCGGTGTATTCTCCGACTATTGAGATTATTGCTTTCATATCATATTTTTCGAGCAAGGGGAGCGCATAGACAATGTTATTGTAAAATCCGTCATCAAAGGTTATCATAACCGGCTTTTCGGGAAGAGGCATATCAAGATTTATGTAATCCAGCAAATCCTGAACATTTACTGTTTCATAACCGTTGTCTTTTAAATATTTCAAATCACATTCAAACGCTTCTTTTGAAATCTGCCACTGATTCTGACCAGAGGAAGAGGAGATGATCTTGTGGTACATGATAACGGGCAGACAAATCCCCTCGTTTTCGGCATGAATTCCCGGCAATGAAATTCTTGACGAGAAAATAAATAAAGCTGAAACCGAAAGCAATAAAACTGAAATAAAACAGATTTTCATAAGCTTTTTTAATTTAATACACAAATACATTATAACACCTTCCGATAATTATAATATATTCGTGATTTTATATAATATAATATAAAATCAAATAAAAAAGGTACAGATTTTTTCTGTACCTTTAAATAATTAAACTGTTTTTACAAGATTTTTGAATTTAAGTCGGATTTTGTCCGTTATAAGCGCAATGAACTCACTGTTTGTGGGCTTTCCTTTTCCGGTATTTACAGTATATCCGAAGAATGAATTCAAGGTATCAATGTCGCCTCTGTCCCATGCAATTTCGATAGCATGTCTTATTGCACGTTCAACCCTTGACGAGGTTGTCGAAAATTTCTTAGCGACAGTAGGATAAAGCATTTTTGTTACGCTTTCAAGCATTTCGGAATCATAAATTGACAAAAGAATTGCTTCTCTTAAATAGTGGTAGCCTTTGATGTGCGCGGGAACGCCTATCTGATGAATAATGTCGGTAACGATAACCTCCATGTCATTATCGTCACTTTCTTTTGCAATAGTTATTCCTTCGGTCAGTATTAGCTTGCTGAGAGTGATTATTCTCTCATAAAGTGTCTTGATTTCATACGGCTTCAGCAAAATCATGCTTGCGCCGTTTTCCATAAGCTGTTTTTCCATAAACGGATGATCATATGCGGTTGAAATTATGTAATATGGAGTTTTATAAACTGACGATTTTACTTTTTTCATAAGGTCTACGGCGTCAAGATTAGGCAGAACAGCATCCATAACTACGATGTCGGGAAGATACTGTTTTATTGCTTCATAAATCATCTGTCCGTCTTTAGGGCGGTTAATTACGTTTAAACCGTTGCTTTTTAAATAATTCGCACAAGAAATGCCGATTTCAAGACTGTCGTCTGCGATTAGAATTTTTAATTTGTTTAACATATTGAAACCTCCAGTATTTTTATTACTTCCATATATTACCATAATATTTTGGGAAAAGCAATAGTTTTTTTCAAATAAATCTATAAAGTTCCAAAAAATAATTCGACAAATTTTGCGCTAAAAAGAACGGGATAATAATATTATTATGTATTATGCCGTTATCATAAAAGGAAATATGATAACAGCACTCAGCTGTTTGCTATATTATAACATCTTGTTACATATATTGCAACACTTTTTTGGAAAATTATGCAGATATTTTTTCTTCTGTAGAAGTTAATGTCGAATAATGGTACATCTTGTCGCAAAATATACCATAACCCTTTGTCGGGTCGTTTACAAAGACGTGAGTAACTGCTCCGATAAGCTTTCCGTTCTGAATTATAGGACTTCCGCTCATTCCCTGAACGATTCCTCCTGCTTTTGATAAAAGCTCGGGGTCGGTAATTCGTATAACCATATTTTTGGCACCATCATCTTTAAGGTCGATTTTTTCGATGGAAATTTTATATTCCTTTGGCTCTGAGCCTTCAATTGTTGAAAGTATGGTTGCTTCACCCGTTTGTATTTCCTGCCGCATTCCGAGAGGTATTGCCGAGGAGAGATTTGGTGCATTGCTGAGAGTTCCAAAAAGTCCGCAGCTGTTGTTTATCTGAATGTTTCCGACGGAAAAAATTGATGAAAAGCTTCCTAAAAG
>Ga0116170_10002488_pt1 | contig 17731 bp, 11 predicted proteins | sample AD_JPNHW1_MetaG_FD_89797 | JGI IMG/M metagenome (GOLD analysis project Ga0116170, IMG submission 89797) | Active sludge microbial communities of municipal wastewater-treating anaerobic digesters from Japan - AD_JPNHW1_MetaG | ecosystem: Engineered > Bioreactor > Anaerobic > Digestate | place...
CTATTTCGAAATAAATGATTTTGTTTTAATATCCTTGTTTGTTGATACACTCATAAAATATACGCCTTTCCTGAATCCCGTTATGCCAATATCAAAGGTAGTCTCTTTCGTGGCCATAGTGAACACCTTCATGCCAAGAGAATTGAAAATAATTACATTTAGATCACCTGTATGATCTTCCGGCTGCAGAACGTTGACTGTCAGAATATCATTTGCGGGGTTGGGATACAAAGTGAAATCAAAAGGGCTGTGCGCCAATTGGAAAGATAATTCCACTTCAGATGCTTTCTCCATCGCGATTTGCTCCGGTGAAAGAAGAACAGACTGTTTATAAATCGGATCAAAATTGGTGCAGATCGGGAAGGTTGGGGCACATTCAAGGAGAACATCCCCTACTTGTTTAAATGTATCAAATTCATCCGATAACTCAATATTACTGCGTGCCCGGATGAACACATCTGAAGTTGTTTCAAGGCTTACATTTGAAAACGAAATAGAATTCCATCCTTGCAGGGATACGGGTTCATCGGATTGAATGATCGTATCCTGAAGGGTTTCATCATAGTTCCATCTTTTTTGAGTCAGCACAAAATTTTCACTATCTGTTACCGGGGGATAAACCGAATTTGAATCATTCCTGTATGCTCTGATTGAACCTGGGGCAGAAATCCATAATGATTCAATCGTGTTTGGGTCAGGAGGATATAGATAGTCATAGGGAATGATTGAAAAACTCCCATTGTTTTTTGTAAAAGTGCTATGAGTACTATATACATTATCTCCTTGATCAAAATTATAACATAAGTATGTCGACCCAGTGACGACAGCATCCATAATCGGATGTCCATTATCATCTTTGACATTACCATGAATGGTATTTACGTTATTTTCCGGGTGATTGAAAGGATTGTAATAGTTGACAGGGGGTATATTCACTCCGGGAGAAGCAGCAGCGTTGAAATGTTGAAATGCAGCAACTACCGGTTTCTCGAGCGCATTGCAGGGAGTATAGCAAATGCCTCTCCTGAGAAGTCCCAGATAGTCTTCAAAATCATTGATCCCCCAATAGGAATCCTGGTATTTCCACCAACTGTATCCGCTTCCCAGGCAATCCTTTGTGATCTTCAGGGTTATCTCGGCATACTTTTTTTGTTCCAATGTATCACCATCCACTCCCATCGGGATCGTATCATTCGGAGGAAGTGGTTGCACACTATCCAATGCTGCAAAGCCAGTCTCCCCGATAATGAAAGGCATCACGGAATTTTTACTCAGCCAGTACACGGTGCCATGGTATCGCTTGATCATGGCGTCGAGCTTTTTCGAGATGGAATCTGAAGAATAGCAGGTGCCGGGCACTTTCACATTGTCAGGCTCATATGCGAATCGTCTGGCATAGTAGTGTGGGGAGGCAAAGTCGAGTTTCATCACGTTGAGATCATATTCCGCCACTTCCGATGGCGAACCCGCCCCCATGGTCACCAGGTGGTCGGGATCCACCGATTTTAAAGCGTCGTACCAATTGGCAACGCGGTTGCATACTGCTTGTTTGGAATGTTGCGTTCCTCCCGGCCAGGGCCATCCGATTTGGTCGGAACAGTAAGGTTCATTCAATAGATCATACGCCATTATGGCGTCCCTGACGGCCTGCGGACTTTCATGAGCAATGTGATCGGCCAGGGCCGACAGCCATTCCGGATAATATTGAATATCGAGCTCCGGATAGAACCTGCCTTTCATACCGGCAGCCAGTAAAATTACTTTCAGTCCGGCCCTGTTTGCCTGAATGAGCGTCCTGTCAATCAGGTGGAACATACGACGGGCCACCGTATCTGAATTATAGGGCGAATATAGTGGATAAAGGTGTTTGTGTTTGGGGTCAGGATTTCCCCAGGGGGCAATTCGTCGTGTAGCTTCAACTTTAAACCCACAAGAATCCTCCGGTAGTATGATGCCGCAATCGTATACCGGTCCCGCTCCGAAGAAACGAATGGTATTAAATCCCATGTGCTTTATTTGCTGGAAGTTGTGATAGAACTGGGAGTCGCAAACGGAGGTTCCGTCACACTGAATCTCCCAACCGTCGCTATCGGGGGTCAGAAACAGGGAAGCCGTGTCATAAGCAGCCGTATCGGAGGTATAAAAATAATTTACGTTGTAATTGCATACAACCGGGTAAAAATCGCTGTCATGCTCATCCTTGAATTGCCTGCCCTCCAGTGTTACATATTGCGCATGGGAAGGGAGGAATGAATGCAGGAGAAAAACAAGCAAAATACCCTTCTTCAGGATTCGTATCATTCGGCACCTCCTTTCAATCATTTTTCTGTTAATGATCCCACCTGAGCCTTTAACTCCTCAATTTGCTTCTGCAAATCAAGGATATACAGCGTCTGCTCTTCCACCTTTTTCAACAGGATCGTCTGCATCTCGCCGATTTCTATACCCTTGTTATCTTCAACCTCCCTGGCGGTGGGTACGCCGGGCAGATGCTTGTTCAGCGAGATGAATTTTTTCAGATCCCGGAGCGGCATCAGGGGATATTCTTCATTAAAACAAAAATCGGGGTAGTCCTTCGCAGTCACCCTGATTTTCCGGGCTTCAATTCCGCCTTCGACAAATACTTTATAGATTTCATCCGAAGGAGGAGTGCACCCTATCCCGAGTTTGTCCTTCACTTTCATATCCCCGGCTACTTCCAGCGTTGCATCTGGCCATTCTGTCCCTATTCCGGTCATGCCATTGTTCAGGTCGATGTAGAATTCCGTTTTTCCCTCACCCTTCTTATCCAGGCAACTCCAGATGAAAAATGAACTTCGTCCTTCGAAATAGCCATGCCCCATGGAACATTGTGGTGCAATTCCTTCGTTGGAGTTCTTATTGAACGACAGTTCACTGCCATTTGCATTGTCCTGGAGCATTTGGGTAAGCGATATCCCGCCCGGGGTGTCGGTGTGATGAATATCAAGCTTTTTCTTAGGCTGTTCGGTTCCGATCCCAACATTTTTATAATCCGGATCGGTTACAATATTCTCATCTTCAACTAACCAGGGGGATATTACTCCATTAGGAGGGTTTATCCAACTTGCATTTCCATTCGCATCGCTGATCAATACTTTCCCTGCTCCCGCGCCGGTAAGCATTTTAAAGTTATCTGTCACCAGGTTTGTTCGCACCCTAATGCCCGAAATATCAACAGATAAAGGTGTTACAGGATCAATCGGAGGTTGTCCGGGATCAAACTTAACGTCAAGACTGCTTACATTTTGATCAAGGAAAATTGCCGCGGTATTGGAAGACCATTTGCCAAATGTTGCATTGCCAGATTTTACTGGGGACTGGAAATAATTTATAATGGATTGTGATAGTGCATTTGTTTGATAAATCCCATATTTTTGATTTCCATTACTAATCAAAGTTTGAATTGATGCAAGCTTTCCAGATAAATTCCAGATTTCGGCATTAAACAGTGAATGGGCTGTGAACCCAGAATCTGAACATATCTCCAAACGTGCCAACGGGTTAGTGGTTCCAATTCCCAGGTTTCCATTGTTGTCGTAATAAGTTGACAGGGGAGAGGTTTGTTTTGTGAGAAATTGAGCATTTAACACGGTTACTCCACAAGTTAGCATAATGAAAATAGCAGTAACCCGTCTGATGATTAGGTACAGTTTTCCATCCATGGCGTTGATATTTACGATGAATAATATTGTATAATTCCTATGATTGCAGAGTTAGTTCTGAAGTTGAAATGAAAATCACCGGGCCACGGCAACTTTTCCCGATAACAAGCAATTTTCCGAACGAATTACGACCATGTATATCCCCGGTGCATAGCCGGATATGTCGACGCGTAGTTTGTTTTCCCCTGCAGTCATTGAATAATTATTCCTGACCGGGAATGATTGTCCCATTGAATTTACCAGCTTGATCTCTGCATTTTCGTATTTCGCCGATTCAAATTCAAGAGTTGCAAATTCCGAAGCGGGGTTTGGATAGATCTTCAGCGTCTGGTTTGTTGGATCACCAGGATTTTCCGGGGTGCCGACATACCAGATGTAAGGCGAATCGAACATGGCAGCTCCGTTTCCATTTTCCCGTTTCCCGCACCAGACGTTGACGCCGGTGCGTTTCCGGAAATCCATGGCTACCTGCGGATGGGGAGCAACGAGGTTGCCGGTGTCATTATAGCCGGCGGAGAGCCCCCCCCAGGCGTCGGGGTCGGTCATATTATATTCGTGAAGATAATAGGGTAGTTTCTGATCGGTCGAATCAAAGCAGGTAACGATAAAGGTGGAATCAAAGGGATTGAAGGTAACATCGGGCTGGAGTACATTGTTGGCAGTGGTATTGATGGAAAAGGGGCTGAATACGGCAGAGGTTGCTGCCTTCTTGTTGAAAACGCCAGCGATGTTAAAATTTTGAGATGCCGGTTGGTATTTTTGAAAGAGCACCAGTTCGGTCAGGTTTGCACTGTCATTATCTGTATCGTTGTTCTGGCAGGCGATAACCGGACAACCGGCTTTGTTTGCCGTAGCAGGATCGAGGCTGTCGAGCAACACGGGCGTGGTAAACGGACTGTTGAAATCCGGTTCGGAATGGGCCGTATAGATATGCCCGGAAACGGAATTGGCATTGTCTTTCTCCTCCCAGGCCGCAAAATACCGGCCGGCCGGGAAGGAGGGACTCCGGCCGTAGGCAAGCGCAACTTTGTTGAAATAATGGGATGAGCCGGCAATTCTATAACGTTTGGTAAACGACATTCCCCCGTTACCCGATGTACGAACAATAATGGAATCATGCACATTCCATTTGGAATAAATAACGGCGATTGAATATGGGGCTGAACCACCTGCAGGATAGAGATCATCACTTGCAAGAGCTAAATCCCTGATATCCCAAGAGTCCTCATCATATAAGATATTATCTTCGACATGTCCGGTATTCCCGTTATAACGAACAACTAATGCTGTATGCCACAGGTTTACAGAATCAAAAACACAAAATCCAACAAACACTTTTAAATTTACCGTATCCATTCCACACGCCTTTATATCCAATTTCGTAAAGGTTGTATGAGCCTGACCCAATGTCCCATTTATTATTATAGACCAGTTGACCCCGCTGTCTTTAGATCGAAGTACAGTAAATGCTGCCTCAAAATTAGTATGGTTGAAATACGAATAGGCTGCGTACAACCATCCGTTAAAGGCCGAGCAGACCACTACATTTCGCTGGTCTTGCAGGGGTTGGTTGTTAAGGTAAGTATCCAAGCCGAAGAGGGGCGAATGGTTCATTTGCAGGGGTATGTCAACGCCGGCGGCACCACTGGTCTGTCCCAGAAGGTGGATTGCCGGAACACTGAACGATAGTAGAAGCGACATACAAAGGCATATTGTCAACCTTGGGAAAGTTTGGGTCATGGGATGAGGGATTTTATGCAGGAATTTTTTCGTTGCGGCAAACGATTTTGTGCCCGGAAAAATATTGTCAAACGTATGGGGTAAAGTTACGGCACCGAAAATCAGAAGTCAATGGAAATAATTGCACGATTTTTGTCCGAAAATCGGACAATTTCAGTCTATTAATAAAGTTATAAAATTGGATAATAGCCCTTTAGCAAAAAAATTCCGGGCAACTTTTCCTGCCCGGATTTTTTGGGGGTATTTTAAAAACCGGCGGGAGAAAAAAGGGGGGGGGACACAGTCTTCAGTCCTCAGTCGGCAGTACACAGTCCTCAGTCTCCAGTAATTCGTAATTTTTCATTTTTAATTGAACCGTCACCTGGTCAGCTCCGTAACTCCCGTCACCTGGTTTACCTCACCCCCCGGCCCCCCTCTCCGCACCGGAGAGGGGGAGATTGGGCCCCATGCCGCTGTCGTCCTACCGGGGTTCGGCTCCTACGGAGCCATATTCACCTGGTCACCTCCGTCACTCCCCCTAATTCCTATTGCCTATTGCCTTTCCCAATCCCCTCCGGTGAGCTGTTATAGCGAAAAATCTCCTACCTTTGAGACCGGGAGAAATATTTTCAGGGAATATCCGTTATCCATCAGGGAGTTGAATCTTTTCCTTTGTGGATCTTCTCATTCCTTGCTATGATTCTATTTCACAGAGAAACACAGAGGAGGCACAGAGAAACACGGAGAATAACCCGCCCCCGGGCGAAAAAATGGCGTATCGGTGAATATCTACCTCAGGAAAAAACGCTGGAAACTGTTCCTTGTCGCCTTCGCCGTGGTGATCGTCGCCGCGTCGCTATGGTACACCAACCTGCTGGTAGAACATATCCGGAAAGATGAGCGGAAGAATGTCCAGATCTGGGCCGACGCCATTCACCAGAAAGCCGACCTGGTAAACTTTACCAACGACCTGTTCGACCAACTCAAGGTGGAAGAGCGCAAACGCGTCTCCATCGTAGCCGAAGCGCAACGCCGCATCATCACCGCCACCTCCAACGAAGACCTCAACTTCTTCCTCAGCATCATCGGCGAAAACACGACGATTCCCGTGATCGTCACCGACGAGAAGGGTACCATCATGACTTCGCGCAACGCCAACCTGCCCGATTCGGTGAAAACGCTTTCGGGAGAGCTGAAAAAGGAGTATTCGGCCTACCCGCCCATCGTGGTCAACTACATCTACCACTCGAAGATCTACCTCTATTACAAAGATTCCAACGTCTTTTCGAGCCTCAAAGCGGTGATGACCGACCTGATCCGTTCGTTCTTCTCCGAAGTGGTGCTCAATTCGGCCTCGGTGCCCGTGATTATCACCGACAGCACAGGACATGTGCCATTCGATTACGGCAATATCCCGAAGGAAAAGATGAAGGATTCTGTATGGGTCAGCCAGACGCTGCAACGGATGGCATCGCAGAATACGCCCATCAAGATCGACCTCGCCGACACCGGCGTTCATTACATCTACTACCAGGATTCGTGGCTGCTGCTGCAACTCCGCTACTACCCGTTCGTGCAGTTCGGGGTCATCACGGTATTCCTGCTCATTGCCTACCTGCTGTTCAGCTATGCCCGCAAATCGGAACAGAACCAGGTTTGGGTTGGGATGGCGAAGGAGACTGCCCACCAGCTCGGCACGCCGCTTTCATCGATGGTGGCCTGGATGGAACTGCTGAAGCTGAAAGGGCTCGACGAGGAGACCATCCGCGAGATCGAAAAGGATGTGCAGCGGCTGGAGACGATCACCGAGCGCTTTTCCAAGATCGGTTCGGCCGCCCGCCTCGAAAAGACCAACATCGTGGCTGTGGTGCACGAAACCATATCGTACCTCCGCCTTCGCCTGCCGGCAAAAGTCACGTTTGAGATCTCACCCGGACCGGAGCAGGAGATCGTGATCCCGCTCAATCTCCACCTCTTTGAATGGGTGGTCGAAAACATCTGCAAAAACGCGGTCGATGCGATGGATGGAAGCGGTTCGGTCCGCATCGAGATCACCGAGGACACCGACCACATCCACGTCGACATCAGCGACACCGGAAAGGGAATTCCCAAGTCACTCTTCAAAACGGTCTTCCGGCCGGGATATACCAGCAAAAAACGCGGCTGGGGGCTCGGACTGACGCTTACCAAGCGGATCATCGAGAACTACCACTCCGGAAAGATCTTCGTGAAGTCGTCGGTAGTGAACAAGGGTACCACCTTCCGGATCATCCTCAAAAAATAGCTTTGGCCGGAATTTATCTTCATATCCCCTTCTGCCGCCGGAAATGCCCTTACTGCAACTTCTTCTCGCTGGCTTCGAAAAAACAGCGTGACGCGTTTCTTTCGGCCCTGAAAAAGGAAATTTCGCTGACCCGCGGGTTCCTCGGAGAGGATCCCGTCGAAACCATCTACTTCGGTGGAGGTACCCCGTCGGTCTTTTCGCCGTCGGTGCTGAACGAAATTATCGTGGAAGACCTGGCCAGTAAAACTGACCGCAATGACGCAATGACGCGAAGAAATTATCCGGAGAGAAAGGTCCCTTCTTACCCACCCCAACCCCTCCCTGCTCGCAGGGAGGGGCAGGGGGAGGGTACAGAAATCACCCTCGAAATCAACCCCGAAGACGCTACCGGTGAATTCGTTTCTGAGCTTCGGGAAACGGCGTTCAACCGGGTCAGCCTGGGGGTACAGTCGTTCCATGAACCGGAGCTGAAATTCCTGGGTAGGGAACATTCTGCGGAACAATCTTCTGTTGCCGTGCGGCGCCTTCAGACAGCGGGATTTACCAACATCAGCATCGACCTGATCTATGGCATACCGGGGTCATCGGACGACGCCTGGAAAAAGAACCTCGAAATCGCCCTCTCCCTGGGGGTTCCGCATATCTCCGCCTACGCCCTGACGGTTGAGGAGGGCACTCCCCTGGCGTGGATGACCGGGAAGGGCCGGGCTGCGCCGGTGGACGACGAACGCCAGGCAGCGCATTTCCGAATCCTGATGGAGATGATGCGCAGTCACGGTTACCTCCACTACGAAATTTCCAACTTCTGCCTTCCCGGCCGGGAATCGAGGCACAACACCGCCTACTGGCAGGGGAAAAAGTACCTGGGACTCGGCCCTTCCGCCCATTGCTATAACGGTCTCACCCGGCGCTGGAACGTGTCGAACCTCACCCGGTACATCGAAAGCATGGAGCAGGGGATGCCCTTATGGGAAGAAGAAATCCTGACCCCCGAAATGCAAAGCAACGAATACATCATGACCTCCCTTCGCACGATGTGGGGCTGCAATGAAAACCGGATTCTGGATCCCCTATACCCGAATAAAGCCCTCGTAAAATCCGCCCTTCAAGATTTTAAGGCCCGGGCGAAAACCTGGGAAAACCGGGGTTTTATGAAAAGCGCTGCGGGAACCTGGTACCTGACCGATGAAGGAAAACTGTTCGCCGATGCGATCGCGGCGGACCTGTTCTTTTGTCTCGACGCCGAATAATGAAGGTCAACCGAACCTGAACTGGATTCAGGTTAGACGAAGGTTAGAGAAAGGTTAGAGGAAGGTTAGAGAAAGAGGGGTGTTTTTTTAACGCAAAACAGGCCTGGATCGGCCTGCAGGGAAAGAGATACAAATATACGACATTTCCTTGAAGATTTAAAGAAACCAAAGGAGGGTCGCAGGCTATTTATAAACCAGTGCATCACCGGACAAACCGCAGGAATGTTCCCAGCGGCAGTTTTCTCCCGGCACGGTCGGTCACATACATTTCTCCCGACTGCATATCACCGATCTCTCCGAACCTGCTTTTGACGAGGTTTTCGGCGATCAGGGCCGAATAGCCCATCGAGTAAAGGCTGAGCACCATGAACCCGTGACCGGGTTCGAGAAGCCGGTGGCAGAGGGCGATCAGTTCGTCGATCGAGTCGCCGAGCAGCCATTTCTCGCCATCCGGACCGCGGCCATACGCCGGCGGATCGAGGATGATGCCGTCGTAGCGGTTGCCCCGTTTCACCTCGCGGCGCACGAAATTCATGGCATCTTCGACCACCCAGCGGATGTTGTCGAGACCGCTTGCCTCCATCATCTCGCGCGCCCAGGTGATCACCGGCTTCACCGAATCGACATGCACCACGTCGGCCCCGGCCGCCCGCGCCGCCAGCGAAGAGCCGCCGGTGTAAGCGAAGAGGTTCAGCACCCGCGCCACTCCCCCTCTCCCCGGGGAGAGGGGGCTGGGGGGTGAGGCCTGACTTAATACATCGTAAATGTATTCCCAATTGACCGCCTGTTCCGGGAACACCCCGATGTGGCCGAAAGCGGTCAGCCCCAGCCGGAACCGGATATCCATCGACCCGTACCGGTAACCGATGGTCCACTGGTCGGGCATGGAGGGCTTTTTTATCCAGGCGCCGCGTTCCCCTTCAACGCCGGCCGCTTTTCCTCCCCGGGTGCGGTCGTACCGGGCATGCGCCTGTTTTTGCCATTCCGTTTCAGGCATCGATTTCATCCATACCGCCTGCGGTTCCGGCCTCACCAGCACATACTTTCCGAACCGTTCCAGTTTTTCCTGGCCGCCGCTGTCGATCAGTTCGTATTCCGTCCAATGGGTGGGGGTGAGGATCTCCATCGATTCTTCCGGGTTTGGTTATTCCAATATCTTGTTTACCAGAACGCGGAGCGGCTCCGCACCCGGGTTCGACCACGCCCGCATCACTCCTTTCGCCACGTGAACGGCCGTGCCGGCTTCGATCTGAAAACGTTCTTCGCCTGCCTGCAGGGTGCCGGTCCCCCCGTCCACGTAAAAAACGACATCGAACGGCTGGGCATGCATATCCATGGCTTCGCCGGGATGCAGGGTAAGATGCACCAGCTCGTACCGGTCAGAGGTATGTAGGATCCTCCCGTCGAATTTGAAGGGAACGCGGGGAGCGGAGGAAAGGGTGGTAATTTTGATTTCGGTCATGCCGGATAAGTTAATCCTTGTCTTCTTTCTGCACGGGCCATGCATCCTGGCGGGCCTTGGCCTGCTGATCCCAGCCGGGCAGTACCGTCTTGATCCATTCAGCTTTTTCGGCTTTCAGTTTAGCCATCTCCAGGCCGATGTATTGCTGCGCTTTGTCCTTGGTCGCGATGTCGGGATAGGGCACGTCGGGGTTCTTTCCCAGTTTCATGAGGATCCGGGCCAGCAGGATCCGGGCTTCCTTGGCTTCGCTGATGGAATTGCCGATGATCCGCGAAACTTCGATGGGCGAATGGAATGCGGCGCCATGGCTGGCAGCCGAGTAATCCCAGTACCACTGGCCGTTGCGGATGTGCTGCAGCACCGGCGCCATCTCCGGTTCCGTTGCCCCGGCATCCCAGGCGGCTTTGGCTTCGACATGGGCCCTTACCAGCTCGGTCTCGGCCCGGTCGCGGATCTCCTTCACCTTTTCCTGCCGTTCGTACACGTTTTCCCGCAGGGCCTCCTCGCTTTCGCGATGGCACACCTGGCAGGTACCCGAAATATTGTCGAGCGGACTGGTGATCTTGTGGCTGGTAAATTTCTGCCCGCCTTCCTTCACATAGGGCATGTGGCAATCAGCGCAGGCTACCCCCCGGTCGGCATGGATCCCGGTCAGATAAAGCTCATAATCGGGGTGCTGTGCCTTCAGGATGGGAGTCCGGCTGAGCTGGTGCGTGAAGTCGGTAAAGCCCAGGCCATTGTAATACGCCAAAGCGCTGTCGGCGTTCATTCCGTTTTTCCACGGGAAGGTCAGGTAGGCGATCTCCGGCGCATCGGGCCGCTTCTTGTCGAAATAGTACTCCACGTGACACTGGGCGCACACCAGCGAGCGCATCTCCTGGTGAGAGGCCTTCGAAATGTCCTTTCCCATCGCCTGGAAGGCTTCGATCAGTGCGGGCCGGGTGATCCGAAGGTCCATGGTCTTCGGGTCGTGGCAGTCGGCACAGCCGATGTAGTTGACCACTTCCGGACCTTTCGCCGCCCATTTGCCTTTGTAGAATTCTTTCGCCCCCATCTTCTCCATCAGCCGGGGTACGTCGGGACTCTTGCAGGTCCAGCAGGTGGCCGGCTGGGGACCATCGTCGGGACCCTTCGGGGTTCCCGTCCGCAGGGTGCTCCGCACATCGGTGATGGCATAGTAGTGCCCGCGCGGGGTCGAATAGTCTTTCGAGAAAGCGTACCCCGCCCAGAGGACCACCATGCGCGGATCGCGGGCCAGCGCATCTTCCATCGCATTCCCGTTGAATTTACTCCGGAATCCGGTATCGGCGGTCTTCAGGTAACTCTGGTATTCCCGCGGGAAATTCTCTCCCCATAGTTCGTTGCGGGGTTCGTATTCACTGAGGTTTACCTTCGGTTTATACACATACTCCGATTCGGCTTTCCGCTCGATGATCGAACTCGCCAGGAGACCGAGAAAGAAGACGATGACGAGTGTTCCGAAAAAGAGCGCCCAGTTGATCCAGGGTGCACGTTTGTTGTTGACTGACATATGATTGCTAGTTGAATGTTATCGGATGGTGAAACAACGAAATGGATGGATCATTCGAAATTCAGTGTTCGATATTCAATATTCATTTTTCATCTTCTTCTTCCCGCTCCGTCCGGCTTTCGATCTTGCTCTTCACGAGGGCATTGGGCGCGGTCGACAACCCGTTGACGCGACTGTGCGGGGTTTCGCGGTGGCATTCGCTGCAGGTACGTTCTTTCAGGTGGTTGTGGTATCCCGGCAGGACACTCCCGAGATAGCCGGCCCCCACCGTATGTTCGTGGCACCGGATACAGTTTGATTGTACGGCCTTTCTTCCCGCTTCCCGGATCAGGATCACCTGGGGTTCGTTGCGCAGGGTGAAAATGGTGGCATGTCGCAACCCGTCCTGGGCCTTGAAAAGGTATTTATGAACAATATTGTCGTGCGGCACGTGGCAGTCATTGCAGGTGGCCACCCGGCGGTGTGAACTGTGCGCCCAGTCGTTGAACTGGGTGTTCATAACATGGCAGTTGATGCAGGTTTCGGGGTTGTCGGACAGGTAAGAGGGTGCTTTTGAAATATACAGCACGAAAAAGCCGAGCCCGAAAAAAGCACCCAGCAATACGGCCGCCGCCGATCGCCACTGGTCGGGCGGGACCAGGAACCGCAGGATCTTTTTCATGGGTAGCTGTTTTTCCGGTAACCAATCCTTCGGCTGATCAGGTCTGCACAGTTTTGCGGGCCTGATCGCTCAGGATCTGATTCACCTGGTCAAATTTAACCCATTTTCATTTGTTGCCGCACATCTCCGGTTAATTTTCCCGCCGGAATTCGTACTTTCGCATATCCGGTATGCTCCATCCATGATCCCGCACGAAACCATCGAGACGATTATCCAGGCCGCCCGCATCGAAGAAGTGGTGGGAGAATTCGTCACGCTGCGCCGGCGGGGCGTGAACCAGATCGGCCTGTGTCCCTTCCACAACGAAAAAACCCCCTCCTTCACCGTTTCCCCTGCCAAGGGCATTTACAAATGCTTCGGATGCGGGAAAGCGGGCAATGCGGTCAACTTCATCATGGAGCACGAGCACTTCTCTTACCCCGAAGCACTGCGTTACCTGGCGAAGAAGTACAACATCGAGGTAGAGGAGGAACAGCAGACGCCCGAGCAGATCCAGGCTCTGAACGAAAAAGAGAGCCTGTTCAACCTGAGCCAGTTCGCGCAGCAATATTTTTCGCAGGTCCTCACCGGCACGGAAGAGGGAAAGGCCATCGGGCTTACCTACCTGCGCGAACGCGGCATCCGCGACGACATCATCGCCCGTTTCCAGCTCGGCTTCTCCCCCTCGAAACGCGACGCCTTTTCCTCCCATGCCCTCCAGCAGGGTTACCGCAAGGAATTCCTGGTGAAGACGGGACTCTCGATCGAAAAGGAGGACCGGCTTCTCGACCGCTTCCATGGCCGGGTGATCTTCCCGATCCACAGCGCTTCGGGCCGTGTGATCGGGTTCGGCGGACGTATCCTCACGAGCGACAAGACGGTAGCCAAGTACGTCAATTCGCCCGAATCCGACATTTACAGCAAAAGTAAGACCCTCTACGGGATCGCCTTCGCAAAGAATTCCATCATCGCCCGCGATAACTGCCTGCTGGTCGAGGGCTATACCGATGTGATCTCTCTCCACCAGGCGGGCATCACTAATGTAGTGGCCTCGTCGGGAACCTCGCTCACCCTCGAGCAGGTGCACATGATCAAACGCTTTACGCCCAACATCTCGATCCTGTACGACGGCGATCCGGCCGGTATCAAAGCGTCGTTCCGCGGCATCGATATGATCGTCGAGCAGGGGATGAATGTGAAGGTAGTGCTTTTCCCCGACGGCGAAGACCCCGATTCCTATGCCCGCAAACACCACCCGGCCGAGGTGGAAGCCTTCCTTTCCGGCAACGCCGTCAACTTCATCCTCTTTAAAACAAGGCTGCTCCTCGACGAAACGCGCCACGATCCGATCCGGAAAGCGGCCCTGATCAAGGAAATTGTCAGCACGATCGCCCTTATCCCCGACGGCATCTCCCGATCGCTCTATGTCAAGGAGTGTTCGCAGCTGATGGACATCTCCGAGCAGGTGCTGATGAGCGAACTGAACAAGCTCCTCCGCGCCCGCGTGAAAAAAGAGATGCCCGATGCGGAAAAGGAAGCCGTGCCGGAAGAGGTGATCACGGCCGAACCGCAGGTCGAAATCGATCTCGACTCCCCCGAACACCAGGAACGGGAAGTGATCCGGCTCCTGCTCCTGTACGGGCACGACGTGATTAAAATAAAGCCCGACCCGCAGCAGGACCGCGAGGTGCCTGTGGGGATCGCCGATTATGTGGTCAACGATATCCTCCGCGATGAACTGGTATTCGAAAATCCGCCCTGTCAGGCCATCTTCGATGAATATGCCCGCGGGGTGGAGAACGACGTCATTCCCGATAAGGCCACCTTCCTCTCCCATCCCGATCAGGAAGTCGCCATGCTGGCGGTGAACCTGCTGTTCACCCCCTATGAACTCAGCGACAACTGGCTGAAAAACAATATTATGGTCACAACGGAGGAGGACCGGCTCCAGATGCATGTCATGCTGACTGTTTACGCTTTCAAATCGCGCAAACTCGACCGGATGCTGACCGTTATCCGGAAAAACCTGCAGGAGGCCACCGTTCAGGAAGAACAGGAAGAACTGATGAAAGAATACAGCCGGCTGAAAAAACAAAGCGTGCGCATCAACCGCGAAGGAATGGGCCGGGTGATCACCCGCTGAAAATCTTACTCTTTCACCAGGATAATCTGCCGGTTCCAGGGATTGTTCCAAGCATCCATGAGTTGCTTGAAGTCGGTGAACAAGTCATCTTCGAACACACGGTCGTTGAATTTCACCTGCTTTTTCACCGTCACTTTGTTGCCCTCCGATGTCACTTCCCATCCGAATTTACCGGCTTTATTGTCGATCGCGGTCTTTTTCGGCGGGGTGAGCAACCGGTAACCGGCCGGCAGTGTCAGCGTCCAGTCATAACTTTCATTCGCCCGGGCCGGGATCTCAAACGGCTTTTCGCGCTTGACCGACAGGGTCTTCACTCCCCAGGCATCGATGCCCGCAGTGGAAACCGGGAGGGTGAAGATGTACCACGACGAATCCTTCCGGAAGGGCTGGTCGCTTTTAACGATGTAGGTCTGGAACCCGTTTCCGTTGTTGATCGTACTCACCTTTCGGTCGGCGGTATCCTTTCCGATAAGTCCCCCGGTCACGGAATTCTTCATCCGTTTCGGGTCGCGGACGATCCCGGCCAGCGGGTACATGCTTCCGCTATAGTAGATGCTCATCTCCCCGGTAAGCTTCGGATCGGACGACACAAGAAAATTTCCCTGGATCTTGACCGTTTGCTCCGGTTCTTCTACCTTGACGGCTGCAGGTTTTACCCCTGCAGCCAGGGTCACGAACGATCGTCCGGGCAGCGTCAGGCCGAGATTGACCGGATTGAGCGATGCGACCGAAAAATACCAGGTGCCCCGTTCGCGGTCTTCGAGTCTCACAGCGAAATCTTCCAGTCCCGCCAGCGATGCAATGCTTTCATCGTCGAAGGTCGTACGCACGATCCCGACGACCTGCGCATTCATCCCGGCTGCTTTCAGCAGGGTTGTCAGAAGCACGGCCTTTTCAATGGAGGTCCCTCCCATGCTGTTCCAGGTCTGTTCCGGGGTCCGGCAGGTGTAAAGGGCCTGGCGGATCGGGATGGGATACAGCTTGAGGTCGTTGACCACCATCTCCTGGAGTTTCAGGGCTATTTCAAACCGGCTCTTTTTTTCTTCCGCCAGCGTATTCACCTCCTTTTGCATCGACGGAGTGACGGCCAGGCTGAAGGCGGGCTGGCGGGTCAGAAAGTTGAACACCTCTGCCCGGTCACCGGATGTGCTGAAGATCAGCCTCGGGTATCGTTCGTTGATCCCGGGCTGCATCTCTTCGGGAAGGATCGCCGTGATATCCGTCATTTTCCATGTAAAAACCCGGAAATTGCCTTCGGTGGTTTCTACCGGGTTCAAGGTCGAATTGAACAAGAGGTAATGCAACTTTTCACCGGCCGGAATGCGGACCCGGATCTCGAGGCTGTTCACCGGTTCGGTCTCGGCCAGCAATTCGTTTCCCATCAAGGCCGGATAGACCCCGGGGGCGGTATGGATCGAATAATCGAGATGGATCACGGCATTTTTCTCCAGCCCGGTATGGGTGATGACCATTTCGCGCAGGGGTTGGTAGGCGGGAGCTCCGGCAGCAGCTCCGGGAAGCACCTCGTTGAACGCATTCTCCGGGGTGGGGATTTTTTTTCCTCCTGCCATTACCGTATAGCATTCGTTGATCTTCAACTTCTGGTATTCGGGATGGTACACGACGAAGGTCTCTCCGTATAGATTCTGGAACGCACGGTAGGTAAGCAATTGTTGCACCTTGGCATAGCGGAAATCGGTGCTTCCGTCGGCATTCAGGGTATATTCTTTCACGATCGACCGGTAAGCGGCGTCGAATCTTTCTTCCTGGGCAACCAGCCTGGGACTGAAGATCACCGCAATAAGGATCAGCAGATAATGGGTAGGGCGTGTTTTCATGGAAACGGATTTTACCGGGTCTGGTTTGCGATTTTGATGACGACCGACTGATCGGCGAAACGGTTCTGCGCTTCAACGGCGGCTTTAAATTCGGGCCATTCGCCCGCTTCATAAACCCTCTTCGGAAATACCGACCGGGCATTGAAATCGACCGCACCGTTGCCGAAGCTGTAACGCCCGCTGAATGACGCCGCGCTGCCTTTGACCTCGGCTGCACCGGGCAACCGCACCGGCCGCGCATTTTCGGGCAGGCGCACCGATTCGTTGATCTCCACCTGGCGCGAGCAGCGGTCGCGGAAAGCGTATTTCCGTTCCTTGGTGCCGGTGTCAAAGGAAAGCTGTCCCTGGAAGCCTTTGAAGATGCCGGCGGCCGAAAGCGGCGTGAACATCATCAGGCTGTCGGTGACGAGGGCGAAACCCGGGATCGTATAATCAATTGCCACCCAGATGTTGTATCTCAGGTAATCGGCCGGATCGGTGTATTTCACCTGGGAGACGCGCGCCTGTGGCCAGATTCGCAACAATTCCCGTTCGACATTCTGAAACCAGGCCATGGAATTCGAATAACGGAAAAGTCCCCGGATACCGGCATCCGATTGTCCCTCCCCGCTAATGGTGATGCGTCCTTTCAGGGTTCCGTCGGAGGCGAGTTGCGTCACTCCGTCGATCTTCACGAAATGGTTGGCCGGGTCGGAAACGGGTGTGGTGGCCAGATCGGCCCCTTCGGGCACACCCATGAGATATTGCTGCTGCTGTTCGGCGCTCGACCAGAGTTCGCGGATGAACGGCACCCAGGTGGGGTCGAGCAGGTGATACTTCCCGTCGCGGAGTTTTACCACCGTCACGCAGTGGTTGAACTGGTCGGCGGCAATGTAGTCGATGCGCGATCCTGCCATGGTCATGGCGGGATACGACTTAAATCCCGCTGCCCGCAGCATGGTGATCAGCATGCCCGCCTTGTCCTTGCATACCCCGCACCGGTCAGTGAAGGTCATGGTGCCTTTATGCAGGGTGAACCCTTCGCCACATCCCATCGAAATCCCCGAATACCGGATCTCGTCGGCGCACCAGTGGGTCAGCCGGGCTACCGAATCCCATTCATCGGTGGCCCCTTTCAGGATCCCGGCTACTTTTTCGCGGATCTCCCGGTCGGCTTCAAAGCTTCCGAAATCTTCGTTCAC
>Ga0116170_10002489_pt1 | contig 17729 bp, 12 predicted proteins | sample AD_JPNHW1_MetaG_FD_89797 | JGI IMG/M metagenome (GOLD analysis project Ga0116170, IMG submission 89797) | Active sludge microbial communities of municipal wastewater-treating anaerobic digesters from Japan - AD_JPNHW1_MetaG | ecosystem: Engineered > Bioreactor > Anaerobic > Digestate | place...
AGGGGGGGCAGAGCGGGGAAACGGAAAATGCTCTGAGTCCCGAGGGGGAGGCGCCGGGGCGGATCGACCAGTACGTACTGCTGCGACAGCTGGGCGGCGGCGGGTTCGGCGTGGTCTATCTGGCGCGAGACACCGTGGCTGGAATCGACGTGGCGGTCAAGGGGCTGCAGCCCGTTGTGAAGAACAACGCGGAGGAACTGGAGCGCATCCGAGAGAATTTTGCGCTGGTTTCGAAACTGCACCATCCTCACATTGCGGCGGCGCTTCATCTGCATCCCGCCCAAGAGGTGAGATATTCCAGGGAGTTCGTCCGGCAGGCGTTGCGCGTGTTGCCGGGCGACACCCTGTTGGTGATGACCTATGCGCCCGGTGTTACGCTTTCCAAATGGCGCAGAAGGTTTCCGGAAGGGAAGGTCCCCGTCTTACAGGCCTTGGAGGTGTGCCGCCAGATCGCGTCAGCGCTCGACTACGCGCACGGCGAGAAGGTGGTTCATCGTGACGTCAAGCCGTCGAACGTGATGGTCGAGACCCGCGAGAAAAGGCAAGAGGTTGGCGATGGGGATCGGGCTGCGGGAGGGGCGGGGCGTCCCCCCCTCGGACTGGCGGTTCGCGTGCTGGACTTCGGGCTGGCGGCGGAGATCAGGTCGTCGATGTCGCGGGTGTCACAGGAGATGAACGACACGTCCGGCACGCGGCCGTACATGGCGCCGGAGCAGTGGCTGGGCCGCACGCAGGACGGCCGGACAGACCAGTACGCGCTGGCGGTGCTCTTCTATGAGCTCGTGAGCGGCGCCGTGCCCTTCGCGAGCGTGTTCGAAACGGGCGATCCCGCGATCATGATGATGACGGTCGAGAAGGCGCGGCCCGAATCCCTCCCTTGCCTTTCAAAGCGTCAGAACGCCGCGCTTTTGCGGGCGCTGTCTAAGAACCCTGCGAAACGTTTTGCGAGCTGCGGGGAGTTCATCGGGGCGCTTCGGGAACGGAAGTCGGCAAGACGGCGGGTGTTGGCGGCGTCCGCGGCGCTGGCGGTCCTGTCGTCCTTGTGCTTCAAACGGTTCTCCCCCGTTTCGAATCGCCCGGCCGACAAGCATGAGCCGTCGGTTTCGATTGAGAAACATGCGGATGAGGCGGGCGGACGGGATGCGGCGAACAAGCTGTACGAGGCCGCTGCGTCGTTCCGCGAAAAGACCCGAGGACTGGACCGCGGGCAGCGTTTCGTGTCGAGGCTCGACGCGCTGGATGTGGCGTGGCGCGAGGCGGAGGCCGCGCGTCAGGGCGGCAGATGGGAGCAGGCGCTCAAGGGGTACGGCGCGGTGATCGAGACGTGCAAGATGCTGAACGAACTCGAAGGCTCCCGCGAACGCGCGAAAACGCGCAGGAAAGAGGCCGAGGCGGCCAAAGTCTACGCGGCCTCGGAAAAGCGGGCGTCGGACGCGCGCGCGTACCGCAAGGCGAAGGACGACTACCTGGCCGCATTGCCGGGCGATGCCGAGCGCCTGACGAAATATCGCGGGCCGAAGTGGAGCGAGGTGACGAAACTGCAGTGGATCGGCGAAGCCTCGCAGGGGGAGCCTTCGGATGGCGCCCGCGCCTACGCGGCGGCGCGGGAGGCGCTGAAAGGCGCGGTGTCGGAAGCGCGCGACAACGAACGCGCCGCGAAGCTGAACGCCGCGTTGGCGGCGGCGCGCGAGGCCAAGGCGGCCGGGGCGTGGCGGGACTGCGTTGCGCGCGCGGACGAAGCGCTTGCGCTGGATGCCGCCAACGGGGAGGCCGCGACGCTTAAAGCCGCCGCCCAACAGGGCCTGACGCCGAGTCTTACGGTTGTGGTGGAGGCCGGTGGGCGCGAGGTGGCCGCGGCCATTTCGGATGGGCGCGAGACGTTCGTGACGCCCAAGACCTTCATGCTTCGAAAAGGGGCAGACTATGCTTTTACCGTGTCTCGCAAATCTTCCTCCCCGTCCGTTTGCTACACGGACAAGCCGCTGGCGTTGAAGGTGGACTGGAACGGGCCGCGCATCGAACGGGTGACGTTGGACGAGGTTCGGTTGCCGGCGGAGGGTGAGCCTTGGGTGTCGCCCTCGACGGGAATGGAGTTCGTGTGGGTTCCGGCTTTGGGGGTGTGGGTCGGGAAATGCGAGGTGTCCAACGGGGACTACCGGAAAAAGGAGCCGAGCCATGACAGCAAGAGCTATGAGGGGAGGAGCCTGAACGGCGATGGCCAGCCTGTGGCGCAGGTCAACTTCGATGACGCGAAGGCGTACGCGGCGTGGCTGACCGGCCGCGACGGGGGACGCCTCGGAGGGCTGTCGTACCGGGTGCCGACGGAGGCGGAGTGGCAGACGTTCGCGCAGTGCGGGGATCGGCGGGAGTATCCGTGGGGAAACCAGTGGCCGCCGCCGAGCGGGAAGGCCGGGAACTACTCGGATAGCGCGAGCGCGTGGAGCGGCAGGATCGCCGAGTACACGGACGGGTTCCCCGTGACGTGCCCGGTGGAGCGGGGCGGCAGGAATGAATGGGGACTGTGCGGGGTGGGCGGGAACGTGTGGGAGTGCTGCGCGAAGGACAAGGATGGGGTTTCGTTTGGGGCATGGCGCGGCGGCGCGTGGAGCAGCGACGGCCCCGTCTATTTGCGGTGCGGGTTCCGCATCGACGTGGGCGGCTCGGAGCGTGCCAGCTACAACGGCTTCCGGCTGGTCTTGGGAAAATCGGCTCAAGGCCATCGTCGCTGAACGGGTTTCCCCCTGTCGCCCGGTCCCTTGCGGTTGAAAACGTATGGGTGGCTATGCTACAGTTCCAACAACGGAAATAGGCTATGAAAATGACACGAAGAAACTTTCTTAGGTTGAGCGGAACCGCAGGGGGTGGCCTCGCCTTCAACCTCGCGCCTTCGCGCGTCTTCGGGGAGACCGCCCCTAGCCGGCGGGTCGCCGTGGGCATGATCGGCCTGGGCGGCATGGGCATGGTCAATCTGGACGCGTTTCTCGGCCAGAAGGACGTGACGGTCCGGGCCGTCTGCGACGTGAACCGCGATAGGATGGCGGCCGCCAAAGCGCGTGTGGACCGGCGGTATGGGGGCTGTGGCTGCGACGTCGTCAAGGACTACCGCGAAATGTGCGCGCGTCCCGACATCGACGCGGTGATGATCGCCGTGCCGGATCACGCGCACGCGGCCATCGGCATCGAAGCGGCGCAGGCGGGCAAGGACATCTATGGCGAGACGCCCTTCGCGCACACGCGGGAGGAGGGGCAGGCGCTGTTGCAGGCGGTGACGCGGCATGGCTGCGTCTGGCAGACCGGATGCTGGCAGCGGACGCAGGAGCCTTTCCGCAGGGCTGTCGCGGCCGTGCGCGGCGGCAGGCTCGGCGAAGTGGTGCGCGTGGAGGTGGGGCTGCCGGGGGGCGGCCGCGGACCGGAGCTGGGAGGGGCCCGGCCGGCGTTGCCGGACGGACTGGACTGGCGGGCGTGGCAGGGGGCTGCGCCTCAGCGCGCCTACGCTGGGGTGTGCGATTTTCACTGGCGGTGGGTCAGCGCGTGGGGCGGCGGCATCTTGGCGGACTGGATCGGGCATCACGGCGACATCGCGCTCTGGGGGGCGGGCAAAGACGCGGAAGATCCGGTGGCGGTCTCCGGACACGGTACCTATCCGAGGGACGGGATCTACGACACGGCCACGGCCTTCCGTTTCCGGTGCGTGTATCGCGACGGGCTGGAGCTGGAGGTGGCGGACGGCGGGCAGCTCGAGAAAGGCGTCGGCGTGCGGTGGATCGGACGCGAGGGCGCGTGGGTGTGGGTGACGCGGGGCGCTCTGGAGGCGTCCGATCCCGCTGTTCTGTCGAATGTGGAAGAATGCGGGCTGGGCCGGAGTGCCGGCCTGTGCCGGGATTTCATCGAGTGCGTCAAAACGCGCGAGACGACGATAGCTGCGGCGAGGCCTGCCTATCACGCCGCGAATCTGGGGCACCTCGGCGAGGCCGCCATGCGGCGCAACGTGTAGGGCGACTTCGCGTCGTCGCCGGGACGATTTATTTGTAAGGGACTTTGGGGCCGCGAGGGCTTGAAAAGGGGTGGAAAATGACCGCCTGACGCCGGAGACCTCTTCTCCGGACGTGTTTTTCTTGCGTGTGAGGCGGTTTTTTCATCGACTTTATGTGCCAAATCCTCAATGATACGCACTGCAAAAAAGGAGAAAGTTGACCCCTGGCGGTTTGCGGGGCGCAGCGTTTTTTCCGACCCCCTCGTGATGGATTGACATGAAGACCTTTGAATGCATAGAAGGCGGCGTTACGGCGGCGCAGGGATTCCGGGCGTGCGGCGTGGCTGCCGGCATCAAGTACCAGAACCGCAAGGACATGGCGCTGCTGGCGGCAGACGTTCCGGCGGCCGTGGCTGCGGTGTATACCACGAACAAGGTGGCGGCGGCACCCGTGCAGATCGATCGCGAACGCACTCGCTCGGGGCGCGCTCAGGCCGTGATCGTGAACAGTGGCTGTGCCAACGCCTGCACGGGTGAGACCGGCATGGCGAACGCGCGCGAGATGGCACGGTTCGCCGCCGTCGCGCTGGGCATCGACGAGCAGCTGGTGCTCGTTTGCTCAACGGGCGTGATCGGGGCACACCTGCCGATGGAGCGCGTTGCGGCGGGTGCCAAGCTGGCGGCGGCCGCGCTGAGCCGCGAGGGAAGCGACGATGCGGCCCATGCGATCATGACCACCGACACCGTGGACAAGCAGGTGGCGGTTGAGCTGGAGATCGACGGAAAGACCGTGTGCATCGGCGGCATGTGCAAGGGCTCCGGCATGATCGAGCCGAACATGGCGACCATGTTGGGCTTCATCACGACTGACGCGGTCGTGCATCCGAAGGCGCTCGATCAGGCGTTGCGCGAAGCGGTGGACGTGAGCTTTAACCGCGTGGTGGTGGATGGCGATCGCAGCACGAACGACACGGTGATTCTGATGGCGAGCGGCGCGGCGGGCAACCAGATGTTGACGCCTTACCATTCGCAGTGGCAATATTTTGTGGACGCTCTGACGACGGTCTGCCTCGAACTCGGCAAAAAGATGGTGCTGGACGGCGAGGGCGCGACGAAGTTCGTGACGGTGCGCGTCAAGGGCGCCCGGACGGACGAGGACGCCCAGATCGCGGCGCGCGCGGTTTCCAAGTCGGCCTTGGTCAAGACCTCTTGGTTCGGTCTCGATCCGAACTGGGGCCGCGTGATCGCGGCCGTGGGGTATTCGGGCGCGGATGTGGACGACCAGAAGACGCAGATCTATTACGGCGACATTTGCGCATACGATCAGGGCCGCGTGGCCGACAAGGCGCTGCTTCAGGCGATGCAGGATGTGATGCGGAAGCGCGCGTTCGATGTGACCGTGGATTTGAACCTCGGCGATGGAGAGGATACGGTATACACCTGCGATTTCTCGTACGATTACGTGAAGATCAATGCCGAGTACACGACGTAAGTAGGAAGGGCTGGAGGAACGGAAGGATGGAATGAGGAAGGGGCGGGCTGAGGCAAACGTGCCTTGTCCCGTCCTCACGCGATGTCCCGCAATATCCCATTCTCCCCGTATTCCGATTGATTTTTATGCTGGACGCGATGCAAAAAGCGGCGGTGCTGACGGAAGCTCTGCCATACATTCAGGATTTCAAAGGATCGGTCGTGCTTGTGAAAGTCGGCGGCAGCGTCATGGAGGTTCCCGCAAACCTCGAAAGTCTGCTGACCGATATCGCGTTCATGAGCACCGTCGGCATCAAGACGGTGCTGGTGCACGGCGGGGGCAAGGCCATTTCGCGTGGCATGGAGGCGGCCGGCATCCCGCCGCTGTTCGTGATGGGGTTGCGCGTGACCACGGAGGAGACGGTTCGGGTGGTCGAGCGGGTCCTCAACCGCGAGGTGAATGCCAACGTCGTTCGTCTGCTGCAGAAGCATCAGGCGAACGCGCGTCCGCTCCACGGCGACTGGATCTTCGGTGTCGAAAAGAAGGCCGGGACGGATCCGGCGACCGGCGCCGTGCTTGACTGGGGCTACGTGGGTGAGCCCGTCACGGTCGATGCGCGGCCGGTGAAGGAGATGCTCGATGCCGGCATCGTTCCGGTGGTGACGCCGCTCGGGACGGGTGCTGACGGGAAGTTGTACAACGTCAACGCGGACACCGCGGCGGCGGCTTTGGCCAAAGCCATGAAGGTGCGCAAGCTGGCGTTCATTTCGGATGTGCCGGGGCTGTTGATGGACGTGAACGACCCCGCGTCCCTGCTCGCGACGTTGCGGATCAGCAGCGTGCAGAAGCTGAAGGAGAGTGGCGTTGTGGGCGGCGGAATGCTGCCGAAGTTGGACAGTTGCGTGGACGCGATCCGAGCGGGGGTGGGGAAAGTCCACCTCGTTGACGGCCGCATGCCCCATTCGCTGTTGCTGGAAATTTTCACGAAAAAAGGTGTAGGAACGGAGATCATAGCAGATGAGTAAGAGTACCGATATTGCCGCTTTGTTTGACCAGTATGTGATGCATACCTATTCGCCGACCGCGACGCTGACCAGCGGCAGCGGATGCAAGGTGCGCGACCCGGACGGCAAGACCTATCTGGACTTTACGGCTGGCATCGCCGTTCACAACGTGGGCCACTGTCACCCGAAGGTGGTGAAGGCCATCCATGACCAGGTCGCCACGCTTGGCCACTGTTCCAACCTGTTCTACAACGTGAACCAGGCGTTGCTGGCGCAGCGGCTCTCGAAGCTCTCGCTGAACGGCAAATGCTTCTTCTGCAACTCCGGCGCAGAGGCCAACGAGGCGATGATCAAGCTCGCGCGTCTGTGGGGCAGCGAGAAGGGCAAGTACGAGATCATCACCATGCAGAACTCCTTCCACGGGCGGACGCTCGCGACCATCGCTGCGACGGGCCAGGCCAAGGTTCAGAAGGGGTTCGATCCGTTGCCGATCGGTTTCACCTATGCCGAGTTCAACAATCTCGAGTCCGTGAAAGCCGCGGTGAACGAGCGCACGGTGGCGGTGATGCTTGAGGCCGTTCAGGGCGAGGGTGGCGTGCTGCCCGCGACGGAAGAGTTCATGGTCGGCGTCCGCAAGCTGTGCGACGAGAAGGGCCTGCTGATGCTGTGCGACGAGGTGCAATGCGGCATGGGCCGGACCGGCAAGTGGTTCGCCTGGCAGAACTATCCGGTCAAGCCGGATGCTTTCTCGTTGGCTAAGGCTCTGGCGGATGGCATCCCCATGGGAGCGCTGGTGGCTTCGCCCGCCTTGTCGGATGTTTTCAAGCCCGGCAATCACGCGTCCACGTTCGGCGGAAATCCGGTTTCGAGTGCGGCGGCGCTGGCCGTGCTGGACGTGATGGAGGAAGAGGCGCTGGTCAAACGCGCCGAAGAGGCCGGCAAGTTGTTCGTGGAGGGCCTCAGCGTTTTCGTCGAGAAGTACAAGCAGGTCGTTGAGATCCGCGGCAAGGGGCTGATGGTCGGCATGGTGATGGAAGGCGCGGCGAAAGAGGTCGTGGATGCCTGCCGCGACATGGGGCTGCTCTGCTGCGTGGCCGGAGAGCACGTGGTGCGTTTCCTCCCGCCGCTGAACGTGAAGGACAGCGACCTCGAAGAAGGCTTGGAAATGATCGGTGACGCCCTGGAGCAGCTCTTCGGCGAGACGGAAGAGGCGTAAGCCGGCTGCGATTTCATTTTGCTGAACGACGCCGCGGAACCAGGTTCCGCGGCGTATTTTTTTTGTTTTGCGGTTCTCGCCGCATACCAAGGCGGGGCGTCGCTAGATGGTTGAACCGCTGGCCAGCTAAATTCAGAGACCGCCGTGGTTTGGATTGATTTCGGGGAAGGGACACGGTACTCTTTACGTGGTTCGCAACACCAAGGAGATTTTTCAAATGGCACTGACATTGGCGGATTTGAAGGGTAAGACGGTCGGAGCGTGCGTGTCGGGCGGGCTGGACAGCCGCACGATCACGAAGGTGATGATGGAGGCGGGCGTGAACGTGGTCGCGTTTTCGGCCGACCTCGGGCAGCCAGACGAGAAGAATATCAACGACATCAAGAAGCGCATGGCCCCCTGCGGCGTGGACACGGTGATTGTGGATCTCAAGGACCCGATGGCCGACGCCTGCTTCCAGGTGGTCGAGGCCCAGGCGATGTATGACGGCGGCTACTGGAACTCGACCGGCATCGCGCGTGCCGTGACGGTGCGAGGCCTGGTCCCCGAGATGAAGAAACGGAACTGCACGGTGCTGGTGCATGGCGCGACCGGCCGCGGCAACGACCAGATGCGCTTTGAGCGCTACACCAACGTGCTCGCCCCGTCGATGAAGGTCTATTCGCCGTGGCGCGACGCGGAGCTGCTCAAGAAGTTCCCGGGCCGCACGCAGCAGGTCCAGTTCTTGGCAAAGTTCGGCATCCAGGCGTTCGTCGGCGCGAAGAAGAAGTACTCGACTGACGCCAATCTGGCCGGCCTCTCCCACGAGGCCGAGGATTTGGAAAGCATGGAGACCTCGATGCTGATCGTGGAGCCCACGATGGGGGTGTGGCCGCGTCAGGCGCCCGACAAGATCGAGAAGTTCACCGTCCGCTTCCAGAAGGCCCGCGCCGTGCAGATCAACGGTAAGGACGTGACGCCGCTGGAGGCGATGCGCCTGGCGAACAAGCTGGCGGGCCGCAACGGCATCGGCATGAAGCACGCGCTTGAGAACCGCATCATCGGCACCAAGAGCCGCGGCGTGTATGAGGCCCCGGGCATGGAGCTGCTGGCCACGTGCCTGCGCTACGTCTATCAGGCCACGATGGACCGCCGGGCGGGACTGCTCTTCGGCCAGCTGTCGAAGCTGGTCGCGGACCAGATTTACGACGGCCGCTATTTCGACCCCGCCACGCAGGCGGCGCGAGCCGCGATCGGGGTGTTTTCCAAGCACGCTTCCGGCACTGTCGAAGTGGGCTTGTACAGGGGCAACATCTTCTTCAACCGGCTGACGGGCTGCAAGGCGTCGATCTACAACGAGGCCGACTCCTCGATGGAGGCCAGCGACGGCCTCAACCCGGTGAGCTCACAGGGCTTCGCGGAGATCCAGAGCGTCGAGGCCCGCATGTTGGCGCGCGCCGGGCAGATTGTCGCTAAGTGAGGATCTTATGGTGAACTTGAAGACGTCCTATCTGGGGCTCGAGCTGAAGAACCCTCTGGTCGTCAGTTCAAGTCCGCTGACCGATGACGTCGGCTCGGTTGCGAAACTCGAGGAGGCGGGAGCGTCGGCTGTGGTGATGCGCTCGATTTTCGAGGAGCAGATCCAGTCCGACGTTTCGGAAATGTACTCGTCGCTGGAAGGCGACACGAGCATGGCGGCGCTGGAGTATCTCCGCGCGGACCTTCCGGGGCAGCTCGGCCCCGAAAAGTACCTCGAAAAGATCGCCGCCATGCGTCAGCGCGTGAAGATCCCGATCATTGCCAGCGTCAACTGCGTGAACGCGTCGAACTGGGTCAGCTACGCCAAGAAGATCGAGCGCGCGGGCGCGGACGCGCTAGAGCTCAATCTTTACCACATGCCCGTTGACCCGGACGAGACCGCCGACAAGGTTGAGGCGCGCCGCCTCAAGCTGGTGCGGGCGGTCCTCGCCGAGGTCAGGCTGCCCGTGGCGGTCAAGCTGAGCTATCACTATACGGCGCTGTTGTCCTTCGTGCGCATGCTCGATGTGGCCGGCGTGCGGGGGGTGGTGCTCTTCAACCGTTTCTTGCAGACGGGAGTGAATGCCGACGACGAGTCGATCTACTACGCGCCCAATTATTCGTCGTCCCAGATGCTGCACACGCAGCTGCGGTGGACCGCGATCGTGCGCGATTGGGTGCGCTGCAGTATCGCGGTCAGCGGCGGCATTCACTCGGGCGACGACTTGGTGAAGGCGCTTCTGGTCGGCGCGGATGTCGGATGCGTTTGTTCGGTGTTACACATCCGCCAGGATTTCGGGGTGATCCGCGAGATTCTGGACGGGCTGACCGCTTGGATGGACCGCAAAGGCTATCACGCGCTTTCCGACTTCCGCGGCAAGTTGCGCGAGACCAACTTCAGCGACGGCTGCGGGTTTGAGCGTGCGCAGTACGTCAAAGCGGCCTCGCAGGTCTCCTGAAGGCGATGGCGCGGAGGGACGTGCGATAAGGGGACGTAAGGAATGACCCTGTGTTCGACGCGCACACACATTTGCAGGACGCGCGGCTGAGCGGCGTGCTTGACGAGGTGATCCGGCAGGCGGCACGGGCCGGCGTTACCGGCGTGTGCTGCTGCGGCACGGCGCCCGATGATTGGGAGGCGACGCGCCGCTTGGCGTGTGCGCCCCTGCCTTTCATCGTGGTGCCCGCGTTCGGCGTCCATCCGTGGTATGTCCGGGATCTGGAGGCTCGCTGGCTCGAGACGCTGGAAGCCTGTTTGGACAAAGCGCCCGTCGCCGCGATCGGCGAGATCGGCCTCGATGGCATCCTGGAAGACGTTCCGATCGAGTTGCAGGAAAAGGTCTTTGTCCGGCAGCTGGAGCTTGCGGAGCGTATGCGGCGCCCTGTCGTCCTGCATGGCGCGCGCGTGTGGGGGCGCCTGGTCGAGGTCCTCAAGCCTTACGCGCATCGGCTGCCCGGTTTTATCGCGCACGGGTTCAGCGGCTCATCCGAAATTCTGAAACAGATTCTCAACATGGGCGGCTATGTGTCTTTCGCCGGCTCGGTCTGCAATCCGAAAGCCGAGAAAATCCGGTCCGCGGCGCGTGAGATCCCGGACAGTCAGATCCTGATCGAGACCGATACGCCGGACATCTTCCCGAACGGCGGACGTCCGGCAGCCACCGGCGCGGACGGCAAGCCTCTGAACCAGCCCGCGAATCTGGTCCGCGTGCTCCACGAGATCGCGGCGTTGCGTCGCACGACGCCAGAGGCGCTTTCCGATCTGACCGGTTCCAACGCCCGGCGCGTGTTGCTGTAAGGGGAAGACCAGCGATGGATGGGCTCTCGTCTAGAAGAATAAAAAGGGGAAAATAATGGATAGCTCTCGCAGGCTCTTCCTGAAGGCGTCGCTGGCGGCGGCCGCATTTCCGAATCTCGTGCCCGCTTCCGCCTTCGGCGCGAATGCGCGTCTCGCCCTGGCGGTCGTGGGGACCGGGAGCCGCGGCCGGCATCTGGCGCGGCAGTTCTCGAAGCTGAATGACGTTCGCGTGGCGGCCGCGTGTGATGCCGATTCGCGCGAGCTGAGAAAATGCATCGACGAGACCAATAAGCAGTACGGCGGCACGGCGTGTCGGGGGTATGGCGATTTCCGCGAGATCATGGGCCGCAAGGACATCGACGCCGTGGTCGTCGCCACGCCGGACCACTGGCATGCGCTCGTCGGCATCGCCGCCGCGCGTTCCGGCAAGCACGTCTTCTGCGAGAAACCGTTGGCCAATTCGATTGGCGAGAGCAAGGCGCTCCGCGATGCCGTTCATAAGGCCGGCGTCGTGCTGCAGACCGGGAGCTGCGAGCGTTCGCGCGCCAATGCGCGCTATTGCTGTGAGGTCGTTCGCAACGGCTGTATCGGGAAGTTGCACACCATCTTCATCCATCTGCCGACCGATCAGGGACATCACGACGGGATCCGTCGGCAGACAGCGTTGCCCGCGCCCGAGCAGCCGCCCGCGGAGCTGAATTACGACCTCTGGCTGGGGCACACGCCGCAAATCCCGTATTACCCCGGCCTGCATCCGGGGAACTGGCGTTTCCACCTGGGGTTCGGCTGCGGCGAGATGTCCGACCGCGGCGCGCATGTGATCGATCTCGCGCAGCTCGGCAACAACACGGACGATTCGGGCCCCGTCTCGATTGAGGCCAAGGGCTGGGACGACGCGCATGGACTCTATGATGCGCCGATGTCGTTCGAGTTCGAGAACACCTATGCCAACGGCGTCAGGATGATCGGCGGGACCACGCGCAAACCGCGTGGCGTGCGTTTCGAGGGCGACGAGGGCTGGATCTTTCTGCGGGTCCATGAGGGGACCTTGGAGGCTTCGGACGAGAAGCTGCTCAAACTCGAGCCGGCTACGTTCAAGGTCCAGCTCGGGCGCACGAGTAGTCACGAGCAGAACTTCGTCGACGCGATCAAGAGCGGCGGCCGTCCGTTTGCGGACGTCGAGGTCGGCCACCGCAGCTGCACGGCTTGCCTGATGAACATGATGGCTATGCGGCTGAAACGCAAGCTGACGTGGGATCCGGCAAGGGAGGTGTTCGTCGGCGACGATGAGGCCAACCGGCTCATGACGCCCGTCATGCGCGCGCCTTGGACACTGGCGTAACGCCGCTTTTCCCATGGCGCCGGTCGTCTCGGAATCAGAGGCGTTCGACGGTGAGGGTGTAACGGAAGCGGGCGGAAGCGCCGGCCGCCAGCGTGAACGGTTCGTGGAAAACCATGGAGGGGCCGACCAGATAGTAACCGCGGCCTTTGTGTGCCGTCGTGCTGTGGCGCGCGAACCACGGCGTGGGGTGCCGCGGGTTCTCCGGATGTTCGCGGAAGGTGACTCTGGCGCGTGCGCCAGACGCTTTCGCGGTTGCCGTGATCTCCATCCAGTCGCTCTTTTCGCCGCACGTCTTGACGTCTGCAAGGTGTGCGGCGTTGGCGAAGGCGTAGGCGAAGCCCGGGCTGTCGGCGAGGCGAAGCATCAGCCCCGCGTAGCCGCCGGTGGCCCAGTTGCCGTTGCCGTCTTTCTTGACGGGCGTGCTCGAGAAGACCGCCTCCGTCTCCTGCGCGGTAAAGGTGCTGTCCCAGTCGATCGCGTAGTTGCCGTCCGGCTGGGTGGTGACGCGGACCGTTCTCCGTTCGCGCACGGCCTCTTTGCCCTTGGCGAAATAGGCGAGGGTGCAAACCGTCGTGAAGGTCTTGTCGTCAGCCGCCGTGACGTTCTGCGCGAGCACACGGGTGACGCCGTTTGAGTCGGGCTCCCAGAAGTTGACCCCGTCGATGAATTTCCACGAGAACCAGAAACCGAGGTGCCAGCCGTGATCCGGCGGGCGGAAGGACGTCAGAACATCGTCGGTGCCGGGAATGGCGAGCGGGTGGAAGTAGGGTTTCCCCTCCTTGCTTTGGGGCACGTACGTCCAGCAGACCTTGCCGTTCACCGTCATCGAGACGGACTGGTTGGCGGCGTCTGTGACGAACTGGCGGGGATCGCGTGCCTCGCCGTGTGCGATGAGCCGGGAGAAAAACAGCAGGGGCGCGAGACAGGCAAGACGAAACACGGCGGTTCGGCAGGTCGGCTTCATTGGGCAATCCTTTCAAAATCAGACCGATAAGTTATCAGCAAAATCAGATGCCGTCCAGTTTGACGTGGCGGCGTTTGTGTTTCCACCGTCGGGACGCATTTGGTTTAATATGGCATATGGCATTATTGGGCTATAAGTGGCCTGCGCTGTGGGTATGGCTGCTCGGATGGGGCGTGGGCCTGGCCAGTCAGCATTGGGTCGGCGTGGGCTCGCGCGTGACGGACTGGCGAGGGGAGATGCCCGCCGATCGCGTGCGGCTGGGTGTGCGCGACGAAGGCGTCTACCGCGTGACGGCGGAGGAGATCGCCCGGGCCGGCGGCATGAACCTGAAAGGGATCCGGGCCGCGCTCTACAGGCGCGGGCTGTCGCTCACCTGCCGCGGCAAGCCGGTCGCATGGACGACCGATGGCGCTTCGCTGTATTTCTACGGCGTGCCCACCGAAGAGCTGTATGCGCCCGAGAATGTCTATTGGCTCAGCCTTGGTCCGGGGATGGCGATGGGGTCCCGTGATGCCGTTCCGGAACCGGGCGGGACGACCAACGCGTGGTTCATGCACTCGGAACATTATCGTTCGTCGTTCCTCGCCCCCTACGAGCCGCGCGATCGTCGCAGCACGAACGCGACCCTCACGAACGTGCTGAATTTCGGCGAATGGGTTCCCTCCTCAGCCGATGAGGCGACCCGGACGCAGAGCCGCACGCTCGAGATGACCGGATATCTCGCGGGAGCCGCGACCGGCGTGACGGTGAGGGTCGAGCTGGCGTCCTACCGCGATTTCACTTCGCCCGACACGCACACCTGCGAGATCCTTGTCGACGGTGTCAGCTGCGGCGCCCAGAGCTGGGCGGAGGAGCGCGCCGTGACGTTCGACTATGAGGTGCCGGCGAGGGTCGTGACCAACGAGACCCTTCTGCTGACCGTGCGCAACGCGGGTGGAACAACGTCGGCCTCGGACTTCATGGTGCTGGATGTCGAGCTGATCTATCCGCACGCGTATGAGGCTGTGGACGATATGTTGCTTTGCGCGGGCGGGGCGCAGCCGGTCGCGGTGGTTTGCGGAATCGGGTCTGGCGACCTTGGCGTGTGGGATGTGACGGCGGCGGACTCGCCTGTGGAACTGGCCGCTTCCGTCGCGCAGGACGTTTTGGGGTCGGGGTGGCAGGCCGCCTTCGAGTGCGGGGATGCGACGGCGCGGTATGCGGTTTTCGGCGCGGCGGAGGGATGCTATGAACCCTCGGTGAGCGGGGTTCGCGATATCGACTGGTCTGATCCGGCAGCGATGCCCGAACTGGCTATCGTGGTGCCGCCGCGGCGGTGGGTTTCGGGATTCGACGAGGCCGTTCAGCCGCTGGCGGATTTCAGGGCTGCGCAGGGGCTGCGGACGCGGGTGGTCGAGGCGGAAGAGCTATACAACGCCTTTACCGATGGGCTCGTGCATCCCGAAGCGTTCAGGCGGTTCTGTGCGGCGGGGGTGACGAACGGCCCGACGCCAACGTTGCGTTATCTGCTGTTGGCGGGGCATGGCGGAAGCGACTACAAACTCGAGGTGTTCAAGCTGGGCGAGCTTGGACCGTATCCGACGCTGTTCCCGCTCTATCTGGTGCCGCAGGTCGAGGCGTCGGCCTCGGGGGCGACCCTGCTGCCGAACGATTTGGCGCTGGGCGATGCTGTGGGGGGGGCGGCGCCGGAGGTGGCGGTGGGACGGTTCATCGCCACCAACGCGGTGGAGCTGAGTTACATGGTCAACAAGACGATCCGCTACGAGTTGGCCGAGACGTGGAAAAGAAAGGCGGTTTTTTCCGCGGACTGGCAAAACGTGGGAACGAAGTACGCGAACTTTCCGGGAATTGCCGCCGCCACGGCTTCGGGCTTGCCTGTGTCGGGATGGCTGCTGGAGGAGTTTTATCCATTGCCCGACGAGAGTTATTTGGCTTCCCTATGGAAGAACACCTATTATCAGACCGGCGTGTATTACGAGTTGCAAGAGGGGGCGGGCTTCTTTTATTTTGTCGGCCACTCGAGCGATACGATCGCCGGCAATTCGACGCCCAACAAGCTGTTTGACGCGCCGATGTTGAGGTCGGCGACATGGCCGTTCGCGCCCGTGGCTTTGCTGATGGGGTGTCGGATGGGGCGCTGGACGCTGCTTGACCTCCGGTACGAGCAGCAGTGCATTGCCGAAGCCGGCGTGCGTAACCGCGTTTCGGGGTTTACGGCGGCGATCAGTGCGGCGGGCTACATGACCACGTCGGAGGCCGCAAGTTTTTCTTATGCGTTCCGGGATCAAGTGGCTGCCGGCGCCGTGCGACTGGGCGACGTTTGGCGCGGCACCTTTGCGGCGTTGGGCGACGAAGCCACCAGACAGTTGAGCCACATGGCGCTGTTGGGAGATCCTTCGCTGTGCATTCGCGTTGATCGGACGGCGAAGGGCACGCCGACGGCTTGGCTGATTGGACATGGACTGACGGGGGACCCCTATGCGGACCTGAAAGACCAGGACGGCGACGGCTTTGCCACTTGGGTGGAGGCGCAGGCGGGGACGAGCCCGACGGAGGGCGGACTGGCCTTTCGTGGGCTCTCGTTGCCTGCGGGCCTAGGCGCTATACCGCCCGGGACGGATGCGGAGGGAATTGCCCTGACCTTCACGCCGTTGGCGGGATTGTCCTACCGCGTCGTGTCGACCGCCGACCTTTTGGTGGGGCAGTGGCAACAAGTTCCTTGGCGGCCCTTGGGAAGCACGGAGTGGTCGTGGTCCGCGATCAGCGGCGATTGGCCCATAAAATCCGTGGTGGTGCCATTCGAGGCGGGAACGGGGCAGCGATATTACAAGATCGTAACAGAGTGAGAGAGGAAGATCACATGGACGAGGAACGCTACTGCAGAGCGGACGAGATCGAATTGCGGAGCATCGTGGGCGAACACTTTCTGATCGTGTTGCACGCGGGCGAGTCGAAGATGTTCAGCCTGAACGGCATGGGACTCTGGTTCTGGCAACACCTTGAGCGACCGGTCACGAAGGCGGAACTGCTTTCGGCGATGCTGTCGGAATACGAGGTCACGGAGCAGGCCGGGGCCGACGAGGTCGAACGGTTCTTGGCATATCTGGAAGAGAAGGGGCTCGTCAAACGGATGGGGCGAGGCCCGTCGGCGTAAATCGCGGCCGGAGGACACGGAAAGAAAAGAAAACGCGTGAGGGCTCAGGGGCCTTCACGCGTTTTTTTGCTCTTTCTTGCCGAGACGGTGTGTCCGTTTACAGCTGCATGTCCTTGAAGACGGTCTCGATCTTTGCCGCGGACTTCAAACCTTCGATGTACTTCTGCACGGCTTCGCGGGACCGCATCTGCTTCAGCTGGGCCTCGACTTTATCGGCCGTCGGCACGATCTGAGGCTGCTGCGGCTGTTCGGTTTTGACGAGGATGTGCGAAGCGGTGACCGACTCGGGCTTGGCCGGCGTGTCGCCTTTGGCCGCCACGGCGGGCGATTTCGCCGTCACTTTGATCAGGTGGAAACCGAACTGCGTTTCGACGATGTTGCCGACCTTTCCGATCTCTTGGGAGAACGCCGCGTCCTCGAAAGGCTTGACCATCTGGCCGTGGGTGAATTCCCCCAGGTCGCCGCCCTTCTTTCCGCTGGGGCAATCGGAATTTGCTTTAGCGAGCTCGGCGAAGTCCGCGCCGCCATCGAGCTGCTTCTTGATGCCTTGGATCTTGGCTTTGCGCTCGGCTTTGATCGCGTCGAGGTTCTTGTTCTTCTCCGCGACTTCCGCGTTGCTCTTCTCGACATCGGCGATCGCCTTTTTGATGTCCGCCTCATCGACCTTGATGCCCGAGAGCACGTTCTTCTGGAGCAACTTGTCGATCATCAGGCCGTCCTCAAATTCCTCGCGGGCTTCTTTCTCGCCCAGCGGCGACTCTTTGAAATACTGATCAACGGTCTTGTTCTGCGGCTTGAGAGCCTCTTCCATCTTCGCCAGCTGGGCCTTGCGGTCCTGATCGGTGATGGCCAGGGCCTGCTTCTTGGCTTCCCCCAGGAGGAGGTTTTTCATGATGAAGCTGTAGGCGGCGCGCTGCTCGAAATACTTCTGGGCTTCGGCCTGCTGCTCCGCCGGAACGTTCTGGGCCTTGAGCAAGGCGTTGACCACCTTTTCCATGTCTTTGCGGATGTACTTGGTGCCGTTGACCGAGGCGATGACTTCATTCGGGTCTTTCGCGGCGGCCGGGGCGGTCGTCGCGGCGGCGGCCGCGGGGGCTGCTTTCGCAACGGGTTTGGCTTCGGTGTTCTTTTTGCAGCCGGGGGTCAGCATCAGGGTGGATGCTAGTGCCGTACAGATCAGGGGTGTGCACTTCATGGTTGACTGTTCTCCAATAACGCTTTCTGCGTGGTGGTTGTGTCTAGCATCTCTAAAGTGACACGACGGACGGCCGAGGGCACATCGAGATGAAACGCAATAAACATACCAAGAA
>Ga0116170_10002490_pt1 | contig 17720 bp, 11 predicted proteins | sample AD_JPNHW1_MetaG_FD_89797 | JGI IMG/M metagenome (GOLD analysis project Ga0116170, IMG submission 89797) | Active sludge microbial communities of municipal wastewater-treating anaerobic digesters from Japan - AD_JPNHW1_MetaG | ecosystem: Engineered > Bioreactor > Anaerobic > Digestate | place...
GAATCCTGGTTTTTCCAGTAATCCGCGTTATGAAACGTTGTGCCGGCCAGACTTAACCGGTAGCCGGGCGAATAGGTGGTATTGTTGTCGGGAGGAATACTCCAATAACCATTCCCATTTAAAAAATAGGTGGCCCCGATGCCGGCGCTTCCGGGCACGAGACCGGCATCCGAACCGGTAGTGGAAAACAATGGAAGCGATACTCCGCTTCCGGAGGAGATTCCCAGGCTCCGCGAGGAGGAGGTATAACTCAGGTTTTGCAATTCATTGGTGGTGGAACCATCCACTTCCGTTGCTGAGATGGTAAAATCAGGATAGCCGCCGCCGATGGAAACGATGCCGGTTCCCGTCAGTGAAACGATCTGATCCGGTTTGCTGTTGGTCAGCGTTATGTCGCTGGTGTTGTTGGAGAGTGAAAGCCCGTCAGCCGCGATCAACGTTTTCAGATTGATCGTGCTTCCGGTTTTATCCCGGTAGATCTGACCGGTTCCTGCACCCACGTTGGAAACGGTATGATCGCCCCATCCGAATGCCGTGTTAAAATTCGTCCAGTCCCCCGCCGACAAAGCCCCGGCAGCGGAAGAAGAGGCCAGACCGAGCGACAACACCTGGTTCGGAACGTCAAGCGAAAGCCCGTTGGCCGTACCCAGGGATAAGGGATTGTGGATGGAACCGATCGAACTTTTAATGGCATTGATTTGCCCCTGCGCCCGGCCAAAGGCACGCAGGTAATCGTTGCCGGGCAAAATCGCCGAATCCTTGATGGACCAGGAGGGGGTGTTGGTGATCAACAGGGGCCGGTTGGCCGCCTGTGAAAGCCGTCCCTGCTTGTTTACCGTAAAGTAGGGTACGTTGAATCCCCCGGAAGTGTTACCGATGATCCCGGCCGTTACCCCGGTGGTATAATAGGGGTCCAGTTGCACCCACTTCACGCTCGAGGAGGTGCCTGCATTGAAATAAAACCCCGGCACCAGCGTGGCACTCACCGAGTCGGTCTGGTAAACCAGCAACCCGTTGGCAGGAGCCGCGATCGCGATCCGCTGGGAATAGGTCATCCGGGGAATCAGCACCCCCCGGTTGTCATACCGTATGTCGAGTGCAGCGGATGCATCCGGCAGGGTATCGGTGGCGGTTTTGGGAATGATGACCTGCGCATTTCCGGTCAGAGCCTGGAAAATACACATGACTATAAAGACAAAACGGACCCCGTAGGGGAAAACGAGGGCGGGGAAAATGCCCGGGCGACTGGTTTTCATATAAGGCGGGTTAAGATTAGGTGTTATTACTGTAACAATAACTGATCTAATACACTTATATATAGAATTTTAATGAACGTACCCTCCTAACAAACCTAAAAAAAACATACCCAAATATAATAATTAATAATCCGGATTTTACAAATTGCGGGAGTGGAAACAGAAATAATCGGATTTTTACAGGAATCAGACCAAACGGGTGATGGAAGCCTGCGATTTGCCGGACAAACAGGGATTCAGATGAACCCGGTAGGATTATCGATACGGGTATTTGAATATTCAAAGCAGTATTCCTATTTTTGGACCTGACAATAACCGCGATCCTTGACTATGAGAAAATTCGTACTTACCTGGCTGTTGCTGGCCCTGGCTTCGCCGGTTGTGCTGGCCCAGACCTCCTACAAGGGATACAAGAGTTACCAGAAACCCGATTACCCCAAAGCGTATGACTATTTCCGCGAGGCGTTGCTCGAGAACGAGCTGGATGTGGTGGCTAACTATGGGATGGGGCTCCTGCTGGCCAACAATTCATTCCGGAATCCGTGCGATTTCATGCAGGCATTCCGGTTCATCCGGACCGCGCGGTCGGCCATGGGCATGCTTACCGGACAACAGGATGCCGAGTTGAAGAAGAACATCGCCGACATCGCCACGGTAATTACCCGCGACTACGACGAGATCGAATTGAAGCTGGTGAGCGAGATCCGCGGGAAACCGGCCAAAGAGAGGATGAATGCCGCGGCACAATTTGTGAATGAATTCCCCGACTCCAAATTCCTCATGGAAATGATCCAGATCCGCAACCAGGAGGTTTTCGACGTTGTGAGGAAGACCGACCAGGTAGCGGATTATAACAATTTCATCGAACGTTATCCCGATGCGAAAGAGGTTCCCGATGCCGTCAGGCTGCGTAACAATGCCGCCTATCGCGACCTGATCCGCACCCCGGAACTGAAAAAGGTTTATTTCTATCTCGCCCGCTATCCTGAAAGCGAACAAACCGACCGGGTGGTTGACCTGCGCGACTCGCTCGAATTCATCCAGGCACGGAACGAAAACACACCGGAATCCTACAACGCCTTCATCCGTGCCTTTCCCAGGTCGAAGCAGGTTGGCAAAGCCATTACTGCGTACATTCAGAAATCCTATGAAAAGGCACAGGAACGAAATTCCAGCAAAGATTATCAGGATTTCATCAACCGGTATTACACCTCCGAACAGGGAGAGGGGGCGGTGACCCTGCGCGACAACCAGTTGTTTGAAGAGGTGAAGGAGACCAACACGGTGGACGCGTACAACCGGTACATCTCCCGGTATCCGTTGTCGGGAAAAATCAAGGAGGCCCTTCAGCGGCGCGATACAAAGGCCTTTGAAGATGCCCGGGAGGCCAATACCATCCAGTCGCTGAACGATTTCCTGTACCGCTACCCGGCGGCCTTCCAGTCGAAAGATATCATGGCCATGCGCGATACCCTGCTGCTGAAGCAATGTGCGATGCTCACGTCGCCCGACCGTTTCTATGAGTTCATGAAACCCTACCCGGTCCTGGCCGAGTCGCCCCGCGCCCTCGAGATCATCGAGAAACTGGCCTTCAAGGATGCCGAACTGACCGACACCAAGGATGCTTACCTGAAATTTATCGAAAAATATCCTGCTTCGCCGCTGAAAAAGATGGCCCTCGACCGGGCGGCAAAAAAGGAGTAGGAAGGATTATTTTCCCGTTTGAGCCGGGGGTGCAAGGCTTTCGGTGAATTCCTTCTCGATATGGAAAACCGACCGGCTGACCAACACATGGTAGCCGATCCAGGCCGCTACGATGCAGCAAGCAAGCAGCGTTTTCAGGATGGCATCCTGACGGGGTTTTATATTGATGGGACGTTCCATATTCAATTGATCTGCGTCATTTTGATTTTAATTCCCGTTGCAAATCTTTATTTTCTTCTTCCAGTTTTTCGACTTGCTTCTTTTGTTCCTCAAGATCTTTGGTCAGTTTCTCATTCTCCTTCGTTAGATCCTCTGCTTTCTTGCTGTTGACACGGTATTCTTTAATTTTATCATACAGGGTAGCGGTCTGATCAAACACGCGTGCATACGGGTGCTTTGCACTTACCAGTTGGTCGGCCATATCCCGGAGAAGCAGTTTTCCTTTATCATATTTGGATTCCAGGTCTCCTGCTTTCAGCAAACTGTCGAGTACCTTAACGCACGAATCGTACCGGAGCAGTAATTCCTCCTGCCCTTTTTTCGAGTTTTTATCCACCTTGAAATACGACTGGGTCCTGGCTTTATCCGGCAGTCCGAAGAAACTGTAGATCGGTATGATGGCGCACAGGATACAGATCACCCAGAAGATGATAAAGATCGTGATCAGGGTATTCCGGTCGGTATTGCTGACGAAGGAGCCTTTCATGCAGAGGTGGGGGGTTAGGGCCGGTATCGGGCGTCGAACGGTAGGAATTGCTGATGGCTGCGGATGAACGAGTAGATCACATCCGCCGCCCTCCGGATATCGAAGTGGTTATAACGGAAATCAACGATATCATTCAGGGCTTCGCGATTCTGTATTTTGTAATAATAGTGGAAAATCCGGGCGGCCTGTTGTGCCTTTTCAAAGAGGGCGTAAGGCGGCAGGTAGGGCAGTTCCTGGTCGATGGCCGTTTTATGATTCCCGAAGAAGCCGATCAACTGGGCCAGCAAGGGATTGTTCTGGTGGTCTTTTGAACGAACCAGGGTGATGATCTTGCGTTCCAGTTCGCTGAACGATTCCTGGAAGACCTTATACAGGGAGATGAGTTCGGGGTGGGCCTGGATCGAGGTGCAGGGGGGGATGTAGGTTTTATCTTCCTCGAAAGAAGATCCATGGTACCTTCCCAGGGGAATGGTGTTGGGTTCCAGCACGTGCAACTGGTCCCGGTTTGCGGCAAAGAATTCGAACCGGAAATCCTGCATGGCATAGGGATACCTGGCGGGGTTCTCCTGGGTGTCGATGGTGCCGAAAGGAGCCCTGGAAAAGGGCCGGCCCGAAACGATCAGGTAGTACCATTCGCTCTGGACCTGCGGTTGCGACAGGGGAAAGTCCTGGTTGCCAGGAACCTGAAAGAGGTGGCCTTCGGGGGAGAGGGCGGTAAAGCCATGCAGCACCGTGAGCCGGTCTTTGTTGAACGAAACGGAGAAATGCGGCAGGGACACGTTTTCGTCGTTGCCCGGCACAAGCCCGTAGTTGAGCGGGTGGACCAATCCCCGTACGGTCTGCTGTACCCGGTGGATGAAATGGTCCTCCATGCCGATAAAATGGTCGGCTGTAATCTTCATCCCGTTGATCCAATTCACCTGGTAATTTTCGTTCATGCTTTCAGCAGTTGGGATTTATATTCGTGTTCGCGTTTGCAGATGATGGTATAGGTTTTCCCTTCCCGGTCGAATTTGGCCTTCAGGCTTTGCATCTCATCCGGGTTGGCCTGGCCGAAAAACACCAGGTTCTTCATGCCCAGTTCGAGGAAGGTACGGTTCGGGTCGAGAAAGCGGCCGGTAGCCGATCCGTCGGCCAGGAAGAAGTACCAGCCAAGGGAGTTGTTGCTCCGGTCGCGCACTTCGATATCGTACTGTCCCTGGGTGACTTTGTCGTATTCGAGGGTGGAGTTGAAATAATCGCCCAGCCGAAGGTCCTGAGGTGCGATCATCGGCAGGGATTCGATCATAGGGCTGCCGGTTTGCGGGGCAAGTTTATACCGTACCAGCACAAAATGAGAGACCTGGTTGGGGTCCCATTCCAGTTCGGAGCCCTGTTTGTAAATCCAGGGCTGCTGCAGGTAGATCCGCTCGGGAATGGCCTGGAAGCATTCGATGGCATACAGGAAAGACAACGGGATGAAGAAGGTAAGGATGGCGGAAAGGTAGTACCACACGAAGAAGGAAGGCAGCTTATATCCGCCGATGCCCATGAAGGTCATCAACGCGGTATAGCCGATCAGGACAATGGCAAGGGCAAACAGGAAGCGCCAGCCGACCGGTTCTGTTTTCGGCCATCCGAGGATCTTTCCCGAGAGGAAAAGATGGAGACTTCCCATGATGAAATTCCAGATCATGATGACGAGGTAGAAATACCACAGGTGGTTGATCGCTCCGGCCCTTAAGCCCGGCAGTCCGAGAAGGATCGATCCGATCAGGATATAAATGGTATTCAAACCGGTCTTTTTCTTGGCGGCGGGGACAAAGAAGGAGATGACCAGGATCAGCCCCAGTCCCAGGATCGAAAAGATCAGGATGGGGGCCAGGTTGTATGGATTATTGGTGACTTTGTTAATCATAACCGGTCAGTTGGTTGCGGAGTTAAATCCCAGGAAGGAATTATCAAGCGTAAACGATGCCTCTGTGACCGACACATCGACCACCAGTTCGAGATCATATTCCAAAGGTAAAAAATAATTCCTGAAATGACGAAGGAGGGTCTCCTTCTCGCCGCCGGTAAGATATGTGGCAACCTGGTCGGCATGAACAGGGCCGATCCGGAGGCGGATCACAGGCACCGGTTCTTCCACGCTGCCGCCGATGATCAGGGTATCGCCACAGGCCGAAGCCCCCAATCCGCCGGGGGACGCTTTTTCCGGGTTTCCGATCGGTTTGAACCCTTCGGCCATTTCGTATTGAACCGGTTCGTCGAGGAGGTACGACAAGATTTTAGCAGTAACCGGGAAATCGCCTACCACCGAATGAAGTAAGGGTATCGCCCGGGCCAGTTTCACCCGGTCAACCGGCGACAGGGCAGGATCGTCGATCCGGTAAAAATCGATCAGGCTTTGCAGGCTGCTGCCTGAGAGGAGGGCCAGGACATCGTTCTCGAAACTTTCCAGATCCACCCTTTTTTCGAAGATGGCATGCTCGATCGGGCTCAGGAGGATGTTGGCGAAAGTTCGCTGCTGCTTGTTGAACTCCAGGATCTTTTCCCGTTCGGCAGGCTTTATCGAATGGTCGTCGACCGGCTTGAGGAAGAGATATTCCGGCAGGGCGTCGAAGATCCCGTCGCGGGAAAGATCAAGGTGAAATTTTCCACCCTTGAATTCACAGTGCAGGATATCGTTCTCCCAATGTCGCTTGTGGGCGGATTTAAAGCGAACCACGAAATCGTCGTAGGAGTATCCTTTCGACAAGAGGTCGTTCACCACCGACTCTGCGCGGATCCGGAACCGGATATCATTAATAGCCTCGGCAACCTGGTTCATAATATGTTTCCTGCCATGGCAAATATACGATAATAAAAAAACAAAAGCTGCCGGGGAAGACCGCCGGCAGCTTTTCAGGATACCCGGAAACGGGGGTTATTGTCCGATCACCACGGTAATGGTACCGGCCGATCCGTTTCCTTCGACTTTAAGGAGGTAGATCCCCCGGGCGAGGCCGGAAAGATCGATCGTCTTGCGAAGTTTACCGGCAAAGCGAATATCGTTCTCTCCGTAAACAGCCACTCCGAGCGAATTGTAAACGGTCAGGCGCAGGGTGGAGGAGGTAGCCGACACGATATCGAGATTGAACCGGCCGTTGTTGGGATTCGGTGACACCGTGAGCCCAAAGCCGCCGTTTTCGCCCATACCCAGCGTAGAGTAGATGTAGAGCGTCTTTTCTTCCGAAGAAAGGCCTTCACCGCAGTCGTTCACCGCACCTACTTTGATGGTGGCAGCACCGCGATAATCGGCATTCCAGGTAACCGTTCCGGTGAGCCCGGAAGCCGCGATGGTTCCGGCATTGGCAGGCAGAAGCACCCAGTGATAACCTGTGGCAAGGGGCACTTCCGAAGTGGTAAATTCGGTCTGGGCTACTTTATGTACGTCAACGGTATCGGAACCGGCGGGTTTGGCCGGAGCAGCCGGAACATCGATGACCGAAACGGCCAGGTCTTCGGAATAGGTTCCGTTGCCGCAGTCGTTGATACCCTGGACCTTGAGCGTGAAATCGCCGGTGAATCCGGATGCCAGGGTCACAGTGCCCGTAGCGCCGTTGCCCGACACGGTACCGGCCGTTTCAGGTTCGATCAGCCAGGCGTAGGAAGATGCTCCGGTGGATCCTTCTGTGGTGTAGGTTACGGCGGCAGCATTTTTGCAGAGGGAATTATCGCCGACAGGTTTTGCGGGGGCGACCGGGGTCGAATGGATCACGACCTCCTTGATCACCTGGTCGGTGCATACGCCGTTGCTCACCACCTCCAGCGTCACGGTATACGTTCCGGCATCGCTGTAGGTGTGCGTCGGATTCTGGTCGTTGGAAACATTGTTGGTACCCGAATTCGGATCGCCAAAGTTCCAGTTCCAGCCGGTGATCGTACCACCGTTGGCCAGGGTCTGGTCGGTGAAGGCAACCGGGGAGGCCGGGCAGCCGGTCACGTCGGCAAACTTGGCTTCGGGCATGGCCGTCACCTGGATGAATCCGGTTTTAGTGATGGAGGCGGGGTCGCCGGTTGTCTTGGAAATGGTCAGCGTTACATCGTAGGTTCCCGGTTGGGCATATACGATGCCGGTCGGGTTCTGCAGGGTGGAGGTCGCCGGATCTCCGCCCGGGAACTGCCACGACCAGGTAGTCGGGTTTCCGGTGGAAAGATCGGTGAAATTGGTTGAACCGCCGAGGCAAAGGGTGGAGGCACTGGCCGAGAAATTAGGAGCGAGCGACATGTCGGTTACCGGGACAGTGCTGGAATAGCGATAATAATTGTGCTTGGTCACGGTCACCTTAACCAGCGTACCCACGGGGAGCACGGGGATGGTCAGGTTTACCGGTCCTGTAGCGCTGCCGTATGCGGTGGCCAGGATCTGATTGCCGCCGGTGGTAAGGGCGATGAAAGCACTGTCGTTGGTTGTGATGGTAAAAGTGGTCTGTCCGAAAGGAATTTCGTTTTCGTGCGTCACGGCCAGCTGTTGCGGGATCTCGGTGTAGAGTACCTGGAAGGCATCGCCGTGCATGTGGAAGAGCCGGTATGTCACGAGCTTGTCGCCTGAGTTATACGGCCAGCTCGATTGTTTCAGGAAGTACTTTCCGGCGGCTACACCGAATGCAGGAAGAACACCCCTTGAAGCGGGAGTGGTTCCTTCGGCAGGCATAAAATCGGGCCACATGTTGTCGTACATACCCCAAACAAAGGTGTCGTTCACAAAGGAGTAGGAAACTTCAGACGGGCATACTACGCCGAGGGCGCCGGAATTGTGCCCGGCTGTGAAGTGACGGTGGAAGCGTTCACCGAAGCACTCGGAGGTACGGTGATAGGCGCCGGTCTGGCAGTTGATGGAGAAGACAAAGGTCAGGTCGGTATTGTGAAGCTGGTCGATGTTGTTGTTGTGGTAGGAAGGTTCTCCCCAGCCGGTATATTCGCCGTGATCGCGGTGTTGCAGCATGAAGGCGCCCGAATCGATGGCGTTGTTGATGTTGGTGGCCGTACCGCCGTCCCAGTTGCCCAGGGTGGCGGGTGACTGCGGGATGTAGTTAAGTCCGCTCGGACCGAAGTAGCTGACAACGGTTGAGGTGTTGGTGGCCGTCGACCAGGTCGATCCGGGGGTGCCCTGGTAAACTTTGTTGATGCGGCGCGGGTTCTTTCCCTGCTGGTTCTTGAAATAGCCACCCACAACTTCGGAGCAGAGCTGGAACCACCGTTCGGTCTGCCAGCCGAGAGCTGTAATGGGACGGTCGTAGAAACGCGGGTTTACCGGTGGGTTTCTCTCATAATTCAGGAACTTTGAGATCATGATCTGCAGCTGGGTGGCATTGTTGGCGGTGATGCGGGAGAAGACCACATCGGGCATTTCGTCGTTGTTCACATCCGCAAACTTGTTATCGGAGGCGAAGTTGGGGTAGGATGCCGGGTGTGCGTACAGGTGCGATATGATGTTCTTGGTAGTGTCGGTACCGTAATCGCCGAGAAGAAGGCAGGCAGCCGGTTTGATGGTCCAGGTGTTATAGGCGTTGTCGATGAAGTTCTCGATGGCGGCGACTGTATTGCCTCCCACCTGGGTAAGCGTGAAAACTTTTGTAAGGATTCCCTGCTCGGTACGGAATTTTTTAATAGAGTCGGCCCAGGCCAGAAAATCCGGTCCGGTCGGGGTGATGATGATGTATTCGCATTCGTCGGTCACGGGAGCCCGGTTGTGAGCCTGCATGCGGGCATTGTAATCCACCGCGGGAAGCGAAGTGTAATTCATGATGTTATCCTGCATGATCGGGTCCCACCAGGTGCTGCGGAAAGCAGGATCGCCCATCTGGCCGTTACCGCCTTCGAACGAAACCTCAACGCGGAGGTCCTTATAAACCACCAGGTCTTTGGTCACAGGGTTATACTGGAACGGGGTGACGCCCAGGATTACCACATCCACTCCGCGGATGTTGGAAACTTCGCTTAACGAAACAGGAGAAGCCGGGTAGAAGGCATTTTTGGAATAGATCTGCACATTCTTTTTGTACAGCATGGGACGGTCGTCGTTGTCGAGGGGGATCCGGGGAGCCGGAAGGATATTGACGTTGTGGATCACCTCGGTAAGCTGTGAAACGATCCGGTATTTTGGTGTTGCGCCCTGCGGAATCGCAATGTATTTACCCTTTCCGGGGAGGTTGGGCATGCCTTCGTCGTTGAAGAGGAAGTTCCCTGGAAGGCTGATGTTCTTCATCGGGACGCCATCCACTACCTGGTCCTCCAGGGTGAAGGTCGGAACAGCATAGTTCACGGTGACCGAGGTGGTTTTTGAATCAACCAGGCTGAAACCCGGCGTTCCCGTCACATCGGGATAATTGAACCGCTGCGCCAACAGGTTGACGGCAGCAAACAGCAACAAACCAATGAAAAGGGTAAATTTTTTCATGATGCATGAATGATTTGGGATGAATACTAGAATGTGACCTGACACGGCAGCCCCCAATGATAGGGTGCCCTGTCATGCAAAATTATGAACAATAGGGAAATAAAACAAGATCCTGTTAAAGAAATAACAAAAATTACCGGACCACCACCAGCTTTTTAACCTGGATGCCGTCTGAAGATTCAATTCTCACAGGATAAAGGCCTTGCGGTAAATCGCTCACTGTGAGGTTTATGCTTCGTGAGGAGGTGGACGGGGGCAGATGCCGGGTAACGATCGTCTTTCCTTCCGGGGTGAGCAGGGAGAGGGTGAGGGCCTTGTCCGAACCGCTGAGGGTAACGGTCACCACGGTGGCGGCAGGGTTTGGCGAAAGGGTGAAGGCAGGTATGCTTTTCGTTTCGCCGACCGACACCCCGGGGTTGTCGATCCATATCTTCAGGGCCGGGTCGCCGAGTACATTGCAATCGTAATGACACCAGCGTTGAGCGCCCGGTTCAAATTCGCCGGGAAGACCCACCCAGGGCGCCGTCATGATCTTCGACATGGTATGGGCTGAGCCAAGCTCCGCCATCGACGAGTCGGAATTGGGATGATAAAGGGCGCTGATGAACTCCCGGTGCAAATGGGCGGACGGCCCCTCTGTTGTCCCCTGGTCGAACCAGCCATAACGGGAATTGAACACGCCGCCGACCAGGAAATTATCGATCGAACAACAGAGTTCGGAGATACAGTCGTTATCGTCGAAAGCGCCACAGATACACCCGTGCGTGTACATCAGCATATAATTGTGTGTCACGCCGTTGATGCTGGCAAAATTCTCGTTGGTGATGTCCCAGTTGGACAGGCGCATCATGTAGTTGGAATTGGCATGACCGCTGTGGTGTATAAAATTGTGGCCGTTGTTGATCTCCGTGAGGAGCTGGCCTACGCTCCAGTTGTAGCCCTGGCTGTCGTACAGGCGGGTGATCGTGTTCTGGGCCGATGGAATTCCATGGGTGAAATACCCGTTGTCACTGTGGCTGTCGACCAGCAGTTCCAGGTAATCCGATCCATAGGTCAGGGGAGGATCGTACAGGAATTCAGAAACCAGGAAGGGTCGTTTCATCACCTCCAATACCGGGTTGCCCTGGTAGGAGACCGACTTGTGAACCATGTGAGCCAGTTCATCGGCCGTGCTGAACGACATGCGCCCGACCGAAATCTCGGGCAGCAGGTCGTCTTCGCCGGGTTCTCCCCACTTTTCGTTGCCGTTGGTGTTCCAGCTTCCGTCGAGCGAGGAAAAATAGATGTCGGCAGGGATGTTGTAGTCCTCATACCCCGAACCCGACACGGCATAGCAGTAAAACCCCCGGTAAGGGACGAATTCGACATCTCCCCCGAGGATCACATGTTCGATGCCGTTCGCCTGGTACTGGCTGATGATGTAGTTACGCATTTTCTCGGGAAGGTCCTGGCCCGAAAGGGAGGAAATCGATTCAATGGTGGCGATCTGGGTAGTCTTGCCCTGGCTGTTGTAATAGTTTACCAGGTCCTGGAATCCGGACTGGAACTGTGAGGGAGTGATGATCAGCACCTTGTAACCCGTGGCAGAAGCTTTCACGGCCGGGTATTGGGCGATCATCTCGGGATTCTGGGCGAATTGCCGGACCCGCTTCAAGGCGTTTTCGGAAGCCGTAAGGTTTTTCATGGCCAGGCTGGCCTCCAGGGCGGGCCGGGTACGGATGGTCACCGTGACCTGCCGGTAATATGAAAGCGTGCCGTGGGCCGGGTTGTACACCACCGGCGTGAACGTAGTCATGGCAAAGGCAAACCCGTTAAGGTACGAGTTGAGGAGGTTGCCGGTCGGGACCGAAGGGTACTCCGCATCGGACCGGTAAACCGATTCCTTCTTTAAAAAATGGACGCCGGGATCGTTTTCCAGCGGTTGCATCTCCTGCTGCGGATAAAGGACAAAGTTCCCGGGAATGGTGACAAGCTGGTCGCGGGTGATCACGATATCAGCCGCCTTTTCGCCCGGAGGGAGCATCAGCGCCACGGAGCGGTAGGGAAGCGCCGGCTCCCCCGCCAGTCCGGCCGGCATGGTGTTGTCGAACCGGAGGGTTTGGTAAGAACCATTTTGTTCTATCGTGAAGTTGGAAAAAGTAAAGGTCTTCTTCACCGATCCGGCCAGCACACAGGTAGCGGTCAGACAGGCAAACAGGAGTACGGCAGCTTTCTTCATTTTAGGGATTGATTGATTTTCCAGGAAGACAAAAATACAAACATTTTGGTTGCCCACGTCACGTGTCAGAGACCACGTCACGCGTCAGAGACGCGTGACACGACCTACAAGATCACCACCTTTTTCCGGATGACGGTACCGTCGGCCTTTTCGATGCTGATCTGGTAGATGCCGTTGAGGTAGCCTGACAGGTTGAGGGTGTTGCCGGAGAAATCGGGCTGAACCGCCATCACGTGCCCGAGCGCATCGGTGATCGTGACGGTAGCATGGCCGGCGCCGTAAAGGTAGACCAGTCCCCGGGTGGGGTTGGGATACAAGCGTGTTCCATCCTTACCCGCATCGCCCATTCCGATAGCCCAGTCGAAATTGACCGTGTAAAGCCTGTGGTCGGTCAGGTTCTCAGCGAAAACGTCGATGGTGGTTGCGCCCGGCAGCTCGACTGTCGGAACGATGATGACCGTTTCGGTCGGCTCGATGGGGGTGGCGGTAACGAAGGGTGCGCTGGAAGCGCCGCCGGCTAGATAAACGGTATAATCCATCTGGTCGGGACTGAATCCGCTGACGGAAGTGCCGTCGGTAGCGATATTGCTAAGCCGGGCCTCGCTGCTGAACTGCGCGTTCTCCACCGAATAGGCCGACTGGTAAACCTCCTTGGTGGCCGGATCCTGCACAAAAATGCCCACAATCAGGTCGTTGAACTCTTCGATGTGGGTCCCGGAAAGATCAACGGTATCGGTAATCGTAAAGGGTACGCGGTCAACCAGGTTGGTCAGCGTCCCTTCGGCATCGGGCACCATCTTCATCATCACATGCTCGAAACTGGTCTCCCCGTTGGACATCACATTGTTGTGGGCGATTTTCTCCATCACCACGATGTACACCTTGACATTGTTGAAATCGGAAAACGGCAGGATGGTCGCCTTGAGGGAGATCACTTTGTCGTTCATCGAATGGGTACCGGCGATGCTCATCATCCCGATCAGCTTCTTCGCCTGGGTAAAGGCGGTGGTCACTCCGGCCATGGTGGTGGCGGTATTGCCTCCGTTGACATACAGGTCGGGAACGGCATTCACGCCGTAAAAGGATCTGCGGACACCTCCCTCCAGGGTATAGTAAGGATCTCCCGGCGAAGGCCAGCTCATCTGGTATTTGATCAGTGTAATGCTGTCTTCGTTGGTGTTGCACCAGGGTACGAAGGTGCTGTTGAAGCTGGCGCAGGGACTGCAGGTGGAACTGGTGAACTCTTCGTACAAAGGTGTGCGGGGAACCACATAGCATATCTTGTACACCGTTTTCGAAAGGGTGTCGTTGCTTGCATCGTCATCCGCAACCCCGTTGACTTTGTCGATCCAGACGGTGAGCTCATGCGGGCCGATGGCTCCCGCATAGGGCTGGTTGAAGCTGAAATCGTACATCCCCTGGGTGGGTATCGACAGCCCTGACAGGGTGGTCGAAACGGCCGGTCCCCCATCCACGCTGTATTTCACTTCAGCACCGGTGATGGTGGTGGTACCCAGGTTCATGAGGGTGCCTTTTACCGCCAGCGGTTCGGCGAAGTAGTTCTGTGTGGCGCCCACCGAGATCAATCCGGCATCGAGATTCAACGGATTGAAAAGCAGGATGTTGTCGAGATACCAGTAATCGAGGTTGTACATGTTTCCGTTCAGGTAGAAGCAGATCTGAAATTCCGACTGTCCCACGTCGGTGTTATTGATCACCACATCCACCTTTTCCTTGGCGATATTGGCCGTCGGGCTCTTTTCCCATACTGTATTCCAGGTTCCGTTGTGCGAGCGGGTAGCAACTCCCACTTTCGGGGCGGGGTTGGAGTACCAGTCGTACATGTGCCGGAACGAAAGGGTTACGATGGTCACACCTGTAAGATCGAACATCGGCGAGATCAAACGGGTGGTGGTGGTCTGTTGTACATAGGTGAACTGCGCCTCGGGGGCGGTCCCGCCGGCATTGTCGGAGTTGTTGACCCCCCACTGGGCGGGGATCCCGTTGAGAGTCCAGCCGGCCGGAGGCATCTGCCCGGCATCAAACGATTCCCAAACGAAGGTCTGACCCATCGAGGTCAATCCGAAGGCGATAAAAAGGAAGAACAGGATCGGCTTGATTGTTTTCATAACAGAGTTTTATCAGGGTGGAGTGGTAAATCAAAAGATGGCCGGGTAGCCAGAAAAAAGGGGGATAGTCTGATTTCCATCCCCCTTTCTTTCAGTATGAATGGAATTCAGGATCAGTCAATGACAAGTTTCCGGGTGACGGTCATTTCATTGTTCTTCAGGGTGAGGAGATAGACTCCGCTGGCAAGATTGGAAAGGTCGATCGCTTTGATGGTCTTTCCCTTGACGGAGACATTGTTCTCTGCATACACGGGGGTTCCCAGGCTGCTGGTCACGGTCAGGTCGGCCGTGATGGCCATGGCGGCGTTGAGGTCGAGTGTGAAGATGCCGTGTCCCGGGTTCGGATAGATCGATACGGCTACTCCGTTGGTCTTCTCGCCCATGCCGGTGCACTCGTCCAGGGTTGCCGAAATCGATTTGGTTACCTGGCAGGAGCCGAAGTCAACCAGTACACTGAAATTGTGCGTGCCCATGCCATAACCGGCCCAGGTCACATCGAGGGTGGGGGTTGTGGCGCCGCCGGGAGTCCAGAGGTAGGATACGGCTCCGGGGGAGGTGGCGTCGAGGGTGATGGTGGTGTACCAGCAGGCGATGGTGTCGGGGGTGGCGGTAACTGCAACAGCAGGTCCGACCGTGATATAGTCGGGCATGATCAGGGTGTCGATTTGACCTCCGCGATCGACGATCAGCGTTACATCAAAACTGCCGCAACTGTTATAGGTAACCACCGGATTCTTGGCAGAGGAAGTGTCGGGTGTGACCCCTTCGAAGATCCAATGATACGTTTCGGGAACACCGATATAGCCGCCGGTGGTGGTATTGGTGAAATTAACCGGTGTGCCGATGGTAACGGTATTGCTCGAAGCGGTAAATCCAAGGGTCAGGTCGATGGCCCCCTGCTTGATCGTTTGAATAACCTTGTAGGTCTTGATCGGATAACCGCCCGTGGTGCCGGTCTGGTTCCCCTGGCCGGCATCCTTATTCTGAAGCGATGCGATAAATTCGCAATCTTCCAGCGGCCAGGCAGGATCCATGGTGAACGTAAGCGTAACCGTTTGGGTGTTGCCGGATGTGAAATCAACGGGGGTGCCGTTCTGATCCGGCGCCATCAGCCGGTTGATGTGTTCCAGGTGTGTCTGGCCCTGCCAGTTGTAGGTAACGCCGGATTGGGTCACAAAGAAATAGAGGACATTGCTGGTCGATGGGATCACGTCGGTCTTGGTCAGGGTGATGACGGCTGTGTAATCAAGTCCGGTGTGGGTGACGTCCATCGACATGGTAACCGGCGAGGTAAGCCCCATGCAATAGTTGTACAGCGGCAGGTACGAGGTGTAGAGCGAGGTGGTGTGGCTTCCGCCGCAATACATCTTCACCCCGTCAAACGTAACGGAAGGATAAGCCTGCACGGCGTACATGGAGTTCCGGGCCAGGGAATAGACATTCTTGAATGGATCCGTATTGCCGTAGTTGCTGTGTTCCGCGATCACGGCCACATATTTCCCGGCAGCAAGCAGGTCGTCCATGCCCATGGCAGCGCCCGGACAGTAAGTACACAAGGTGCTGGTAAAATCTTCGGCCAGTACCATCTGGCGCTGTCCGCTTTGGGCGACGGCAAACAATGTCGCACCAATTAAAAGGAGAGAAAGTAGCGATTTTTTCATAGGATGAATTTTAATGGTTACATTCAGGGGTTATGGATGCAAAGATAATGAAAATGAATTATCAATGTATCGATATACATTCAAATTTGTTAGGGCGAAAAACCAAACGCCGGAAGGCATGACGGACGGTTACCTGTCGAGACGGGCCAGCGCAAAAGCGTAAGCGCCGATCGATACCGCACCGGAGGTTCCCAGGCGGGAAATACCGATACCCACTTTTTTATCAGGGTCGAACAGGACCGATTTGTCGGAGAAAGGAACCCGGATCGGAACTGACGAGGATTTCAGGAAAGAGGCCAGCCCTTTTTCGTCTTCGAGGTTGTAGGCCACCACTTCCATCCGTTCGAGCGGATGACCCGAAAGGGTGTCGAACGGGGCGTTCATCTCCTCCACCAGTCTGGGCAGGAAGAGGGGCCAGGCGCCCGAAAGTCCGCCGCCGATCACCACCAGGCCGTCGATGAGGGTGGTGGCATTTGCGATGGCGTCGGCTGCATCGCGCGCGAAGGCGCCGAAAGCGGACTGGGCCGCTTCCCGGTTGCCCGGCACGAACCCCATCCCGATCTCGTAGATCTCTTTCGGCTCGGGGCACGAAGCCGGGTTCAGCCCGGTATGGGTGGCGTACTCCCGCCGGATTCCCCGGATGCTGACGCTCTCCTCGGCATCCCAGTTCTTGAACGTGCGGTTACGCATGCGGTTGATCTCGCCGCCCGAACTGTTGTCGCCGAAAAGCAGTCCGTCGCGCGTCACGATCCCGCCGCCGAAACCGGTGCCGAATGTCACACCGAACAGGTTGCGGTAGCGCCTCGGATTGCCCGCCTCCTCCAGCTTCCGGTTGACCTCGGGAAGAAGTCCCGCGATCGCCTCGCCGTAGGCAAAGAGGTCGCCGTCGTTGTTGATGAACACCGGCACGCCGAAGGCCTCCTCCAGCATCGGACCGAGCGCCACCCCGCCGCGGAAAAAGGGCAGGTTCTGCAGGTCGCCGATAATGCCCCGCTCGTAGTCGGCCGGACCCGGGAAGGCGAAGCTGATGGCCACCGGCTTGTGAACCAGCTTCGATTCGGCCTGCCGGAACCCGTCGACAATGGTCTTAAGTACCTCTTCCAGGCTCTCGGCGCGTGCCGGCAGCACGATCGGCTCAAGGATCTCCTTTTCCGCCTGTACGGCGTTGAACACTAAGTTGGTGCCTCCCGCGTCCAGCGTCAGCACGATTCGGTTGTCGTTTTTTAAATCCATAGGGTCGGATAAATTAACTCAAAAATCAAAAAACAAAGATCAAAAACATAGATTAAAGATCAAAATGTTGAAGATTCAGCAGACCTTTTTAGACTCAACCGTTAGAGAACAGTCGAACAATCGAAATCCGATCGAAAATCAAAAATCGTTGATCGATTATTCGATTAATCCTCCCGGTATCAGCACATCAGCACATCAGCACATTGGCACATCAATACCTCACCCCCTGCCCCCCTCTCCGTCCGGAGAGGGGGAAACATTAGCACATCAGCACATCAGCACATTGGCACATCAATACCTCACCCCCTCGCCCCCCTCTCCGCCCGGAGAGGGGGAAACATTAGCACATTAGCACATCAGCACATTGGCACATCAATACCTCACCCCCTCGC
>Ga0116170_10002492_pt1 | contig 17716 bp, 12 predicted proteins | sample AD_JPNHW1_MetaG_FD_89797 | JGI IMG/M metagenome (GOLD analysis project Ga0116170, IMG submission 89797) | Active sludge microbial communities of municipal wastewater-treating anaerobic digesters from Japan - AD_JPNHW1_MetaG | ecosystem: Engineered > Bioreactor > Anaerobic > Digestate | place...
AGCATAAGCTAGGCCCAAGCAGCTCAACCAAATCCCTTCATTCCTACGGTCGCCAATTTCTTTTGCGATGGCCAGTGCCTGTTCATGATACTCGATTGCTTTTCGAGTCTCGCCTAAATCGGCGTAAGCCATGCCCAGGTTTCCCAAGTCAGCGCCTTCGCCCCTTCGATCCTCAATCTCACGGTCGATAGTAAGGGCCTGTTCGTAGTACTCGATTGCCTTTCGAGTCTCGCTCAAATAAGCATAGGCTAGGCCCGAGCAGCTCAACCAAATTCCTTCATTCCTGCGGTCCCCAATTTCTTTTGCGATGGCCAGTGCCTGTTCATAGTACTCGATTGCCTTTCGAGTTTCGCTCAAATCAGCGCATGCCTGGCCCAAGTTGCCCAAATCGATTCCTTCGCCCCTCCGATCCTCAATCTCACGGTCGATAGCTAGAGCCTGTTCGTAGTACTCGATTGCCTTTCGAGTCTCGCTCAAATTAGCATAAGCTAGGCCCAAGCAGCTCAACCAAATCCCTTCATTCCTACGGTCGCCAATTTCTTTTGCGATGGCCAGTGCCTGTTCATAGTACTCGATTGCCTTTCGAGTCTCGCTCAAATCAGCGTAGGCCAGGCCCAGGTTGCCCAGCCAACTTCCTTCATTCCTAATGTCGCCGATTTCTTTTGCGATGGCCAGTGCCTGTTCATAGTACTCGATTGCCTTTCGAGTCTCGCTCAAATCAGCAAAGGCTAGGCCCAGGTTGCCCAGCCAGACTCCTTCGTTTCTGCGGTCGCCTATTTCTTGGGCGATTGTCAGACTCCGATCGAAGTACTCAATAGCCTTTCGAATCTCACCCATAGTGCCATAAGCATAGCCTAGATTTCCCAGCCAGAATCCTTCCTTCCTTCTGTCGCGGACTTCTTTTGCGATGGCCAGAGCCAGTTCGTAGTACTCGATTGCCTTTCGGATTTCGCCCAGATCGGCATAAGCCATGCCTAGATTGCCCAAATGATCGCTTTCAGCTTCATGATCACCGAGCATTTTTGCAGCCATTAGGCCAGTCTCTTGCCAATCAATTTTCTCCCTTAGATTCAGACGCAAATCCAAGACATGAAATGCATCCGTTGCATAAGAACTGGCTATTTTTGCAATGGATTTCAATATCCTCTTATTCAATTTGCTCGGTGCCCTGATTCTATTTTTCGCCCAAGCCTGTCCAACTTTGATATTGGACAACTCTTTATCGAAAAGATTCAGACCTGGCAAAAGATTCTCTTTGCCTTTTTGATAGAGAGATTCAGCATGGGAAAGTACCTTCGAGTAATATTCGGAGTGTTTCTTCTGGACATCCTCCAGTTCACCCCGTTCAAGACACGATTCGGCGAAGAGACGAGCTAAATCGTGAAGCCTATATCGCCCATTCTCCAAACCCATTTCCGGAATGAAGTCTACTAGACTCCATCGCACCAAATCGCTCAGGGCTTCCGCCGAGGAGTTTTCCGCCATCTTTAAAATGGCCGAGGCTGCATAGCGATCGAAATCTCTCGGAAATACTGATAAACGTCGCCATTGTTTTTTTCTTTCCGATGTCAGTAAATCATAACTGAGGCTGAAGGACCCTTTAGCCAATTCTAGCCGTGTAACCTCATCCATCAGACGTCTTTCGTACTCGGAAACGCTTAAATCTCGTCTTTCGGCAAGAGAGCTGGCTGCGTTTCGCAACGCTATTGGAAGATAACCACATAGTCTTGCCAACTCTTCTGCATGTTCACCGATACGTGGTGCAATTCTAAGAAGAAGCTCACTCGCTTCATCAGGCGGCAAGATGTCTAAGTCTTTTTCCACTAAGCCAGACAAGGCAAATTTTACTCTAGACGTGATTAAAACTGCGCTGCCAGCAGGAGGCAACAGAGGCTCTACTTGCTCGCTGCTGGCAGCATTGTCCAGCAATAAGAGTGTGCGCTTTCCAGCTAGAATAGAAAGATACAGACCACGCAATTCATTTGAGTTTTCTGGCAGGTGATCAGAGGGATTGTAGGCTCGAATTACCTGGACCATGGCGTCTTCCGGCGATAGGGGAGGAATCTCTGGATTATTGCTGGTTCCCCGCATATCTACGAAGATCTGTCCATCAGGAAATTGACTTTTAAGTCGTTCTGCCAGAACTAAGGCTAATGCGGTTTTGCCTACACCACCCATGCCGCGCAGGCCTGTGATAGTAGCTCCTTTTTCGAAGTTGGAGAGGATGTCCATGATCTCTTCTTCGCGGCCTGTGAAATCACGAGGTGGTGGCGGAATTTGACGTGGCACGTTAGGAAGAGCAATAGAATTAATGCTAGCCGGATTTTCCATACGGTTAGGACCGATCCATGGTACTCTTAATTCAACGAGTTTTTCTGTGAAATTTTCATAACTTTGAGATAGAGATAATCTATCTTGGCTTGCTTCATCAAGTACAGCGATCTCCTCGCCATATGAATAGCGTGGAACATGTTGTATTTGGACTTCATTGAAATATTCTTCAAGACTACAATCTGCAAGGTCATATTCTTCCTTAAAGAGTTTTTCAAATTCGACCTGATATCCTATTATGTCCTTCTCGGAATTACCATATCGCCATTTTCTGCGCAGATCCGGCTCAGAAGCTTCAATTCGGGACGGCAATGGAAATACTACAAGAGGGCGTAGATCATTAGATTGCTTTCGATAATCTAGAGCTTCAGTTATGCTATTAATTACCCCTGTAAGACTTTGGCGATTAGGGGTAAATACGGCAACAAGCCTATCAGGCATTAGCATCGTAGTGATTCCGCTAATATCTGTAACACCTGTTCGTGAGTCAATAAGGATATGCGTAAACCTCTTTGATAAATATAATGAAAGATTCTTAAATATATCCGGAAAATTACAGTAAAACTCTTCCCATCTAAAACTATTCACCTTAGTCGAGTATTCGCTATCGAATTTACCGGATTTTATCAAGCACAACTTGGGAATATCTGTTTCCAATATATACCTTTCAAGATTAAAGTTGTTTAGCGCATCTGTTGCATCATCTCTAGTTAATGATTTAGTTTTTTCTAGCAAATTTTTTAAATCTACGAATAATTCAATAAGCCCAGGCTTATCATCAAGTGCATGACTATCCATCTGATTTGACCCATCAATGATTCTTCCTCGGAAGAACCGATGAAGCCCTGGTGCTTCCAAATCCCAGTCGATCATTAACACTCGCCCATTTTGTTGCTTCGCGAGTATGCAGGCCACATTGGCCAATGCCATAGATCGCCCAGTGCCTCCTTTATAGGAATAGAATGTTGTTACTTCCCCAAAATCATCAGCCATCATACTTGATTGCCCCTTCCAGGAAATGGCATTGTCTTGTTAACAATACATACTCTGGTTATCAAATCTTGGGCATCTTTTTCGGATGGGAAACGGAAATTTCTGCAATTTGTAGACATATCCCATATTTCTTTGAGCTGCAAATAGCGGTCGTTGACATAATCTGCGATTTCTCTGATCTGGAGAGCATATGTAGGATGAGTCTGCAGAGAATTCTCGCCGTTCTTTCCAGGTATATACCCACTAAAGTTATAACAGTTTCTTTTATCTTTAATATAAGGGTGCAAAAATTTATCGCCACGATATATAATTGGTATTATTAGCCCACGATCGTTTGATAAGTCCCCCAATAGACGAAGGCGTCTTGATTCAATTTTTTCCATTGCCTTGAATTCTCTAGCGCAATACGTATGCTCCTTATCAAAATATGTAGGCGTATAGACCATGATCATACATGCGCTCTTGCAAATGGCTCTCGATAATCTTTTATTATAAAAATCTCCGCCTTTTAATCGATCCCAATCGACACAACAAATCTTTATCTCGCGCGTTAGAGCACCAATCTCGCTGTTGAGAGTATCATGCAAATCTTTGACGAATCTGTTTGACAGATCTCCCGGATTATGACTATAGCTTATGAAACAACAATACTCAAATGCCATTACGGTCTATTCTCATCTTGCATGCATTTATTTAAGTGGATCGGTCTTATCCGACTAATAGATTATTAAAATTTTATATAAAATAGCGTTCCAATGATGGGGCATATAAAGTCAATATTTTCATAAACTCATGCAGGGGAAAAAAATATTTCAGCGGTCCTCAGATCTTGTCCGCCCCTCCCTTCTCCCTCTGCTCTTTCACCAGCCCGCCGTAGGCCACCCCGGCCTCGGTGAGCACTATCTTCTCCCCCAGGATCTCAATCAGCCCGGCCAGCTCCAGGCGGTGCAGGTGGTATTCGAGCATGCTCTCGCCCGCAGCCGCCGCAATCTCAGGCACGCTCAAGAGGCCCTGGTTCATGAGGATGATCATATTCCTGCGAATGGGGCTCTCCAGGGCGTGATGGACGGCTGCCATCTCCTCTGGAGAGGCGGGCTTGGCCTTCTTTCCCATCAGCATTCTCAGCTCTCCCTGGAAAATGTAGTGGCCATCGCCATCATTCCCGCAGCAGGCAGCTCAAAGGCCGCTCTCTTCAAAGTGGGATCGCCGAACATGCAGAGCTGCATGGTAATCCTCCTCTCGCTATCCCCCTTCCTGAGAATGACCTCTCTCATAAGCTCATTGAGGGCATCGCCCAGCCGGTAGCGGCCAGATGGGCTCTCACCTTTGATGTAGGGCTCGAACTTGTCTGCGAAGTAGGCAGGCGTTCCCTGGTCGGTTGTCCTGGCGAAAAAGGCCGCGGCTCCCGCCCGGAGAAGCTCGGTGGCAAAGGAAGGCCGGTCTGCGTAAAGCTGGCCGGTGTTGCAGGAGACCCAGCCGGATATGAGGGGATGGCCGCTCAGGTCTACGTCCGCAACATTCTCCAGATTGAATATGGGAATATAATCATTGGTGGCGAAGCTGACTGGGCTGCCGTGTCCCATGATGAAGATGTAGTCGCTCCTGGACATCTGATCAAACATCTCTGCACTGCGGTCGCACTCATCGCAGATCCCGTAAGGAGGAGTGGCATAACAATTTCCGCAGGTGGGAGCATCATCCCGGCAGGCGTCGCCCAGGCCCGCAGGGGGAGCCGACCAGCAGCGCGTTGAGAGAAGCATCTCCGGGACCATTCCGAAGCCGCCCGCCTCGTGAACGTCGCTGGCGCTTTGCAGGGCTGCGGCCACGGCTGACGAGTCGCGGCCGACATCCGGCATGCGGCTGATGGAAAAGCCCTCATCCACCACACCGTTTCCGTCAAAGTCGATGTACCAGCCGTCCGCAGGCAGATACCAGGGGCTGCCCGAGACCGTGACCATCTGGGGAACAGGCAGAACCTCGGGTCCCCCGAGGAGGATGATGTAGCAGGGCCCGGTCCGATCGACGATGCTGGCAAGCACTGATCTGATCTCCTGCCAACTGGCGGGATCGCTGAGCCTCACCCCGTAGGCCGCCCGGCAGTCCTCTGAATCGAGGACGACTCGGCTGGCCGCGAGCCCATCCTTGCGGCTGACCGTCTCCACGTAGCGGCTGATGGCAGAGTCAAGCTCTGCCGTGCTGGTCAGAAGAGAGGTTGTGGCCAAGAGGACTGTCGTGGGCCTGGCGTTCATGATGATATCCACCGTCCTGGACCTCTCGCTGGTGATGGTGACCTCCCGCACAATGCCGCCTGCGCCTCGAACCCTCCTGGTGTAGGGTGCCTTCACCTCGACTGGGGTGGTGCTGGAGGCCATGATGTAATTTGAATGGGTGGCGATGTAGTTGTACCTGCCCTCGGGAAGGGCCCGCCGGTAGCGGCCGCTATCCGAGGTGGTGGCCGTCCAGGATTTGCTCCTGTCCTCCTTGACGAATGTCACGCTGGCCCCCTTGATGGGCGCTCCTGTGGCCGCATCCCGCACAGTTCCCTGAAAATCGCAGGGGTAGACCACGGCGCTGCTTGATTCACCGCTGCCCGCAGGGGCAGTTGCCTCCTGGCCCTTGATGTCCTGCGCAGAAGCGGCAAAGGCGCTCGTGCAGCAGCCAGACAAGATGACAGCTAAGAAAGATAGTAATAATATTGGGCGAACCCGTCCGTTCTCCATCCTAATCACTCCAAATCTACTGACAGTCTATGGGATGCGAAGACTTAACCTTTTTTCGCTTTTCGCAGACGAAACATTTTTTTTGTGCCGAAATAACTACGATCATACTCTGGAGGCGTTGGACTTTACACTCAATTGCATATGCCAAAATAAAAAAGCATTAGAGATAGAAGACAGCGGAACAGAAGAAGAAGATCGAAGAGCACTTTTCCCGCTGCCGGAAAGAGAGGAGCAGGAGCTGCGACAATGATCCGCGCCTTGGTGGTGGACATCGACGGCACCCTCAGCGACGAGAGCCGGGTGCTCTGCCCATCCGCCATCCGAGCCCTGCGAGGGCTGCGTCGGCAGAAGATCCCTGTGGTGCTGAGCACCGGAAACACCCATTGCTTTACGAGAACTGTCTCAGTCCTCCTGGGCACTCCCAGAATCTACATCGCCGAGAATGGAGGGGTCCTGTCCTACTCAGAAGAGGAGATGGAGATCCTGGCAGACCTCGAAGTCTGCGAGGATGCCTTCAGGAAGCTTTCCGCGGAATTTCCTATGGAGAGGTACAACTCCGCCCGCTACAGGTTTACAGACATCGCTCTGCAGAGGACCTTCGACGCAAAGGCCGCAGACAGGCGCGCCCAGGAGCTGGGCCTCCCGGTGGAGATCATCGACACCACATATGCCATTCATATCAAAGACAAGCGGGTAGACAAGGGAACCGGCCTGGCCCGCATCGCCGGGCGGATGAATATCGATCTGTCCGAGTTTGCCGCTATCGGTGACAGCAACGGTGACATTCCCATGTACCGGCTCGCCGGATTTCGGGCCTCCGTGGCAAACGCCACAGACGCCTTGAAGCAGATCTCAGATTACGTAGCCAGAGCCGAATACGGAAACGGCTTTGCCGAGATTATAAGCTACATGAAGGAAAAAGGGATGCTCTGATCATCAGTCTCTATGACAGATTGGGAGTTGAAACGGACTTGAAAGAAAATCTTTACTGCAAAGAAGAGGGCATCGAGGATCGAAACGGCATCTTTGTGCATGATATCAGCCTTGCCAGCGAAAAAGAAGGACTGATCAGAGCTTATCTTGTCACTCCTCCCGGAAAAGGCCCTTTTCCAGGAATAGTCTTTGTCCATCCCGGATTGGGAAGCAGATCATCCTTTTTAGATGAGGCCGTGACTTTGTCCAGATCCGGTGCCGTCTGCCTGCTGATTGATGCCCCCTGGTCTGATGGTGATCAATTTGGAAGAAGAGCCAGCGGCCAGCCCCAGGATGTGCGTGACTGGTTTATCGAGATCGCCGCAGATTTGCAGGCTGCTGTGGACCTGATGGCATCACTGCCATCTGTGGACGGAAATCGCATCGCTTATGTCGGCCACAGCATGGGAGCACTCTTTGGAGGACTGCTGCCCGAAATGAGCCGGCAGATAATTGCACTGGTGCTGATGGCAGGCGTTGGAAGCTTCACGGACATAGCCAGGCTGAACATGCCCAGCCTCGCTGGAAGCGATCTGGAGAGATACAAAAGGATCATGCAGCCTATCGACCCAATCGGCCACATAGCAAATGCCGTGCCTACAAGCCTATTCTTTCAGTTTGGCCTTAGAGATTCCTTCTTCTCCCGGCAGACGTTTCTGGATTACTATCAGGCAGCAAGCGAGCCCAAATCAATAAAGTGGTACGATGCAGACCACTTCAGTCTCAATGAAGCTGGCCGGGCCGATAGAATTGAATGGCTGAAGAAGGTCCTTCGCATTCAGCCCTGATCGCGGTCGCGTTCCAATTTGTGCAGCAATGCCGCCCAGTTGTTCTCGCAGATGATCCACCAGCCCAGCGTCTCCTTGGCCAGCTCGCGCGCCGCCGGGCAGAAGGCATCGACCGCCAGGTGATAGGGCATCTCCTTTGAAGGCGGATGAAGCGGATACTTGGCGCAGGTAGAAGGCCGGATATCATAGATGCTGCATCCCTTCCGGTCCTTATCGTAAAACGGACAGGGCTGCTTGAGCAGCCATGCTTTCAGCGTCCTGTCATATCGGCAGAGGCTCCTGAGCTTCTTCTTTCCAATCCGCTTGGCAATTCCCTCATACTCCTTTTTTTCCAGATACAGGCCCGCTCCCGGGGTATAGCAGCACCTGCCGCACTGCTGGCAATGAAAACGCTCCCAAAACAGCCTGATCCCGGCATCCGAGCCCGCGCGCTCGTCTCGAGCGGGCAGAGGCAGGGTGATGTCGAAGGGAACAGTCTCCCCACGGTCGATGATCGCCATCTGCTCCACTCTCTTCAGGACCGACCAGTGGGGCCGCTGAGCGAGCAGCTGAACATGACGGCCCTGCCGCTTCTCCTGCACGCAGGAGGAGAAACATAGCTGATGGCAAAGGCGGCGCACCCGGCAGATTTTACTATTGACATTATCACTGACCTTATCACTGCTCCGATCATTGCTACTCATATTGGCTCCCCGAATGCTACTATCAGGATCATGCAATCACTTTCGCCCCGCACGGCTCTGCTTTATTACCTGCACCACACCTATGTTACTTTATCCCATAATTGACTGCTTCCCAATAATTGTCCGTCAGGTGATAAAGATGTCCAAGAACCCAGAATTCGCAAAATTCGGATCAGATATTGCCCGCCACCAGGATGTCATTCGCTCCGCCAATGAGGACCTGATCAAATTATCCCAGAGATTCGGGCGGATGATGCCCAAGCTCTCAAAGCTGGATTCCCCGGCCATTCTGGCCTGGTTTGACCTTTACAATAAGATCAAGGACAAAGCCAAGAAGGCCGACGACGAGCTGGCTGGCCTCATCAATAACGAGCAGGCTTCTGCAAATCCATTTCTGCAGATGCAGGTTAGCTACTATCAGGCCCAAAGGCAGAGGCTCTACTTCAAGATGGAGGTAATGGACGATATAATCAGCGGCATGATGGAAGACCTGTTAGAGAACGGCAGCTTCGAGGAGGCGCAGAAGGAGGAGATGCGCATCGCCCTTGATGCCACCATGGAAAAGAGCATGCTACAAAGCATGGTGGCCTCTGCTGTTCCCGCCTGAACGCCCCACCCGCCAACCAGGCCGGCCAATTCGACCCCCCCAACAATGAACGCAAATGCACGCATCCCGGCCTGGACGGCTCTCATTTGGCGCACCCGTAGATCCTGCCTTTTTCCGGAGTCCTGGCCACGCCGGCATCGTTGTAGCACTGAGGCGAGATCTTGCTGCAATAGCCCACCCACCAGTCCATCACCCGAATCTGCGAAGGCATTCCCAGGAAGCAGCCGGTGAACCGGAAGTATCCAGGCACCCCACCCAGATTAATTCCGTCCCCATTTCCGGTGGTATCCACGATGTGGTACTTTTTGTCTCCCGGCAGGAGCACCAGATTGTAAGCATGACCGGGATGCTCTCCCACCAACGGCAGATCGTATCCCGTGCTGGAGGTGCTGAAGGCCTCGCTCTTGTTATAGCCGGCCTTTCGCAGCATTGTGGTCACTGCTGCCGCATAATCCACGCATACTCCGGTCTGCAGGATGTTGACGGTGGCATGGGTGGGAAACATGCCCAGCACGGCGCTGTTCTCGCTCATGTTGCTGTCCGACCGCCAGGCAGAGACGCCCCACTCCTCAGGCCGGCAGGAGAGATTGGCTACATTACTGTTGAAGCCGTCTCTAAATGAGCAGGTTCCGGCCAGGTCAGGGCTACAGATGCGCATGCATTCCGGATAGCCTGAGCAGCATGCCTTGAAGACCGCATATCCCTGCATGTAGCGAGCCTGTGGCCCGAAGGAGTTGATGATATACAGCCCCCGGCACCTCTTCCGGTCGCCACTGGAGTTGGCGCAGGCATTGATGGCCTCTTTCACAATCCAATCAAGGTCCGGATGGCAGACCTCCATCTCCTGGCACTGCTCCGTAGCATTGGGCCAGATGTCCTGACAGGGCGTATCCGGAGGATAATACTCCGGCCTGGGATTGACCTTGCTGCAAACCCAGGGCGGGGCGATTGCTATCTCCACATAGCCCTGCTCCCAGAAGCCTGAGGCATTGCTCACCATAAGGGTGATGTTATGCCATCCCGGGCTGAGGCTGCTCGCCCGGAATGACTGATTCCTGCCGATGATTCCGTCCCGGCTTGATTGCCACAAGTAGTTCTGCGGCCCTTTGCCATAGTCTCCGGCGGAAAATAGAACGCTCGCTCCCTGAGGAAAGGTCCGCACGTCGCCCGGGGAGAGAATTTTTGCCCTGAGCCGGCCGTCCGGCATTTCGACGGCATTGGCGCCAAAGCCTGCATTTCTAACTGCCGCCGGAAGGCTGCTGCTCTGCAGCGGCAGCTCCTTCAGCTCTCCCGGAGACACTCCGCCACATCCGCAGCCCTTCGCATCGGCCTGCTTTGCCGTGGTATTCAGTCCCGGCGCAAATCCTGCCCCAGTCCCCGCCTGACCGGGACCGGCCGGGCCGGGAAGGTGCGTCAGAAGGGCAATTGCCAAGGCAATCGATGCCAGGCCGCCGAGAGCATAGACCAGATAGCCCCACCGCCGGCTGCCTTTGCCTGAGAGCAGAGGCAGGCGGCTGAAATATCCTGAAAATAATAGGACCAGACCGCTGAAGATCAGGAGCGTTCCCGGTGCCGCCCAGGCCTTCCAGCCATAGGGAAGCAGGGTTATCGCAGCCTGGGCAAGAGGAAAGCCCAATAGCCCGGCAAAGAAGAGTAGAATGGATGCGGCATTTCTGCCCAAGCGCAGGGCAGCAGCAGTAGCTGCAACAACTGCCAGGATAGCTATACAGGCAATCCATTCTCGATAGAATCCCAACGCCGCAAAGATGGCGAGGGCATACATTCCGCCCAGGATGAGCAGCGCCTTCCATATTCTGCCTCCAGGCCAGGCGAGGGTTGATGCCACGATTCCCACCAGTCCAAGCAGAATGATGAGTAGGCCGCCGGCTGCCTGCGAGAAGTAATAGTCCAGCTCGCCAGGCCTGCCGAGCGATGGAAAAGCAAATAGGAGAAATATGCTGCCCACTGCGATGGCCGCCGCGCCCCCGACAAAACCCAGAAGCGCCAGTGGAGCCTGGACCATCCGTTTACTATTCATCACATCCTCTCCGTTGTTCTCCTCAAAGGCATCCATCGGGCTCACCTGGTGCATCCTCTACGGTTAAAACTATGGGCTGCACTGAAAAAGATCGCAGGATTTCGATAGGTATTTTATGAAAGCAGAAAATAATGATAAATCGATCTTTCATGGACATCTTCATGCAGGCGGCAATAGATGAGGCACTTGAGGGACTCAAAGAAGGTGGAGTTCCCATAGGGGCCGTTCTGGTCGAGAACGGCAGGATCATCGGGAGAGGCCGAAACAGAAGAGTGCAGGATAGCGATCAGCTCATGCATGCTGAAATCGATTGCCTGCACAATTCCAGACTCACAGGAGGCTATCACAACACAACTCTCTATTCCACCCTTATGCCCTGCTACCTCTGTGCCGGGGCAGTGGTGCAGTTCGGCATTAAGAAGGTGGTTGTGGGTGAAGAAAAGAGCGCTCCCGCGGCAAGGGATTTCATGCTCTCTCATGGCATAGAGGTAGTCAACCTTGAGATCGCTCAGTGCCGGGAGATGATGGAACGATTCATGAGCAATAATAGAGAGCTTTGGGATGGTTTTCTGGCAGAGCTGAACCCAGATCTATTGAAGCCTTCCGATCCGTCTATATCCATCCGTCATCATCTCTTGCCAGGCGACGTCGGATATATCACGTACCTGCATGCGTCTCTTCATGCTTTGCCGCAAGGCTGGGACCATACCTTTGACTCTTACGTTGCCATTCCGCTGGCTCAATTTGCCCTGAGAAGCAGCCCCCAGGAGCGTATCTGGATCGCGGAAAGAGAGGGCCAAATAGTGGGCTGCGTTGCTATTGTTAAATTCTCAGATGAAGAAGCGCAGCTGCGCTGGCTGCTCCTGCTCCCCGAGGTTCGGGAGAAGGGCTACGGCAGGAGGCTGGTAGAGGCGGCTCTGCAGTTCTCTTTAGAGGCAGGATACTCTTCCGTATTTCTCTGGACGGTGAGCACATTGCCTGCGGCGGCAGGGCTATATCGATCGATGGGCTTTGAGGAGAGAGAAAGGTTAACGCATGTGATTTGGGGCAGGGAAGTGACTGAGGTCAAATACGAATGGGCGGCGAAAAAATGATGAAAGGACCGGTACGATCCGGTCCTCTCAGATCTTCTCCTGCCGGTAGATGAAAAACCTGAGGCTATCGTTGTCCGCGGTCCGCAGTCCGATTTCCGGAAATAGTGAGACATCCCGGTTTTTGATGAGCATCATGGCGCTGTCCTTATTGTCCATGGTGATGACGCCGCTATTGGCATCGACAGAGGCGACGAGCATCTTGCCGAATGGTTTGTCGGGAACAACGGAGACCGGCTTTTCTGATATCTGCCAGATTCCGTCGACGATGGCCTGTGACGTTCTGCCGTCGCTCACCGCATCCTTAAAGTGCACGGCAATAGTCACCAACCCGTTCTGAGCGCCAACATTCGTCCGGTACCAGTAAGTCTTGTCGGCGATGGTAGCATATTCATTTCCGGGCGCGATTATCTTCGAGTTGATGACTACTCCATCCCTGGACAGCTCCAGGAAAGCTTTGCCGTTCTCATCGACCCCTTTCAGCAGAAGCCTGTAGCCCTCAGCCAGATCCAGGAAGTCGCCTTTGGCAAGAACTACCTTTTCGCTCTTATCCAGCAATATCTTCTCGATCTGCTCGCTGGCAAGTGAGTTCTCATCTATGGACTCTCTGAAGAGCATATCCTGCCCCATGTCGTCTGCCTGGCGATATCCGGCAAAGTAAGGCTCCCCCAAAAAGCCGATTATCAGGTATTTTCCCCAGTCCTGAAACTGCAGCTCCGCCATCTGGGCAGCAGTCTGATATGAAATGCCACATGGAGGGTCGCCGCTCAGCCGATTGCCTTCTGTGAGCGTCGCCGTCAGGGTCTCAGTTCCGAGATCCCTGTCGGCATCGTAAAAGAATCCGGCAAAGTTCTGCGGGCTCCAGGTGAATGACCCATCCTCCAGGTTATCATTCTCGCCGATAGTGCCGGCGATGCTGCTCAGGATATCATATGTTCCCTGCTCTGTGATCTGCCTGTAAAGATAAAGCCTCAAGGCATCGCTGTCTGCGGTCTGGAGATGAATATCGCCCATCAGAGGCGCATCGCTATTCTTTGCAGGGCAATGGGCTGGCCGGCATTGTTCATAGTGATGATCCCGGCGGTGCCGTCTACCTCGTCAACAGACATTTTACCGAATTTGGCTCCAGCCTTAACCGCAGTGGACTCCTCCGATATCTGCCAGATTCCGGCAACGGTAATCGCCGCATTCTCTGTATCGTTGTAGGCATTTTTTATGTAAACCGCAATGGTCACCAGGCCACTCTGGCCTGCCAGATCCTTCTTGTAGGTGTAGGTCTTATCGGAATAGGTTGCATCATCCTTGCTGGGATAGGCGGTACTGGAATCAACCACAACTCCGTCTTTTCTCAGCTCCAGGTCAACTCTTCCCGATCTGATGTCTATGTTCCTGAAACCGAGCTGATAGCCTTCCTGAAGCGCTAGCGGCTCATTCTGCGTTACTATTATCTCTGAGTTATCATCAATAAGAATCTTTTGCAGCTGGCCCTTTTCCAGAGAATTGGGATCGTCAGATCGTATCAATGGGATCTGCATCCACTGAGATAGACCGGTATCGTTGAAGTAGCCGGCAAAGTACCTCTCACCCAGAAATCCTATGACATTGTAGCTGCCCAGTTCGCTTCGCCGAAATGAGCTCTGCGAAGCTTTTGTCGTGTAAACGACGCCGTAGGGCGCATCTCCGCTGAGATCATTTTCGTCAGTGATGGATATCTTGAGCTCCTCTGTACCGATATCCTTCTTTGGATCATAATAAAAACCAGGAAAGTTCTGAGGATTCCAGGTAAAGCTATCATCCGCAAGATTGCTGACGCCATTTATTGTTCCAGCCACCTCGCTTTTTAATTCCAGCTTTTCCGCGGCATGCGCAGATAGAGCTAAAAGCAAAGCTGCAACAGCAAGTGCAAAAATCATCTTCACATTTCTGACCTCCAGTACTCCAATAATTGCCCAGGGGCGACCGAATTCCAGCAACTGGATTCTGTCATCTTTAGATGTTATCGTCCATGGACATTATAGGTATATAGTTATTGTCACCTGCCGCGTCCCCATCGGCAATGACTGATATCGCTATTGATGAAAAATGACTGCTATTGCAAATAGTGCACTAAATCGCCCGAGCTTTCCTGCGCGCGGGCATCTGGCTAAATTGGCTGACAGATGCTTACGGAATCTCTGGTGTCCTTGGTTTCTTTTGCATTCCGGCATCATTGGTGTCCCTGGCATCATCAGCATCTTTTGCATCCTTTTCCTTGGATTGATCTTTGGGCTTTGCCTTGCCGTTGGGTTTGGTGATGAAGTAAGTGTAGCCCTTGAGTGTCCTGTTGAGCTGAGACTCAATCTGCTCGAGCTCCTTCTTGGGTATGCTCAGATGCTTGTCCACGCACCGATCCATGATCTCCCAGATGTAGTCCTTGGTCTCGTAGTTAAAAAAGTCCAGTAGCTTTCGGCAGGTATCGCCTTCGACCTTCTGGCAGATATACCAGTCATTGCCGTCGGCCATGACGTGCACCTCATGAGCGCAGCCCAGCAGGTTATGAAAATCGCCCAGTGTGTCCTGGTAGGCGCCCAGAAGGAAGATTCCTAGATAGTAATCCTCATTTTCCCTGAGGGTGTGCATATCCAGGTACTCCAGCCCCTCGCTGTCCCCTGCATAGCGCTTGATCTCCCCGTCCGAGTCGCAGGTGATATCCACAATCCGTCCCCTCTCAGCAGGCATCTCGCTCAGGCGATGCAGAGGAATGGTGGGGAAGATCTGCTCCACTCCCCACATATCAGGCACCGACTGAAAGAGGGAGAAATTGCCTATGTACTTCTGGCTGACCAGCTTCTTCAGCTCCTGAAATTCATCGGAATCGTCCTCGGCCTGCTTGGCGAGAATTGCCGCTTTCTTGCAGACCATCCAGAAGAGACTCTCGCCTTTGGCCCGCTCCTCCAGTCCGATGTTGCCCAGGTTAAAGGAGTCGTAAAGCTCATCGCGATACTGCAAAGCATCGTGGTAGTGCTCCTTGTAGTTGTCGATGTTGATCTCCTTGAAAGCGCTGCAAAGATCATCGATCTGGATGGGGTCTTCCTCGTTGGGTGCGCGCAAAAGTGAGTTTTTGGCATTCTTTTTGCCGATGATCTTGAAGATCAGCAGGCTGTGATAAGCAGCGATGGCTCTGCCGCTCTCCGAGACTATGGTTGGACAGGGGACATCCTCGTCATCGCAGATCTTCTGCACGGTATAGACCACATCGTTGGCATATTCCTGCAGAGTGTAGTTGGCGCTGGAAGGGGTCGCTGTGTTGGATCCGTTGTAGTCTACGGAAAGGCCGCCGCCCACATTCAGGTATTCGATATTGGCCATCTTGCGCGCCTTGGCATAGATGCGGGCCGCTTCGTTCATGGCGTTCTTGATGGTCCTGATATCCGTGATCTGCGAGCCGATGTGAAAATGAATCATCTTCAGGCTGTCCATGAGTCCTTTGTCCCGCAGTATGTTCATCAGCTCCAGAGCCTCGCTGGTGGACAGGCCGAACTTGGCGGACTCGCCGCCGGATTCCACCCACCGGCCTGAGCCGCGGGCAAAGAGCTTGACCCTCATGCCCACGCGAGGAGTGATGCCCATCTGCTCGGCGTACTTCAGGATATCATAAATTTCCTCAAAGAGGTCAACTACGATCACTATATTATTTACATTATGAATACTCAGAGCAAGGCGCAGGTAATCCTCGTCCTTGTAGCCGTTGCAGATGAGAAGCGCCTCTCTGGGCAGGCCAAGGGAGAGAGCTGCCAGTAGCTCCGCTTTGGTTCCCACCTCCAGGCCGATGCCGTGCTTGGCACCGTATTTGATGATGTACTCGATTACCTCTTTTCTCTGATTGACCTTCATGGGAAAGATGGGCTGATAGTTGCCCTTGTAGGTGAATTCGGCAATGGAAGCCTGAAAAGCGCCGGTGATCTCATTGATCCTGTCCTCCAGGATCTGGGGAAAGCGCAGTAGCACGGGAAACTCGAGGTCGCTTGATCTCTCGATCTCCTCGATGAGGTCCATAATATCTACAGATTTCGCAGGGTCCTTGTTAGGTAATATTATAACGTTTCCTGAATCATTTACAGAAAAATAGCCATTGCCCCAATTCTCTATCCCGTAGAGCTCTAAGGAATCTTCAGCTTTCCACATCTTATTCACCCATCCCCATGTAACTCCGCTGTCCCCACGAAAACAGGGCTAATTGCATAGAAGTTTGCTAAGGGGCGCTTTTAAGTATATAAACCTTGATGCGATGGACAATCTTTAAGACATATCCAGACCGATGATGATGAGAATAAATCCTGAGGGATGCAATGGATCACGGTCACGATTTTATCTGCAAAGGCGAGAAGATTCGGACGACAATACCCATGAAGGAGAGGGGCGTTGCCGATCTGGTAGAGGATATGGGCAGAATGGGCTTTCAGGGAGGACAGCTCGGCACATCTCTGAGCGTCTGGAAGAAGATGCTGGATGAGGATGTTACCATCTTCCTGGGTCTTGCCGGTGCTATGGTTCCCGCGGGCCTGGGAGAGTTCATTGCCTACCTTCTCAGGGAGAGAAAGGTAGACTGCCTGGTAAGCACGGGGGCCAATCTGTTTCATGACCTGTGCGAGGGACTGGGCATCGTCCATTACCAGGGCAGCGCCTGCGCAGATGATGCCTATCTCAATGAGTGCAAGATCGATAGAATCTATGATGTCTTCGTGTCGGAGATAGAGCTGCACAAGGCCGACAATCACATATCCGACTTTGTAAAGAAGCTGGACCCGGCCCGGCGCTACTCCTCGCGGGAGTTGATGTACATGGTTGGAGAGGGCCTGCCAGAGACTACAATCCTCGGCGCCGCTCATAAGGCAAAAGTCCCCATCTTCGTTCCGGCCATTGGAGACAGCTCCTGGGGAATTGGCATGGTCATGGCTCTGCGCGAAGGGCATAGCATCATGGTCGATGGAATCAAGGACGTTGACGAGATTACTCAGATGGTTGAAAAGTCCTCTCAGACCGGCGTAATTTACATCGGAGGAGGCGTTCCCAAGAACTTCATCCAGCAGACTGAGGTCATAGCGGAATTGATCGGCGATTACTCCGGAGGTCACAGCTATGCCATTCAGTACACCACAGATGCGCCACACTGGGGCGGCCTGTCCGGCTGCACCTTTGAAGAAGCAGTCTCCTGGGGCAAGGTCAAGAAGGAGGCGAGCAAAGTGCAGGTCTTTTCCGATGCTACCATTACTGTGCCCATCGCGGTGCAGGCTCTGCGAGAATCGGGCCATCCGCGCAGGAGCATTCCCCGCTTTGACTGGAAGGACGAGGGTCTCGCGCTGAAGTACGAAAAAATGTAAAACCATATTTGCATTCGCATCTGTAGTAGCCTCACTGCAAAGCGCGCTGCCCGGAGCGGCATTGCGTTTAATTTTTTGAGGTTAGTTAAATTCTTAATAAATTATCTCCTATTGAATTTCGTTTGATGTTGAA
>Ga0116170_10002493_pt1 | contig 17703 bp, 17 predicted proteins | sample AD_JPNHW1_MetaG_FD_89797 | JGI IMG/M metagenome (GOLD analysis project Ga0116170, IMG submission 89797) | Active sludge microbial communities of municipal wastewater-treating anaerobic digesters from Japan - AD_JPNHW1_MetaG | ecosystem: Engineered > Bioreactor > Anaerobic > Digestate | place...
CATGCTTCTCGTTGTGAGAAAGCACGCGGGCGATACTGCGAACGGCTTTTTCCCGCATTTTGCAAGCCCTGCGCTAATTGAAACGAGATTTTGCTCGGCAATTCCTATTTCAACGAACTGTTGGGGAAGTGTTTTTGAAAAATCCGTCATTGAACCCGATCCCTTTGAATCGCTGCAAAGAACGACAATATCCTTATCGGATTTTCCTTTTTCAATAAGAACATCACAGATAACCTGTCGGTTGGCAATTTTATTCATCTTATTTCATCTTCCTTTGCTCCAACTCCTCAAGAGCCGATTTAAGCTGTTCTTCCGTCGGCACCTTATGATGCCAGTCAGCCTGGTTTTCTATAAATGATACGCCGTATCCCTTTACCGTTTCAGCAATGATAACCGTAGGTTTGCCTTTGAAAGCTTTTGCTTCTGAAACTGCCTTGTCAAGCTCGTCAATGTCGTTCCCGTTTTTTACGGTAATAACGTTCCATCCAAAGCTTGCCCAGCGTTCCTCCTGAACGTCCTGTGACATAACATCCTCGGTTGAGCCTGAAATCTGAAGACGATTCCTGTCGATAAATGCCGTTAAATTATCAAGCTTATAATGTCCCGCCGCCATTGCGCCCTCCCATACGGAGCCTTCGGCAAGCTCGCCGTCGCCCATAACGGTATATACCCTATAAGACGCATTGTTCATTTTCCCCGCAAGCGCCATTCCGACCGACACGGACAATCCGTGCCCGAGAGAGCCTGTATTCATTTCAATTCCATTGATTTTGTTGTTGGGGTGTCCCATATATTTTGACTTATACTGAGAAAATGTTTCAAGCTCTTCCTCAGGAAAAAATTTCAGATCCGCAAGCACGGCATAAAGTGCTTCAACGGAATGTCCCTTGCTTAATATAAATCTGTCCCTCTGAGGATCGTTCATTCCGTCCGGTTTTACGTTCATGTGCTTATAATAAAGGATGATAAGAATATCAAGAACGCTGTAATCGCCGCCGATGTGTCCTGCTTTGCCCTTTGCAATCATTGTAATAATGTTTTTTCTTAAATCAAAAGACTTTACGGTTAATTCATTCACGCCGGTTACACCTCTCCCCTGATAGCCGCTTTCACCTTTTCTTCAATATCGTCATAAAGGTCGGGCTTTATATTGAGATATTTACACGCTTCATAAAGTACGGGGACAACGTCCTTGTGAATACCAGTACAGTGGTGGATATACGGACCGCAGACGAGCTTGTCCTCAAGCCTGTCCAGATTTTCAACCTCAACCCAAAGATACGTTCCCTTTGTATACGGTCCCTCAACAGCCTTTGCGTTGCCCAGAAGCAGTGAATATTCGCCGTTGTCACCGTCAAATCTTGCAAGCGTAATATCGCCGTGCATACTTTCGGCGGAAACAGAACCGGGATGCTCAAACGCCAGAGGATAGCCGAGAACAGGCTTCGTCCTTGCGATTGATAAAGGCCACGGACCGCAGTGCTGTAATAATTCGGCATTCTCGTTGTCGGGGTGACGTACCGTCCAGTCAGCGAAAAAGCTTCTTCTTTCGCCCATTCCCGCCGCCTCAACCATTATTGAGGTTATCGCGCCGTGTATGTCAGTTTCACATACAACGGGAAGTCCTTCGTCGGTTAAAAGCGAATTTGCGGCACAGGGCATAATTCCTATTTCGCACTGTAAATAATTCCAGCACTGAATAGCCACAGCATTGCAGTTATATTTTTCGGCAAGCTCCTGCATTGCTATTTTTAAAGCCGCAACATTTTCGACTTCACTTTCCTTAATCTGAATATCCATTTTTTCGTTTAGATAGGCTACTGTTCCTTTTACCTTTGAAATGTCGTTCTTAACCTTTTTTACTGTTTCGGTAAGCTCAGGCATAGAAATCGGCGCAAGGTTTATATTGAATTTTTCCAGAAGCTCACCCTCGTTGCACATTGTTGTGAGAAAATCATAGGGACGGGTTGAAATCTGAAGAATTCTTGTATTTCTGAACGCCTTTACAACATTGCATACGGCAAGGAAATTATATATTCCCTTTTCAAATGCGGGGTCGTCAATTCTGCAATTTTTTAAATATGTGAACGGCGTGCGAAATCTTCTGAGTACCTTTCCTGTCGCCAAAAGCCCGCACTGTGTATCCCTTAATCTTATTCCGTTTTCGTCAGGACGTTCATCACGCGGTCCCCAAAGAAGAACGGGAACATTCATTTCTTTCGCAAGCTTTGCAACGGCATATTCCGTTCCGAAATTACAGTGAGGAACAAAAATACCGTCAACCTTTTCTTTTTTAAATTTTTCAGCCGCTCTTATTACATCTTCATCAGCATACAATAATCCGTCCTCGTTGAATTCCTTTATGTCGATAAATTCGACTCCAAGCTTTTCAAGCTTTTCTCTGATAAGATTGCTGTACTTGACAGCATCCGGCGCACTGAAAATGCTTCTTCTGGTGGGAGCAAAGCCAATTTTTACGCTCATTTTTAAACCCTCCGCAATTTTAATTTTATAAGTATATTTTTTGTTCCTGATTTTATATTTTGCTCATTTATTTATTTTTATATGTCTTTTATTAAATAGCAATAATTCCCGATAAATAATTTGTATCAATTAAACAATATCAATTTCATATGTTTAATTATTTTGTCACGATTTATTATATCAGCATAAATTCCGGCTTTATTTGCGAATGAATAAAATAAATAAATTGTGATTTTAAACTATTTTATATTTTTATTCGCTGAAATTAAGACTAAAAATATACGCCTTGAAATCCATGATATTACAATAAAGGGGAATATTATGTTTTGGCCCTGACATTTCGGTATTTTTCCCTACTAATCTGCACAAAAAACGACATCCCGAAAAGATATTCGGAATGTCGTTAAAAATTATATTATATACTATTAATTTTATATTATTTTTTTATAAATTAAAAACAATTTAATTTCAAATAATTTATTTAATTACTTTTTCTGAATTTATTTTAAAATTTATTTTTAAAATTTCATTAAATAATTATTGATTTAAGGATATTTTTCTTATTTCAGAAAATACTGTTTTTGAGGTGATTTTATGAGCCAAAATATCGATCCGATTTTACAGCCTTATTTTGAAATGTTACCCATAAACGTCAAAAATCAAATTTTAGAGTCCGATATTCAGATAAACGACCTTAATACGCTTTTATCTGTCGTTGACGGATTTTTGCCATGAAAATAAAAAAACGGATATACAGTAAACCTGTATATCCGTTTTTTTATATTTCATTTCGATTTTCAAGTGCTTTAAATAGTGTGACTTCGTCCGCATATTCAAGAATTCCGCCGACAGGCAGTCCAAAAGCAAGTCGCGTAACCTTTATTCCCAACGGCTTTAAAAGCCTTGAGATGTACATGGCGGTCGCCTCCCCCTCAACAGTTGGGTTGGTTGCCATAATTACTTCACTCACTTCCGTTTTCTGAATACGGCTGAGAAGCTCCTTAATTTTAAGCTTGTCGGGGGTAATGCTGTCAATTGGCGATATAAGCCCGTGAAGCACATGATAAACGCCCTTATACTCATTGGTGCGCTCAATAGCGGAAACGTCCTTAGGCCCCTCAACAACGCATATCATGGTTTTATCCCTTTTAATATCGTCACAGATGGGACAGATTTCGCCCTCCGTTAAATTCTGACAGACAGAGCATAAGGTTATTTTCTGATGTGCCGATATTATTGCATCCGCAAAAGCCTCTGCTTCTTCTTCCGACATCGACATTACAAAATACGCCAGCCTTTGTGCGGTTTTCATTCCTATCCCGGGAAGCTTTGCAAACTGCTCGGCAAGAAGAACAAGCGGAAGTGCATTATAGTCTGCCATTATTACATCAGTCCGGGAAGTGAAATTCCGCCGGTTAATGCACCGATTTCAGCTTCACTAGTCTGTTCGATCTGATTAATTGCTTCGTTTACGGCACTGATTATTAAATCCTGAAGCATATCAATTTCTTCCGGGTCAACAACCTCAGGCTTAATTGTAAGCGATTTGATTGTCTTTTTTCCGAGAAGAGTAACTTCAACTGCTCCGCCGCCGACAGAAGCCGTAAATTCACGATTTTCAATATCTTCCTGAACGGTTGTAATCTGCTCCTGCATTTTCTGTGCCTGCTTAATCATGCTGTTCATATTCTGAGCGCCGCCGCCCATTCCCTGTGGTAATCTTGCTTTCATAATAATTCTCCTTATGTTTTAATTATATCATTAATTTTGTGTTTCAACGGGAACTCCGCCCGCCTCTGCCTTTTTGATAAAATCACCGACGGTATTGTCAGCCTCTTTGGTTTCACCCGTATATTTTGCAAGGACTTTATAAGGCTTACCAAGAACGGATTTTACAGTATCTCTGAGAATCTGTGCATTCTCCTTGTTTTTAAAAAGCCTTACGAAAAAAGCGTTATCCGAAGTAACAAGAATGACATTTTCATAAACTAATGCCCTTGAATTTTTAAGAGTTCCCGATATTCCGGGGGATACCTTTTCAATCTCTTCAAGGACCTCCGCCCATAAGCCTAACGGCTTGAAATTATTTATATCAAGGCTTGAGGTATTTACCTGTGGTTCCTGTTCAACTTGCTTTTCTGAAGCAGGCGGTTCCTCAGGCTGAGGAGCAGTAGTTTTAACAGGATTGCGCTGTTTTTTATCCGACTGTTCAATTTTATCACAATTTTCTGAATTGTCAACACCCTTGACATTTACGGCTGTACACAGCTTTATAAGGCACATTTCAAATTCAATTCGTTTGTTAAGCGAACGTGAAAGACGTTCAGAGCAGTTCTGAAGCTCGCCTAATTTTAAAAGAATTTCTTTCAGACTAAGCTGTTTTGAAAAGCCTTTAAGCCGCTCGGTTTCGTCGGGCATACAGGCGATAAGTTCAGGCTTATCGGGAATTGTTTTTATCAGCATAAGGTTTCTGAACTGTGCAATAATTTCATCACAAAGCCTTGACATATCCTTTGACATAGAATAAAGGCTGTCAATAACCGAAAGTGCCTTGCCCGCATTGCTGTTTATTATTGAATCCATAAGATCGAAAAGATAATCTCGTCCCGCTATTCCCGCCGCCGATGAAACTGTTTCAAGGTCAACGTTTTCGGAAAAAGCAATGCACTGGTCTAAAAGAGAAAGTGCGTCACGCATTCCGCCGTCGGCAATTCTTGCAATAAGCTCCGCCGCTTCGGGGGAAAGTTTTATATTTTCATTTTCCGCAACATATAAAAGCCGCGATTTTATATCCTCGGGGCGAATTCTTCTAAAATCAAACCGCTGACACCTCGAAAGAATGGTTGCGGGTACTTTGTGGACTTCGGTCGTTGCAAGAATAAATTTAACGTAAGAGGGAGGCTCCTCCATAATCTTCAAAAGTGCATTGAATGCGCTTGCAGAAAGCATATGGACTTCGTCAATTATATAAACCTTGTATTTACAGCGTTCCGGGGTATAAACTGCGCCGTCCCTTAAATCCCTTATATCGTCAACGCCGTTATTTGAAGCGGCATCTATTTCAATTATATCAGAAAGTGCCGAAATGTCCGCGTCCTTACAGACAGAGCATTCAAGACATGGGTTACCGTTCTGGGTATGCTCACAGTTCACGGCTTTCGCCAAAATTCTTGCACAGGTAGTTTTCCCCGTTCCCCTTGAACCTGTAAAAAGATAAGCATGGGCGGTTTTTTCGTTCTTTATCTGATTCATGAGAGTTGTGGTGATATGCGGCTGTGATATGACGTCATCAAAGGTCAAAGGCCGCCATTTTCGGTATAACGCCTGATACATAAAACACCCTCTCCCTAAAGCTTTAACGGAGCAAACACGATTTTACAGAAATATATCCGATACATAGGTGTGCAGGCTTGCTGCGGCACACGAAACGATCCGCTTAATGCTGCTCGGTTCCCCGCCTGACATGGTTCACGGTGTTTCGTTGCACAGGGCCCGCACACCTATATATCGGATAAAAATTTATCCGCATTTATAGATTTATAGTATATCATACTTTTTTATTAAATTCAAGTATTTTTATCTGAATTAATGAAATTACCCTGCGTCATTATTTTTTATTTTTATCAATAAATCTCCACGGCTTGTTTTTCCATTCATCGCCCGCATAATCAATTCCAACCCTCGGTGCAGTGATTATTTCGGGAATGTATCCGTCGTCCTCAATCCAGATTTCTTCATTTTCCGTTATGCTTTTCCCATTGAAGCTTCCATTTATCAAAAGATGCTTTGTAAGCTTTGCGGGGCCGTTGAATTTTTCTCCCGCACGGAACAAAACTCCCTGAGGCATATCCTTTTCGCCCGTGATTACGTTCATAAGCCAGTGCATTCCGTAGCAAAGATAAACATAGATAATTCCGCTTTCACGGTATAAAAGTTCTGTCCTCGGAGTTCTCCCTCGGCTTGCATGACAGCCCTTGTCCTCTTCACCGCGGTAAGCCTCGGTTTCGGTAATTCTGACTTTTATAATGTCATCGTTGATTTTTCTTACAATAAGCTTTCCCACTAAATCGGGAGCAACGTCAAGACAGTCCCTGTGAAAAAATTTCTCATCAAGTGGCATATTTTACACCTGCTTTTTAAGTTTTGAAATAATGTCATAATCGGGGGTAACATAAAGCGTGCGGTTGTTTGTGAAAATAACCATTCCCGGCTTTGCACCGGCCGGCTTTTTGACATACTTCACCTCAGTATAATCGACGGGAACCTGTGAGGAGCTTCGCCCCTTGCTATGATAAGCGGCAATAATCGCTGCCTCTTCAATCGTGCGGTCGGGAGGAGTTTTTTTATCGGTCAAAATGATAACGTGTGAGCCTGTAATATTCTTTGTATGAAGCCAAATATCCGAATTTTCAGCGGTTTTTAAGGTGAGCTTGTCATTCTGCTTGTTGTTTCTCCCCACCAAAATGCGAAAGCCGTCCGACGAAACAAATTCAATCGGGCTAAGTGCTTTCGGCGGCTTTGCTTTCAAGCGGTTAGCTTTGATATATCCCTGTTCGGCAAGCTCCAGCTTAAGCTCAAGCACTTCGTTTTCATTGGTCGAACGGGTAAGCGCATCAAAAACGCTGTCAATGTATAAAAGCTCCTCCTCGCCCTGTTTTATAAGCTCGATAAGCTTTTTTTCGGCAACGGCGGCTTTTCGGTACTCCGCATAATAATGCTGTGCATTTTGTGACGGAGTTAATCTCGTATTCATCGAGATTGTCAGCGTTTCACAGCTTTCATTGTAAAAATTCTGAAGTTCGGCGCTTGAAATTCCTTTTTGAAGTGCATAAATATTCGCATTTATTAGGTCACCACAAATTTTAAGCTTATCACGGTCTGAACACTGCTTTAATTCTTCCCTTTGTAAAGCAAGTTTTCGTGAAATTCTGTCAGAGATATTCGCCAAAAATTTAAGGAGGTCGTGAGAATGCTGTTTCATGCGGTTTGCAGTATCTCTTTCAAGATAAAAATAATCCAGCATTTCCCCCGCGGTTTCAAATTCCTTTGTGAACATAAGCCCGCCGTACTGATGTATCGGCATAAAACAAAAATCTTTTAGGCTTTTGTTTTTGTCGATTATTACGCAAAAAGAATTATTGCCGTCATTAAGATTTTTCTGAATGTTCATAAGGAAGAACAAAAGCCTGTCCGCTGAATTTTCGTCAAGTTCGTCCTTTGTGATTTCCTTTTTTGAAGCGTAAAATGCACATTCTCTTGCAAAAATCGGGGAAATTCCCTCGAACGTTTTTATCAGACATTTTGAAAGCTCGGCATTTTTCTGTGATTTTATCCCCGCCAGCATTTCCTCTCTTGAAGCGGTCAGAAGATTAAGCCTGTCGCCCCTCGGCGGATATGTATACGTCATTCCAGGGAGGACAAGTCGCTCTCTCGACATTTCCTCATCAACACGCTTTATTGAGTCGATAATTTTATTTTCTCCGTTAATTAAAATTATGTTTGAGCATCTGCCCATAATTTCACAGGCAACGGTTACTGAAACCATATCACCGATTTCGTTCATCGCCTCAAAATCAAAATATAGTATTCTTTCAAGCCCGTCCTGGCGGATATTCAAAAGGCGTCCGTTGTTAAGGTGCTTTCTCATAAGCATGCAAAACATAGGCGGGGCTTTCGGATTTTCGGTTTCCGACTTTGTGATGTGAACTCTTGCGTCGGAGGCATTTGCGCTCATTAAAAGCTTATAGCTCCCGCTGTTTGCCCTTAAAGAAATAATAATTTGCTCGCGCGACGGCTGATGAATTTTATCCACCCGACCGCCTATCAGCGCAGAAAGTTCTCTTTTAATCGTATATAAAAATGCACCGTCAAGTGCCATAAATGCCTCCTAAAACTCGTAGCTTAAACAGTCACAGCTGTTTTTGGCTATTGATATTTCAGCCTGCGGGAGCTGATTTTGTAAATTGTATCTTAAATATTCAAGTACAATCGCCTCGGTATGATAGTGTCCGCAGTCGAAAAGCGACATCCCGTGGTTTTTCGCAAACATAAACTGGTCGTGCTTTACGTCGCCCGTTATAAATGCATCCGCGTCTTTTTCGTATGCGAGCGAAAGGATAGATCCTCCCCCTCCCGAACAGAACGCTATTTTTTTAATCGGCTTCTCCGCGTTAAAATATCTGATGACGGTGCAGCCGAATATCTGTTTAAGAATTTCCGCAGTTTTTAACGGTGAAATTGCCGAACTTAGCTTGCAGATCATTCCAAATCCGATTTTCCCGTCGTTTGATATTTTTTCGAGTATTTCACACTTTTTAATTTCAAGCGGATCTTTAAGAAAATCGCAGATGATTTTGTTCATTCCGTTTTCGCTCATATCGAGCGGAGAGTGCGAACAGATTGCCGATATTCCGTATTTTGCAAGTAAATATACAGGATCATTAATACTCAAAGTATAAACCGGATTATATATTACGGGATGGTGAGAAATTATAAACTCGGCGCCCACTTCATGAGCTTCTTCAATTACATCGTTAGTAATATCAAGCGCAAGAAGAACTTTCTTTACGGTAGCATTTTTATCTCCCACAATAAGTCCCGAGTTATCGCCTTTTTCGGTAAGAGAAAAGGGAGCAATCCTATCCATTTCATCATAAAAATCCTTTACGGTATACAAAGCTTTCCCCTCCAAAATCGAATTTATTTTATCAATTATTATACTTAGCACTTTTGTTTTTTCTTTATTGTCGCTATTTTTACTTTCATTCTGACCACTTATAACTTTTAAAAGGCGTTCTTTCTGTTTTTCAAGATAAACAGTCGAATCTTCATCGTCAGAATTGATTTTACCTATTTCACACAAAAACAGATTCGGACTGATAATTTTGCCCGAATATCTGACTTTCATAACCGAATATGCAAATCGTCCGTCACATACCGGCTTTTCGTTAATAATTTCAAATCCGCTTTCAAAAAGCCATTTCCTTAAAACAGGAACATGAGTCATCGGCTGAAGAATAATATTGACGCCGTTTTTTATCCATTCACAACAAGAAAGAATTTCGCATATAAGTTCTCCGCCCATGCCGGCAATGACAATGTCCGAAACATTTTCGGGAAAAATATTTTTTAGCCCATCGGATTTTATAACTGAAATTTTATCAGTAAGATTATTTTTTTCAATTGTCTGTCTTGCCGCCGAAAGCGGACCGTCGTTAATATCCGCCGCAACGGCATTTACGCATATCTTCTCTTTAACAAGATATACTGGAAGATATGCGTGATCTGTACCGATGTCACAGACTGTCCCTGTTCCGCAGACAAATTCCGCACACACTTTAAGCCTTTTGTCAATATTCATTTTCTTTCCTCAAAACTTTGATGATAAAATCAGCCCACAAGCTTTCGCTTATGAGCCGCTTTTACTACTTTACTATATGGGCGTTAAGCTTTTCAACAAGCTCGTCCGCGTCCACACCGTGAACCTCACATGCCTGTTCAATTGTTTCTCCTCTTGCAGAAGGACAGCCGAGGCAGTGCATTCCCATATCAAGAAAAAACGGAGCAGTATCTGGTGCAATGTCAAGAATATCACCAATAATCGTGTCTTTTGTAATTTCAATCATAATAATCCTCCTCAAATACTTTTAATATATTATACCCCAATATTTCGAAATTTGCAATAAAAAGTATTTTTAAAACAAAAAAAGAGTAACTTACGAAAAGTTACTCTTTAGAATAATCTCTTATTCTTGCTTCATTTTTGCGAAGCATTCGCTGCAGTATACAGGGCGATCTTCACGTGGTCTGAAAGGAACCTTTGCTTCAGCACCGCAGTTAGCGCAAGTTGCTGTGAACATTTCTCTTTCAGTCTTGGAAGCGTTCTTTCTTGAATCGCGGCACATTTTACATCTCTGTGGTTCATTTACGAAACCTTTTTCAGCGTAAAATTCCTGCTCGCCAGCTGTGAATATAAATTCACCACCGCATTCTTTGCATACTAATGTTTTGTCTTCGTACATTTAATTTCCCTCGCTTATAGTTATTTGGACCTGAGGACGGACTTAAACCGACACCTTTGATAAACAACGCTCTTTATTAAGCTACTTGGCCATATAGAAACAGTAAAACTGTTCTAATCTGAGAAATGGTCTGCTCTCCAAACTGATTTTAGCTTTCTTCTGACTCGTTGCAGTGCATTGTCCACGGTCTTTTGGGAAATGTTAAGCTGACGTGCCATTTGGTTATATGTGGAGCCTTTAAGAAACAGTCTGAATATTTCCAGTTCCTTTTTTGAAAGGAACGAACCCATAATATCTTCAATTTCGTGTAATTTTTCTTTTTCAATAAAGATATTTTCAGGATTTGTATCATCGGTCTGCGAAGCTTCTTCACAGATTTCGTCAACGGGAATGTCATTTCGGCTGTTTTTTATTAGTGCAGTTTTCATTTTGTTTGCTGTGCATATGTTTGAATATGAAGAAAATTTCGTATTTTGTTCTGAGTTAAATGTCCTGACTGCATTTAGAAATCCAACAATTCCTTCCTGCATCAAATCATCGGCATCAGTACCCGTATTCTTTGACATTATGAATGCTTTTATTCTGATGGCAGAAACGTATCTCGAAAGAAGTATGCAAAAGGCTTTCTCATTCTGTTTACAAAGTAGAGCCAGCTGCTCATCAGACAAATCGGATAAAAAATCATCTCCGTTTTTGCCCAAAAGCATAATCCACCATCCATTCATGCATATGCTATATTGCTTATCATAACAGCATCTATACGTTTTGTCAAGCATTTTTTATAAACTGTTAATTTAATAAGTAAAAACTGGCATTTTAAATATAATACCCCAAGTTTTTATTGTTATTATTGCCAATAAAATCCCCTATCTTGTAATATTCCTATAAGCCTTGTCCTTTAATGTTCGTATAAAAGCTATCACAGACTTTATTGGCTCATCAATTTTTAGCAGAGCAAACGTAAGAAGTGCCGGTGCATTAAATATAAATGCCGCCGCTAATCCGAGAGGAATTGCAACAAACCACAGAACAATTATCTCAAGCTTTAGGCAAAATTTTGTATCTCCCGCACCTCTCAGCACCCCAACGATTGATGTTGCGGAAACTGACACAAAAAACACTAAAACCGAAGTTATTATAAGCAGATTTTCTGATAAAATTCGCGTTTCTTCAGTAATATTATAAATAGAAACAAACTGTTTTCTCAGTACAAACATCAGAACAGAAGCAAGAAAACCTGCAATAAAGCTTATTATCATTATTGAAAAAGCCGTGCTTTTTGCTTCCTTAAGGTTTCCCTCACCGATTTTTTTACCGACAATAACGCTTGCGGCGTTTGCCACACCGAAAATCGCAATAGTTGCAAGCTGCTGAAGTACGTTTGAAATTGAGCTTGCCGAAACTATTTCGGTAGAGAGCTTTCCTAAAATTGCCGCCTGAAGAGTGATCCCAAGCGCCCACATAAGCTCATTGCAGACAACAGGAATACTGTATTTAACGTAATCTTTTGAAAGCTGTTTATGCCTTTTAAAAATATATTTTATTTTAAAAGTCAGCTTCTTGTCGATGAAAAGAGCATATACCGTAATTATCACAAATTCAAGAATTCTTGCACATAAAGTGCCTATTGCAGCGCCCTCAATTTCAAGCCTGGGCGCACCAAATTTCCCGAAAATAAGCACATAATCAAGAACTGCGTTCAAAAAGAATGACGCAAGGCTGATAATAACCGAAATTTTTACTATTTCAACGCTTCTTATGATATTGATAAAAGTATTTGAAATTCCAAAGAAAAAATATCCCCAGCCAACTATTCTAAGATATTTTACCGCTTCTTCAATAACTGCCGGATCTTTCAGATAAAACGACATAATTTCTCTCGGAAAAATCAGCACAGCACAGCTCAGTATAAGCGATACCACTGCGGACACTCTGAGAACAATGCCTATAACTATTTTAACGGCTTCTAAATCCTTTTTTCCCCAATATTGTGCGGTAAGAACACTTCCGCCGCCCGCAAGCCCGAATGTCAGTATCATAAAAACAAACTGAGGCTGATTTGCCTGAGCGGAAGCGGAAAGCTGAATTTCGCCAAGCCTTCCAAGCATAAACGTATCGGTAGCTGACACTGCAAAAATAATTAAATTCTGTAACGCTATCGGCAGGGCTATCCCGAAAATATTTCTGTATAATTCCCTGTTTTTTTCTAATATATTCATATACTCCTCAAATAAAAAGCAGTCCCTAAATATAGGAACTGCTGTTAAAATTCGCTATAACTTATGCTTTAATTATGTACCGTGCTCTGGAATCCTTGAAAATGTCCCCGCCGAAGCAATCGTTCGCCACAATAAGCGGGAATTTTTCAATGTAAAGTCTTTTCACAGACTCACAGCCCAAATCCTCAAAAGCAATAACCTCACAGCTTTTTATACAGTCGGCGGCAAGAGCACCTGCCCCTCCTACTGCACAAAGATATAAAGCCTTGTTCCTTGTGACAGCATCAGCAACAACAGTATTTCTTTCGCCCTTACCGATCATCGCACAAAGTCCCATATCAAGAAGCTTCGGTGCAAATTTGTCCATTCTTCCTGAAGTAGTCGGGCCGCACGAGCCGATAGCCCTCCCCGCAGGTGCGGGAGTAGGACCTGCATAATAAATAATACTGTTATTTATTTCAAAGGGCAAAGACTTCCCCTCGTCAATAAGTGAAAAAAATCGTTTATGTGCCGCGTCCCTTGCAGTATAAATATACCCAGAAAGCAGGACTTTATCGCCTATATGAAGCTTTCCTGCATTTTCTCTTAAATTTTCGGCGGTTAATTCAAAGATTAATGACACGGGATAAAATTCCTCCGATTATAATGCTTCTGCTTCAATCTGAGCAACAAGGTCAGCAAGTCCGTCATTCGGCATTTTTCTTGAATAAGCGGCAGGCTCTTCGTACTTAGGCTCTTCAACCTTAACTGGAATTTCAGCTTTTGGAGCAGGCTTTGATTCAAACTTCTTCGATCCAGTACCAGGATTGATTGCATTCTGAGCCTCAGTAATAATATTTTTAGCTTTTTCAAGACTGATTGTGCTTCCCCTTGAAAAGTCAGAAATTGTTTCATTGATTTTATTTATGTTGTCAAACATTGAATCAATAGTGTTTTTGATCTTAGCCTGAACATCACGTGACATTCTTTCAAGCTCTGCCGACTTGTTTTCTGCATTGCGCAGAATATCCTCTGCCTTTTCGTTAGCTTCAAAAACGATTGACTGTGCTTTTGCGTTTGCTTCTTCAATAACCTGTTCAGCAAGTGCTTTTGCATCAGCGTCCATCTTTTTAACGGCAGCACGTGCTTCAGAAACAATTTTGTCAGCAGACTTCTTAGCTTCAATAAATACACTTCCGATGTCGAAAGAAGCAGTTGTATCCTGCTGCTGTTCTGCGGGCTTGGCATTTTCAAGCTCTTCAATCTTTGCCTTAAGGCTTTCGATTTCCTTGTCCTTGTCCACAATAACGCTCTCATTGCTCTGAATTGTAAGATTTAAGGTATCCACTTTAGCCATAAACTCGCTGCTCTTAGCACGTTCTTTGGCAAGAAGCTGTTCATACTCTTCTTTTCCTTCGAAATGTCCGCCTTTTCCGCTTCCGACTTTCTTTTTTGCATCATCCAAATCAGCTTCAAGAGTATAGATTTTTGTATTCAGATCGTCAACATATGCCAAAACGTCTTTCTTATCAAATCCGCCAAAGCTAACACTTCTGAGAAATCCTGAACTATCCATAATAAATACCTCCAATAAATATTTAATGTAATATCATTAACAATAATTTTATTATATTATAATATTAAATTTTTTTCAACTATATTGTAGAAAAAATATTAATAAAAAATAATAATATTTTATTTTCTTAAAAGAATCATTGCGACAATACTGGTTGCCAAAGCTGAAACTGCTAGAGGAAACCATGAAAGCTGCGCAAAAGGAAGATCAATATTCATACCGAAATAACTGAAAATTATTGTCGGTATTGCCATCAGAATAGTAAATATAGTCAGCCTTTTCATGACATTATTCATGTTATTGTTGATTATTGAGCCGACAGCTTCCATCATTCCCGAAAGAATGCTTGAATAAATTCCAGCCATTTCAACTGCCTGTTTTACTTCAATAAGAACATCCTCAAGGAGCTCCTGATCCTCTTCATAAAGCTTGATAACTCGTCCTCTGAGGATTTTTTCAAGCGTCACCTCATTTGCTTTAAGTGAGGTTGAAAAATAAACCAGTGATTTTTCAAGATCCATTAGCTGAATAAGTTCTTTATTCTTCATGGATTTATGGAGTTGTCTTTCCGTAAAATGAGATATTTTATCAATCTGTTTTAAGAACTGAAGGAATTTTGAAGCTATTCTAAGAAGAATGTGAAGAACAAACCTTGTTTTAAGGTGAGTCTGTATATTCTTGATAATCCCGCTTGAAAGCTCACTCAGTACGATATTTTCTTTAAGGCTTATCGTAAAAACATTATGTGCGGTAAGTATAATACCCATTGGCATTGTTGAATAAAGGAGCGCATTATGCTCATCGGTTTCGGTAATCGCATAGTCGACTATAATCAATGTCTGATCTTCTTCTGTTTCAATACGTGACGATTCTTCCTCGTCCAAAGAAGACTTGACGAAACCCGCATCAAGCTCAAATTCTTCAATAATGTTTTTTATTTCATTTTCATCCGGCGCAATTACAGAAACCCAGCAGCCGTGTTCAGGCTTCTCAATTTGTGTAATGACATTGTCAATTGTTTTAAAATATTTTATCACAGCATTCCCACCTTTATAAGGGCAGAATACCTTTCAGCTGATTCATACCCTTATCTTCCTGTTAAATTATAATTCCCATACGGGTCAGGGCTCATAATCAGTCTCCTAACATTATTTATTAATATTAAAATTATAACACACAAAAAAAATCATTTCAAGCACTTTTAAAAATAATAACCGCAACACAGACAAATAATTAGAAAATATTTCTTAATATGTTGTAAAGTTTTGTTAAATAGTGTATAATTAATTATACATAATTTTAGGGGTTGACATGATGGTAGGTTTATCTTGGAGAAATGGATTTAAAGTTTGGAAATCAAATATTAAATTCTTATCAGTAGTTGTGATTGTATTCACGGCATTAGATTTTGGAATCGAATTATTATCTCAACAGATTAATTATCAGCCAAATATACTAATGGAATTCAACGGAATCACTGCTAATACTTTACTCATTTCATTTCTATCGTCACTTATTCATAATGCAATAAACCTCTTAATCATTTTTAAATTCAATAAAATATCAATAAATAAAAAAATATTACGCAAAAGAATTTTCCTTTGCTTAATAATAATCACGGTTGTTGATAATTTGTCGCTTATATATAAGCCTATACCTAATATAGTAGTAGTTATATTACTTTCACTTGCTGTTTTTTATATACAAATATTACTTTTTTTATTCCCTTATTTAATAATAAGGACTAAGGTTTCAATTACTGATGGATTAAAGCAGTCAAAAAATTATATAAAGGGTAACATATTTAGTTTTATTTTATTTCTTTTCTCATTTATTATTTTAGCAATAATATTTGTATTAATTTTAATAAAGACAAATTATTACATTATATATGAAATTAAGCCCAATTTTTTCATTACTTTAGGACGGATAGCATTAACTATTATTTATTATTTTGTATATTCTTTTTATTTGTCTGCTACTTTTGCCTTTGCAGAAAATGTTATATCTCAAAATGAAAATAAAGATAATGATCATTTAGAAGAAAATGAAAGTTATTGCGAAATAGAAAATAAAACAGAAGAAGAAATAAATAATGATATACTATTTAAAGAGCTAAACCCTGATATTGCTAATTTTGAATTTGAACAACGAATTCAAAATCAATATGATAATTGTAAACGTCTTGATTATAAACAATTTATTTTTCAAAATAATATAGATGATATCAGTAATTTTAATATAATTGAATTCATAATGACAACAGATTTATATGCATTCTTAAAAGAAGAACCTAAAATACAAAAATATTTTAAAAAAGTATTTTCTTATGTTGTAATTGATATTTCAGGGTATGACAAATATGATGTCAAATGCAATTATTCAGATTACTTTAAAGAAAATAATAATAATTTTACGGTTGAAGTAACAATTTATAAAGGATATTATGGTTATGATATAACTATTAGCTTAACTATAAACGGAGAGCCTTTATTTTAACGTAATTGTCACGTATCAGTTCAATAATGCCACGTGCCAAAAAAAATCCTGCCCTTTGTTTAATACAAAAGCAGGATAAATTTATTTAACATAACAATAATTAGGCAGCTCTGCCCAGAGCAGTAGTTTTAGGAGCTTCCCATAATTTTAAAAATAAGCGACTAAGCCGATAAGCCGAGTTCTGTCTTGCGCGATAATCTATCTAGGGGATATGTCGCCATAGCCCTCAAGCCACCTTTACGTTATCTGTCCATCGAGCAGATGTTGGCAGATAACACCAACCGGTGTTGCATCGAATAGGGTTTACATAGCAGTATAATCTCTTATACTCTGGTGAGCTCTTACCTCGCCTTTCCAGCCTTACCGTTAAAAACGGCGGTATATCTCTGTTGCACTTTCCCTGAAGTCGCCTTCGGCTGCCGTTAGCAGCTATCCCGCTCTGTGATGCCCGGACTTTCCTCATGCACTGTATCGTACACGCTATCGCATAGCTTACTCGCATTTATTATTATACAATTTTATGATAGAAAAGTCAATGGATTTCAGTTTTAAATCTATTAGGCAGATTTAAACAAATAAAAATCCCCTCAAACGCATTGTTTAAGGGGATTTAGGCCGTTTTGAGCCTTTTTTAGGATGGCGGAGAGTTAGGGATTCGAACCCTAGGTGAGTTTCCCCACACAGCATTTCGAGTGCTGCACCATCGACCACTCGGACAACTCTCCAATATTAAATTACTAAAATATTATACTAAAAATCAAAATGAAAATCAATACCAAATTAAAAATTTTTATTCAAGCGATTCTGCGTTGTCAAATGATATGAACCATAAAGCGAAAATTTCTTCAAAAGAAGAACCACAAGATATAGTATATTGACATCTGTAAGTCTTTTGAGCCGAAGGCGAGGAAGACTTACAGATGTC
>Ga0116170_10002496_pt1 | contig 17691 bp, 10 predicted proteins | sample AD_JPNHW1_MetaG_FD_89797 | JGI IMG/M metagenome (GOLD analysis project Ga0116170, IMG submission 89797) | Active sludge microbial communities of municipal wastewater-treating anaerobic digesters from Japan - AD_JPNHW1_MetaG | ecosystem: Engineered > Bioreactor > Anaerobic > Digestate | place...
ATGTTTAACTGGTTGAATGAAACCATCCGTCCGCGTATCTTTGCGGGAGAAATTTCGGCGATATACATGGGAGCAACGATGAGCGAAGCTCCAACACCTAAACCAGCCAGCAAACGGGCTACAACCAGGAATGCGAAGGTGGGTGCCAATCCGGATGCCAGTGACGAGACCGTATAAAGCAGGGCTGCCCAGCGCAAAACCACACGTCTTCCGTATTTATCGCTCAGCGGGCCCGATACCAGCATGGCCAGGGTGGAAGTGAGCGTTAAGCAACTTACGGCCCATCCCAGCTGAATTTTGGTCAGTTCAAACTGTGGCTCAATAAACCGGATTACCCCGGAAATTACCGAGGCATCGAAACCCATTAGAAAACCTCCCAGCGCTACAATCAGCGATACCCGGGTAACATAGCCATTCTTACTTTTCATACTGTAATAATTTGTTTTTTAAGGTAGTATGGAACTCCATGTTGCATGAATTTATTATCATACTTAAAGGTATTGTGAAGCAACATGTTCGTTTCATACAAGTTATTTTTAGATCATTTAGTTTTCGTTTTAAAGAACCTGCCCTGTAAATCCCCTTGATTGTACTTTATCCGGGCAGGTTTGTCATCTATCTTCTGGTCTGCATAAAAGTTATTTTACATCAAATGTGGTCATTAACGTTGCATTGGAATCTCCTCCAATCCACAGATTGAATTTTCCCGGTTCAACGACGAATTTCATTTCGGGATTGTGAAATCCAAATTCTCGAACAGGAATTCTGAAGAAAAGGGTCTTGGTCTCGCCTTTCTTCAAAAAAACTTTCTGGAAGCCTTTCAGCACTTTCATGGGCTGTACCCGCGAGGCAACCAGGTCGCGGATGTAAAGCTGTGCCACTTCGCTGGCATCAACCGATCCGGTATTCCTCAGCTCAACCGATACGTTGAGTGTGTCGGAGGCTGAAACAAGATCGTTTTCAATCTTTAAATTCTGGTATTCAAAGTTGGTGTACGACAAACCGTAGCCAAATGGGTACATGGGTTCGAATCCGTAGTCGAGATAATGAGAGGTATTTCCGATGGAAAGCTGAGGTGCTTCGGCCTGAATATCATCCATTTTTTCCCAAGATTGGTTTGTGGCCGGTTTCCCGGTATTCCGGTGGCTGTAATAAATTGGAATTTGGCCTACATGCTGGGGAAAGGTCATGGGCAGTTTTCCCGAAGGCGATTCAACACCAAACAGAAGGTCTGCCAATGCCGGACCGGCCATTGTTCCCTGATGCCACGCAAACAGAATGGAAGAACATTCACCAATAATCTTTTCAAAAGTCAACGGTCTTCCAGCCATGATGATGGCTACAACCGTTTTGTTCTGAGCGGCAACCAGCTTAGCCAGCTCTTCCTGTGCCCCCGGCAGGTCGATATCTGCCCGGCAATGGGATTCACCCGAAAGGATCGATTCCTCGCCCAGAAACAGCAAAACCACGTCGGCATTGCGTGCTGCGTTAATCACCGCATCTTTATTGTTGATCTCTTTGGAACGGCTCAACGTGAGAGCTCGTTCGTACGATACCTTGATTCCAAGTTCTTTGGCTTTTTCCTGTATTGAAGTTAACGGGGTTATTGAGTTTTGTTTTTTTCCATCCATTACCCAGGTACCCATTTGGTCATGAGGAGCATCGGCCAATGGGCCAATAATTGCAATGGATTTAATTTTTTGGTTCAATGGGAGGGTGTGGTTTTCGTTTTTGAGAAGGACAGCGCTTTCAACAGCGGTTTTCTTTGCCGTTTCGAGGTTTTTCTCATTCAGCAGTTTCGGAAAATCCGATGGGTTTGTATACGGATTATCGAACAGTCCGAGTTCAAATTTTACTTTCAGGACGCGGGCCACTGCCTGGTCAATCTCTTTTATCGAAATCTTTCCTTCGTTTAGAAGTTCTTTCAGGTACGTTTCGTAAAACGGGCTGGCCATGTCCATATCAACGGTTGCGTTAAAGGCTTTGAGTGCGGCATCTTTGCCGTCTTCGGCGTATCCATGGGTAACCAGTTGGGTAATTGAAACCCAGTCGCTCAAAAGGATTCCCTGATAATTCCATTCGTTTCGTAAAACATGTTTCAGCAAAAACTCATTACCGGTTGCCGGAATGCCGTTGATGTCGTTGAACGAAGGCATAAACGACAGGGCACCTTCTGTAGCACACCGCTGAAAAGGTGGGAATATTACGTCGTAAAGATCATTTTCGGGAATGTTGGCAGAATTGTAATCGCGGCCACCTTCGGCCCAGCCATAAGCGGCAAAATGTTTTACACAGGCGGCAACAGCGGTTTTGTTGCGGAGGTCGTTGCCCTGATAGCCCCGTACCATGGCTGCACCCATTTCGGAAGCCAGAAGCGGATCTTCGCCGAAACCCTCCGAAACTCTTCCCCAGCGTGGATCGCGGCAAACATCGACCATGGGAGAAAAAGTCCAGCGGATGCCACTGGAAGCGGCTTCGGTTGCAGCAACCCTTGCTCCGTCTTCGACCAGTGATGGATCCCAGGTGGCGGCTTGAGCCAACGGAATCGGAAAAATGGTGCGGAAACCATGAATGACATCGCGGGCAAAAAGAACAGGAATGCCTAGCCGGCTTTCCTTCATGGCTATTTTTTGAATCCGGTTTTGTGTTTCTACATCGATTTCATTCAGCACCGAACCCAATCCTCCTGCCTGCACGCAACTGTCGGAAAAAGAACCGGAATTTTTTTGCACCAGCTGACCAATTTTTTCATCAACAGTCATTCGGGCAATGAGCGATTGTACTTTTTGATCGGTCATATTGTTTTGTGCTTTACCAAACGGAATGATTGCTAAAAACAAAAAAATAAATACGATTCCTGATATTTTTCTCATTTTTCGGTGTGTCAGTGTTTTAATAGCCAATTTTATTTCTGAAATACGCGGATATAGTCAATTTCGTAAGTCGCAGGCAGAACCGATTCATCAACACCCTGTGCGCCGCCCCAGTTGCCGCCCCAGGCAAGGTTGAGCTTCAGGTAGAAAGGATTGTTGAAAGGCCAGGTATCGTTATTCCCTTTGTGGTCGTTGTCGAATTCGTAAAAGAGCTTTCCATCGACATACCCTTTGATATAATCGCTAGTCCATTCAACCGCATAGACATGGAATTTGGTTTGAGCTGTTGAAACATATGTTTCGGCTGATTTTTGCTGTCCGTTTAACGTGCTGTATGCGGTGCAGTGAATGGTGGTGCTTACCCAGTTGGGTCGGTAACCAACCTCTTCCATGATGTCGATTTCCCCATCGCCGGGCCAGGAGGTAAAGTTCTTGGGCATCATCCAAAAAGCTGGCCAGGTTCCTTTGCCCACAGGTAGTTTTAACCGTGCTTCAAAATAGCCATACGTCCAGCTTTCTGAGGTGTTCATTCGTACCGACAAAACTTCACTGCCCGATTTTTGTGCGATGATTTTGAGCGTTCCGTCCGATATTTTTGCACAGGTATCGGTTCCACTTATCGCCGGGATGTAGTTTTCCAGTTCGTTGTTTCCCCAACCTCCGTTACCGGTTTCATACCACCATTCGGCGCTGTTTGGCAAAGCCGCTTTTCCGTTGGCATCGCGTGAATCGTTGAACTCATCCTGCCACACCAGTTCGTAACCCGCCGGAGTGGGAATTTCAGGTTCCACATAACTGGCTCCGTCTGGTTTTTGGAACGATGAAGTTGGGGTAAATCCGGTCCACACATGAATGGTGGTCAGCGATGGATTGCTGGTACAGTTAAATGTTTCGAGGTCGGTGTTGGAATGAATGTCAAGTTCGGATATCTGATTCTTGGAACAATCGAGCGAAACCAGTTTTTTCAGGGTTGAAAGTTCCAGTTTGCTGATGGAATTGTTGCTGCAATTTAATGTTTGAAGTGAAGTAAAACTTTCAATCCCATCCATGGAACTGATTCCAAGTCCCTGAACATTGATTGTAGTGACCAACGCGGCTTCTTCGAGGCTAACAATGCCGTCACTGTTCGTGTCGAAGTTTTGTTTGCAATAGGCTTTGAAAGCGTTGTCGGTAAAACCAACTTCTTTCAGTAAAAAATTTTGGGTAACCGTAATCTCTTTTTTGTAGCTACCCGATTTAAAGGTCAATATGGCCGTTCTCGATTCTTTTCCTTCGTTTGAAGCAATCTTCACCTGCAAGGTTGTTGTGCCCGAAATTCCGCCGCTGGGAGAAACCGTGCACCAACTTTCGGAAGAGGCAACACCCCAGTCACAATTTGTGGTTACCGATAAAGTTTGGACGGATGCTTCGTAGGTTACATCGAGCTTTTCGGATGAAATTTCGATAGAAACTACCGGAGTTGGTTCGGGTGTTTCTTTATTGCATCCGAACAAAACCATAAAAATCAGGAAATATGGAAACACTTTAGTCATAAGACCTTGAAAAATTAGGACAAAAGAAGTAACAGGATCCTGAAAATTCCGATATCCTGTTACTTCTGTTAGCAAATCAAATGAATTGAACGTATTTACCTGCCTTAAAATGAAATCAGTTAATTTCCTGGACATTTTAGGCGTTTAAAGCGTCACTGTATGACAAAATCTTTTACAACCGATCCATCAGAGACTCCGTTTCTGTTGTAAGCTTTTACTTCGACCGAATAATTTCCGGCTTTTTTGTAAGTAATTTGAGTGTCATTTCCGGTTACTGTTTTCGAGCTGGATATGATCCAGATTGGCACAGCTTCACCATCCATGTGGAATGTGACGAGTTTTGAAGTGCTGTTGGCGACATCACTGACCGTGATTGTGATTTGCATTTCTGACATTACTGGCAGACCCGATTGATCGATTCCCTCAATTTCTTCAGGAGCACAGGAAAACAGTGTTACTAGTGCAATGCAAATAGCAGCAAATAAATATATTATGCGTTTCATGCGAATTCTGTTTTAACGATTAATACTGATTTTGAACCAACCCGGCATCAGCGTCCATCTCAGCTTGTGGTATTGGTAAATATTTCTTGCTTTCGGTCCAGCTTACGGTGCGGTAGTCGTTTGGAACCAACGTGCTTGCAGCCAGTCCACAACGTACTAAGTCCCAGTAACGTTTTCCTTCACCTACAAACTCCAGACGGCGTTCGTTGATGATGTTGTCAACGGTTGCAGAAACACTTCCAACACCGGCACGGGTACGTATCTGATCGAGATAACTTTGGGCACTTCCCGAACCAGAAGCTCCGCGGGCCAGTAATTCAGCAGCATTCAACAAGGTTTCGGCATAACGGTAGATGCGGAAATTGTTGTCATAATTCATATCAGCAGCGCCCGATTGACCAGCATTGCCAGTGGCACGAGGCAAATATTTTTTGAGGAAGTAACCGGTGTCTTCATATCGGGGAACATAGGTTGCCCCGGTTTTTGCTGAATAAGTGGCAAAATTGAGGATCCCACCGTCGCGGCGCTGGTCATTTTCTTCGTACATCTGATAAATCTCTTTGCGAACGGGTTCGAATCCCCAACCAGTTGCATAGTCAGGACTTTTGGCAAGGGTATTGATTCCGATGAGTTTTGGATATACAGATCCTCCATCACCAAGGGCATTGTCCCATGCGCGTTTTCCTCCGGCACTGAAGTAGTTGACTTCAAAAATTGATTCATCATTCCATTCTCCCGAAGTTTCCCACATACCTGCAAAGTCGTTGGCTAATTTGTACTGTCCCGAATTGATAATTTCATTCATGTAACCCAATGCTTTTGAATAGCGGGTTTCATCTTTTTGGTACATTACCACTTCAGCATAAAGCATGTAGGCCATGGCTTTTGTTACACGGCCATACCAGTCGGAAGTGGCCTTCATCGGTAATCCACCATTGTCGATTGCATCTTCGAGGTTAGTGACAATCCCTGTATACACATCATCGGCAGTAAATTGCTTGGTTGTAAACGGAGCGGAAAGATTCTTTTCATAGTACGGAACATTTCCCCACAGCTTCCAAAGCCAGGTGTAATAGAAAGAACGCAACACTTTAGCTTCTGCCAGGTAGAGAGCCTTGTTGGTGCTCGAAATGTTGGTTACATTATCCATGTATTGCATTACAATGTTGGAACGGTTGATTCCCGAATAGAAGGTTGTCCATAAATCGCTGCATACGGAGGTCGGTAGAGCAGAAAAATTATTCATCCGGTGAAGATAGATACAGTCGTTTGCATCGCTACCTCCTACATTGATATCATCTGACATTACGTCGGATACGAGTCCCAGGTTGGTATATTGTCCCCAGGCATAGTCGAACCACGAAAGAGGATCGTAAGCGGCAACTACGGCTTCAAAGATGCGGCTTTCAGTGGTGTAGTAATCATCAACATACAATTTGGTGGCTGAACTAACATCAAGAAAATCTTCGGAACAAGAGTTCCAGCTAAAAACAGCCAGTATGGAGAGTAATAATAAATTATATCGTTTCATTGTCGTTTAGATTTGAATTAAAAACTGAGATTTACACCAAAAGTATAGGTCCTGGCCTGAGGATAAACACCTCTGTCAATACCCAGAGAAGTTCCTCCGGAAGAGATTTCAGGATCGAAACCTTCGTAGGTTGTGAAGGTGAGCAGGTTTTCAGCACTAACGTACAAGCGGAGGCTTGAGATAAATGCTTTTCTGGTCAGTTTTGAAGGAAGAGTATATCCCAGAACAACATTCTTAACCCTCATATAGTCGCCATCTTTTACAAAGAGGTCGGAAGAGAGCCAGTTGCTGTTGGCATCGGTAAATGTAAAACGAGGAAGCTTGTTCGAGGTTCCCGGGCCAGTCCAACGGTTTAACATGTATGAAGGAAGGTTGATGTAAGCGATATCGGTACGGCGGGTGGCATCGTAGATGTCGTTACCAACGGTACCTTGAAGCATGATGCTCAGGTCAAATCCCTTCCATTCGGCATTGATATTCATGCCGTAAGTCCAGTCTGGCATACCTTTGCCAATCATTGTCTTATCGAGATCAGAGATTAAACCATCATTATTGAGATCAACAAAACGAACATCTCCGGCAACAGCTTTAGGTTGGATCATGGTCCCCTCTTTGGTATAAGCTTTGACTTCGTCGAGTGACTGGAAAATGCCATCGGTCTTCAACCCATAAAAGAATGGAAATGGATTTCCGTTTTCTGCACGTGTAATGGTTCCTACATTTTGGTAATAATCTAAGTTTTTGAATCCATCGCTGTTACCAAGGTTGATCAGCTCATTTTTCAGATAGGAAGCGTTACCGCTGATTCTTAAGTTAAAATCTTTTATTTTAAGTTTATAGGCAGCTTCAAATTCAACACCCGAGTTTTTCATATCACCCACATTTCCGGTAGGTTTTGAATCACCAACGTAGGAAGGAACCATCATGGTCATCAACATGCCATTGGTCTCTTTGTCGTAGTAATCAACGGTAAAGGTGAGCGAACGGTTAAAGAAACCAAAATCGAGGCCGACGTCTGTTTGTGCCGACTCTTCCCAATGCAGGTTCTGATTGATTAAGCCAGAAGGCTTTGTACCGTTATAGATGGTTCCGTTGCCCGAACCAAAGGTGTAATTATTTCCACTGGAAGTGAGGGCTACATAGCCAAAAGCGTCAATGTTTTCATTACCGTTTTTTCCCCACGAAGCACGTAGTTTCATGGTCGAGAACCAGTCGGGTCGTTTTTCCATAAAACTTTCGCTGGTAATATTCCAACCCAAAGATACTGAAGGGAAAATACCATATCGTTTACCAGGACCAAAGTTTGAAGAACCATCACGGCGAACCGTTGCCTGTAACATGTATTTTTCACCATAGTTATAACTTAATCGGGCGAAGAGAGAAGCCAATGTACGCGGGCTGTAAGCACTTCCGGAAACAGATTGGTCTCCGTGTTTAGCGGTTCCGGTTGTAAAATCGATATTGGCTTTTTCTCCGTTTTCTTCAACCATGTATTTATTACTGCCGCCCAGTGAACGGCCAACTGTTTTTTTGGCAGACTGGCCGATGATTGCCTGGATGTTGTGTTTTTCCCAAAAGCTCTTCTCGTATGAGAGAACATTTTCAACCTGCCACACAAAAGCACGGTTCATACTTGACCAAACTTTCGATTCTTCTGCATGATTTGATTGTCCCAGGTAATATTTGGGAGTCCAACCGTCGGCACCCCAGAAAGAGAGGTCGGTACCAAACGATGATTTGAATTTTAAGTTGTCCCAAAGGGTAAGTTCTCCCCAAAAATTCGACACAAATTTGTCGGAGTTATTCTTTTCTCCCGGTAAGGATAATTGAGCCAATGGGTTGGTGATTTCATTATAGTTGGCTCCGGCAATTGTATAGATAGAGTCGTTTTTAGGGTCGCGTAAAGCATTCGGGTAAGTAGCAAGTGCTGCGGCTTGATCTTTTTCATAGATTCCCAGCAACGGGGAGAATGCAACGGCACTACCAAGGATAGAACCGTATTCCGAGTTGGTTGAAATCCCTCTTGAATTGGTACGGGTATAGGCAACATTAACCCCTGCGTTGAATTTATTCAGGTAATTACGGTCGGTAACATTCAACAGATTGTAGGTTGTATTTGAACGGATAGAAATACGTTCATAGTTTGAACGATCCCAGTTACCACCCACGATACCATCTTGTTTAAAATAACCTGCTGAAATGTAGTAAGAAACCTTGTCGGAACCACCGCTGATGCTTAACTGATGGTTCGTTTCCGGGGCATTGTTATAAAATACCTGATCCTGCCAGTCGGTACCTTCGCCATACGAATAAGGATCGGAGTAAGGAGCTGCTTTTCCTGAAATCAGGTAGGCTTCGTTCATCATAACCGCATATTCGGTAGCATTCAGTACATCGCGTTTTCTCCAGGGACTTTGATAGCCATGAGAGAAGTCGTAACTTACTTTCACTTTCTCTTTGCTTCCGCTTTTGGTTGTTACAAGGATAACACCGTTGGCGGCTCTTGCACCATATACAGCGCCCGAAGCAGCATCTTTCAGGATTTCAACCGACATAATATCTGCCGGGTTCAGGTAGTCGATACCACCATCGATAGGCATTCCATCGACAATGTATAAAGGATCACTGTTGTTAATGGTTCCTACACCACGGATGCGAATCTGGGAAGCAGCACCAGGCTGTCCCGATGATGATGTGACCGTAACACCCGATGCCAGCCCTTTTAAGGCATTATCAATACGTACCGACGAAACATTTTTCAAATCGTCGGAATTAACCTGGGCAATCGAAGCTGTTACCACGCTCTTTTTCTGAACGCCATAACCTACCACCACCACTTCATCTACGCCTAAAATATCCGGCGAAAGTGAAACATCAATCCGGCTTTTGCCGTTTACAGGAATTTCCTGAGACTTCATCCCAACAAAAGCAAATACCAGCGTAGCATTTCGATCCTTGATGTTTAAAGCGTAATTACCGTCGATATCGGTAATGGTACCTGTGGTAGTTCCTTTAACGGCGATGCTAACTCCCGGGAGGGAATTACCATCTTCAGCCGATGTTACCTTACCGGTAACGGAGTACTGCTGGGCATAACTTACACCCCATAGTACAAACAACAGAAGTAAAAGTAGACCTTTTTTTTTCATAAATTTTTTTTTAATCTCAAGGTGAAAACAGATGTTAATTAAATTATAACAATTTCAATTCTCTTTCGATCGTTTTTGCCTTGAGAGGTTCGTCAGTTATATTAGCAAATAAAAATTTCGATTGCACGAAGTACGGAAATAGCCCCTCCTTCCACAAATATTGGGTATCTACAAAAACACATCACTTGAAAAATCTGAACTCATCTTTTCTACATCAAAAGATTTTCAAAAATTTGAATTCCTGAATTTTGGATAAATCAAAGAATTTGCTTTTCGCAAAAATTTACTTTCACAAACGAAGAAAATTGGTTCAATTGGCTGGTTCCTGTGTGAAAAATGAAAAACAGGAGCAAAAATTGGTTTACTCCTGTCGAAATGGGTTTATGAATCCTGATTTAGATCGAAAGAATGTAATCGGTGAGATTTTGGTTCCGGTCGAGGTTAAACTTACGTCGTAACCGGTAGCGGCTGATTTCAACTCCACGCGGGGTGATGTTCATCAATGTGGCAATTTCCTTGCTCGAAATATTCATTCGCAAATAGGCGGCAAGTTTCAACTCTTTGGGTGAAATATCGGGATGCTTCTCTTTGATCCGTTTCAGAAAATCTTCGTGAACCTGTTCGAAATTGGTTTCAAAAACCGACCACCACTCATCGCTGCTGGTCTCTTTATCGATTTTTCGGATAATCATGTCAATCCGGCTCTTCATGAGATCTTCCTTTAATTCGCCCTGAATTTTCAACAGATCGGCTTTGATCCGGTTAAACTGTTTGTTCTTTTGAACAAGGTTAATGGCAGAGTTAGCCAGCTCTTTATCTTTGTGGATCATCTCCGAATTCAGTTTCTCATTCCGCAGCCTGATAATCTCTTTCTCTGCCAGGATGGCTTCGTTTTTCAGCTTTTCTTCCTTCTCCATAAATTCCTTTTTCTGCAAATCCTTTTCCTTTAGTCTCGACTTTTCAATTTTCTTCATGAAGAGGACAATCATTAACCAGATGGACGAAAGAATGAGAATCAGATAAACGACAAATGCCGGGATGGATTTGTACCAGGGAGGACGGATGGTAAATTTGAATGGTTCGGGCGAAGAAATTACCCCGTATTTGTTGAGGGTCCGTACTTTGAATGTGTAGGTGCCGTCGGGAATATTGGTATATTCCTTGGTCGATTCGGTTTGCCAGTCGGACCAATCTTCGTCAAAACCTTCCAATTGATAGGAAAATTTGGTTTCGTTGTTACCTTCGAAGAATAGTGCCGAAAAGGTAAACCGCAGTGAGTTGCTTTTGTAGCTGATGACCGGGTTTACTGCGGGAAAATCGTTGGAAGAACTGACCCTGACACCGGAATAGAGCCGGTCGCCTTTACCAAGCAGCGAAACACTGGTTAATACAGCATTGTAGCCTCTTCGGTAGTCGATCACCATGGTGGGGTTGTAGTGCGCAAACCCTTTTTCGAGGGCGATGAGCACATTTTCGTCGTCAATAACATTGAAATGGAAGAAACTTCCGATGAATTTTCCTTTTAACTTGTAAAACGGATAGGAGACGTTGGAATAATTCCCATCTTCCTGAAAACGCAATACACCGCCTTCGTTGTTGGTACAGATGTACCAGATGTTTTTCTGCCCGTCTTCCTGAATGTAACTTACCGGTTTGTTGTTGAACAGGTTGTTGTAGTAGGTTGACTTTTCAAAGATATTGCGGTTGAAATCAAACTTGTAAATACCAACAGGAGTTGTAAGCAGGATATCGCCATTCTTCATCTGCTTAATTTTGTTCAGGTAGTCGGATGGCAGACCGTCGGCTTTTCCGAAATGGCGGATAAACTGCAAACTGTCGAGCGAGGGGCTTAACCGGAAAAGGGTCACTCCGTTGAAAGCATGGCTAATCCACACGTAACGGTCCTTTTGGCAAACCAGCTCCTGGCTCGAATAGTTAATCCCTTTGATGTGGGTGAGGTGTTTCATGACCCCATTGGTGCAAGTGCATAGTTCGATGCCGTTGTAGGTTCCTTCGATATACATCTTATCATATCCGGGAATTGCGGTGTAGGCCCAGCATCCTGGTATTTCGTTGATGTTGATTCCTTTTGTGCCTTTAATCAAAAAACTTCCATTGTTGTGGCCGCAATAAAGGTTCCCGTCGATTACCTGCAAACTCCAAACCTGCCCCGAAGTGTTTTCAACCATTTGAAAATCGGAGGCATTCAGGAAGGGACTTTTGAATTTTTCGGGGCTGCAATAGAAAAGCCCCTGGTTGGTACCCAGGTAGATCAGGTTGTTGTACAAAATGGAAGTATACCCGGTGCCAAAGCCGAAGAAATCCTGAAGCAATGTGACTGGAGAGTTGATTTCCACATAATCGATCCCGTTATCAAGTCCCAGCCACAGGTTCCCGTCAAGGTCGAGGCACATACTCAGGATGGTATTGTTCTGTAGTCCTTTTTCGCGGTTGATAACCTGTATGATTTCACCCTGTTTGTTGCAGATAATTAGCCCGTTCTGGATGGTGCCAAAAGCAAAATGATCTTTATCGATAACCAGGCTGGAGTAGATCTGGTGTTTTTTCAGCAGGTTATTCACCGGGACGTTCCATGGCTTAAGGGTTAGCCCGTCGTAAAGAAACATTCCGTCTTTGGCTGTACCAATCAGCACTTCGTCGTTATTAAGCGGTAGTACCGACCATACTTCTTTGCGGATAAAGAAATCGCCCAACGGGATTTTCTTCAGGTAGCCGTTGCGGTATTCCATGAGCCCATTGTCGCGGTCGAATACATAGAAAACGCCATTTACATAATAGGAGTAATGAAAACTGCTTCGTGGTTTGACCACTTCAATTTTTCCTTCGCTGTAAAAGAAAAGCCCTTCGAAAGACTGGAAAACAATTCCCCATGGACCTTCATAGATTTTCCATACATCGCCAAAATTCCGATCTTCTTCCGGGATCAGCGGGATTAGCGACACATAGATCATATTCCCTGCAGAGTCGTTGGTGTAGTATCCAAAATCGTTGTAGGCTCCGGCAAAGAGGAGTTGTTTGCTTTCGGAAAAGTAAAGGGAGCGCACATTGGAACCATTCGGTACCGGGTACATTCCCCAGAAGTGCCCGTCGTAACGTAACAGGCCATGGTTGTTCCCGAAATACATTACACCGTTGCTGCCCTGTACCGCACACCAGTTTTGTGTACCCGCGTTGTATTCCGATCGCTGGTAATTTTGAATGGTCGGAACACCGATCTCTTTAACTACCGCATTGGAAAATAGCGGCAAAACAAGAAACAACAAGAAAAACAATTTCAATCTCAGCGACCTGAAAAGGGAGGATTGGGGTAACGAGTTGATGTATTCCGTAAGCATCTTTTCTAACTTGATAAAACTTTCTCAAGATAGATAAAATGAATCATTTTGAAAAGAAGCGCAGTCGACAGAAAACGATGAAAATATTTTTGATGAATATCTTTTTTCCCAGATGAAATAGATTATGATTTCACCAATCCTTTGGTGCTTAATAACCCGCAGGCGGCATAGATATCCTGTCCGCGGGAGGCACGTATGGTGGTAAGGATTCCTTTTTTGTTTAACTGGTCTTTGAACTCCTGCAACTGGTTTTCGTTGGTGGAATTGAGTGGTGTTCCGGGAATGGGATGAAACCGGATCAGGTTTACGTGGCTTTTCACTCCGTTCAGTAACCGCGCCATCTCTTTTACATGGGCAGGAGTGTCGTTCAGCCCTCCAAACACAATATATTCGAACGAAAGCTTCCGTTGGTTGTCGAAGGTGAACGAACGTATTTCGGCAATCACTTTTTCGATGGGGTAAGCCTGCTGTACCGGCATCAGCTTTTGCCTTTCGATGTCGAATGGCGTGTGGAGGCTGATGGCCACGTTGCAACTGCTTTCGTTCAGGAACCGCTTCAGCCCGGGGATGATCCCGATGGAAGAAACCGTAATCCGTCGCGGGCTCATGGCATAGCCCCATTCTGCCGTAAGAATTTCGATGCTTTTCATCACCTCGTCGAGGTTATCGAACGGTTCGCCCATGCCCATGTACACAATGTTGGTAATGGCGGCGTGTTCGTCGATCATGCGCAGTTGGTTCAGTATTTCACCGGCGGTGAGTTGCCCGTTGAACCCTTGTTTGCCGGTCATGCAGAAAAGACAGCCCATTTTGCATCCAACCTGCGACGAAACACATACCGTGATTCGGTCCTTGTCGGGGATCATGGCTGTTTCGATGAATTTGTCGTGAAGGGTGGGGAAGAGGTATTTTTTAGTGCCATCCCTGCTCACCTGTACTTTTACCGGTGCAACAACTCCTACTTCATATTTTTCGGCAAGTTTGTTCCTTGCTGCTTTCGAAAGATTGCTCATCTCCTCAATGGAGGTGATCTCTTTTTTGTAGAGCCAGTTGGCAATTTGTTTAGCAGTGAATTTAGGTAACTCCAGACTGGTGACCACTTCGGTTAATTCAGCCAGTGTTTTTCCAAATAAGGGGGATTGGGATGCTGGATGTTCGATACTCGATGCAGGATGTTCGATGCAGGATGCTGGATGCTCGATGCTGCCTGCCTGCCGGAATGCATTGGCGGCAGGGATGCTGGATGTTCGATGCTGCCTGCCTGCCGGAATGTATTGGAGGCAGGGATGCTGGATGTTCGATGCTGCCTGCCTGCCGGAATGCATTGGCGGCAGGGATGCTGGATGCTGGATGTTGGATGCTGACTTCCGACTTCCGGCTTCCGACTTCCGACTTCCTTTTTCCCTATTTCTTGTTTTTTCCCCATTCAAAAGAATATCTCAGAGATAATATTTTCGTAAGGCACCCCTTTGGCGATGAGCAGGTCACGTACTTCGACCACCATGGACGACCGGCCACAAAGGTAATATTTAATATCTGTTGATAGCGTATTACTCCCCTCAAGATATTGGCTTACCCGCCCCGAAAAGTCGCCGCTTCCGTCGTTCCCCGAGTTGCAGCGTACATAAAGATCGCTCAGTTCCTTTTTGAATTCGTCCTCGAAATAGAAATGTTCGCCCTGCCGTGCCCCATGGATCAGTTTTTCGACCGGATATCCCGAACGCAACATCGATCGGAACGGTGCAATGCCGGTTCCCGTGGCAATCCACCATTTGGGCGCTATTTCGGGTTGAAGAAAGTGGCCATAAGGTTTTGATACGAAAATACGGTCGCCGGGTTTTAAATTCACAAGTTTAGGGGTTAAGTTCCCTTCCGGCTTCAAGTCGAAAATAATTTGCATCTGCGAATCGTATTCACCGCTGCACAGGCTATAAATGCGCGGCTCGATGTTCCGGTCGCAGGTAAGTGCGATAACCTGTCCGGCCTTCATCCCAAATTGTTTCTTAAACGAAAGCATAAATTTACCGTTGGTGACCTCTTCCAGATTCAGCACGGTATTGGAGAACAAATATTCTTCGCCCCGGTATTCGTCAATCTTTTTTTCCATGCGAAATAAACACCAGAGGACATGGAATGTTCAACCGATTGTTTCTCTCTTTTACGTTTCGTTTCTTCTATTTTTCCTTTGATTCAAAATACTCTTTTTGAAGATTTTTTATTTTTGCCTGTGCTTTCACAAAGAAGGCGATGATTTCATGTATCTAAAGCTGAGTCCTGATGATCAGGTAAAAGTGAGCGAACTTGCGAAAATGCGGCAAAGAAACAACGGCTTCTGTTGGATGCTTTGCGACTATCTGAACAACAACCCGAGTCTGATCACCAAAGAGATGATTGAAAAAGTGGTTGGAGACACTGCTTTGCCGGAAGAAATAGCCTACGAGGCCCTGCTGGCATCTTTCTGTAAACTTACCCGTAGTGGCAATGAAGAGGATAACCAGCTGGCTGATGATTATTTCCGCCGGGTTGTGAAGAGACTTGATCCGGAAACTTATCTGCGGAATCCCTATTATCAGAACATAAAAATTCCCGAAGTGCAATTTGGGAACTGGACCCTGACCTATCAGAAATATCAGCCTTACGAAGCTTTTATTTACAAGGATATGGTTGAAGAATCAATCTTCAGAGAATTTCCATTGATTGGTTTCTTTGATCAGGATTTCCGTTTTCCGACCGTTATGGAAGATGCCCACGAGTGGATGTCGATCAAGCCAAGTGAGCTCGAAACCTCACAACCAGCCCTCGATGAGGTTGAAGGCCGAGTGGTTACTTTTGGCCTTGGTCTTGGCTATTTTGCTTACATGGCCTCGTTGAAGGAAAATGTAAAGAGCGTCACCATTGTTGAACACGATGCCCGGGTGATTGAGCTGTTCAGGCGGTACATTCTCCCGCAATTTCACCAACGCGAAAAAATTGAAATTGTCCTGGACGATGCATTTCTTTTTATGGAAAAGCAGATGCCGGGTCGGAATTTTGATTATGCCTTTGTCGATTTGTGGCACGACGTGTCGGATGGTCTTGAGCTGTATCTCCGGACGAAGAAGCTGGAGCACCTTTCACCGGCAACCAAATTCCTTTACTGGGTTGAAGATTCCTTGCTTTTGGGTTTACGGTGGCAAGTTTTCGACTGGGTAACCCGCAAAGCTACTAGCTACGACGAGGTCGTCAGGATGTTGAGCAAACCCTTCCTCCAGCAGCTTGCCGGGACGATCAGTTTGGTATAACCATGGGAGCGTTGTTTGGGAGTGGCGATTTGCGATCGCCGTGAATAAAAGAAGCGATAATGCCACCCGGCGAGAGTTGTAGGTGTGTAGAAAGCATGGTTTCCACAAGGCATTCTCCCCCTGTTGGTCGCACCTTTTCAATATGGTGTACATGAAAAAAGGGCCTTTCGGCCCTCTTAAAAGTGAAAAAACCCAATAATTAACTGGTCTGATCATTCTTTTCCTCGGTGGCGTCATTCCCTCCTTTATGTCGTGCAATCAGGTATTTGTATTTCTCGATCCGCTGGTTGATCTCACTCACGAAACCCGTATAGTTGGCTTCGCCGTTCACTTCAATCAGGGCATTGATCCGTTTGATTATTTTGCCGAAAGCTTCGTCGGTCACCAATCGCATGGGTTTCATCCGTAATTCGGTCTTTGAGGCATCCTCGGTGTAGCGTCCGTTCCCCGAGGGCGAAAAGATCCATACCGGTTTTATCGTGTGTATCCCGATCGACGGATCAGAAAAGTGATGATTGCCGAAATTTTCCGCTGCCGGCAACAACGGACATGGGTGACCCGAATGGCATAAAACCTTCCCGATGTATACAAATTTGTATTCATTATTGGAATAAAACCAACAGGAACTGTTGGTTATTCGGGATGGATAGAAATTGTTCTTCATCGAATTTTTAGCCGTGGATTGAATTTCTTGAACTAATTTAAGAAATTGAGATTTAAAATCCAATAAGTTATCGACCTTATTTAGATAAAAAGTGTTTGGGTTGAAAAGATTGGCAAGGTATTTCCCCAATTTTTTATTTTCCGATCGGGCAGAACGGGTGTTTTGGTTTCAGCGGACCGGGGCAATCAACACAACAAGGCCGGATTTTCAAGCCATGTCGCACCGCAAAGGTGGAACCTTGCTGGCAGCGATGGAATGCGATTTCAATGATTGCCGGTTAATCCTGAATAAATCCTGTACTTCCTTTTTTTCAGTGCCTTACATATTAACCAAAAATAGCTATCTTTGCCCCGCTTATAAAATCAGAAAAGATATCATGGTACATAAATCGGGGTTTGTCAACATTATCGGAAATCCAAACGTGGGTAAATCGACCATCATGAATGCACTGGTGGGTGAGAAGATTTCCATTATCACCTCCAAGATGCAAACTACCCGTCACCGGATTAAGGGAATCGTGAGCGGCGACGATTTTCAGATTGTCTATTCCGATACGCCGGGTATTCTGAAACCCAACTACAAACTTCAGGAGGAGATGATGAAATTCGTAGACACGGCGTTAATCGATGCCGACGTGATCCTTTATGTGACCGATGTGGTTGAGAAAATCGACAAGAACATCGAGTACCTCGAAAAAGTGAAAGAATCGAATGTCCCAACCATTGTGCTGATCAACAAAATTGATCTTTCCAACCAGAAAACGGTACTGGATCTGATCGGCCAGTGGAAAGAGCTGCTTCCC
>Ga0116170_10002498_pt1 | contig 17684 bp, 18 predicted proteins | sample AD_JPNHW1_MetaG_FD_89797 | JGI IMG/M metagenome (GOLD analysis project Ga0116170, IMG submission 89797) | Active sludge microbial communities of municipal wastewater-treating anaerobic digesters from Japan - AD_JPNHW1_MetaG | ecosystem: Engineered > Bioreactor > Anaerobic > Digestate | place...
GCTTTAACCAAAGTTGGAAGTGAAGCAAACTTTCCGGCGGCAAGTGCACCAATCTTTGTGTCGAGGTACAAACGTTCGTAATGAGAATAAACGGTTTCTTCTTCAGGAAACAGAACGCCGTAATCGCCGGCAAAATTCAGGTTGACTTCTTCGTTTTTAACTGTAACATCACCTTTCATATTGGTTTCGAAACGGTAGGCAATACCGTTATCGAATACGCGGAAACTAACGGTGTAATCGGGCTTAAAATTTAGGTTTAGTTGGTTGTAGGTATTGTCGATAGTTTTTGATTTTACGGGGACAACGGTCTCAACAACCGATTTTACCGACGAGTTTTTGGCTGAGGCAAGTTTAGGATTGGCGCCCAAAACTGCTGTTCCAAGATCGAGACTCAACGTGTTGTTGGTGAAGATTGGCTGGTTGTTTACCGTAGCCGACCATTTAATCTGTGTATCAATTGAAACTGTCACCTTAATTGTGCCATTTGGCGAAGTAACAGAATAGTCTTTGGCGGAAACTGCCAGACCCAAACACAGGAAGAATAACAAAACAAAATTTCTCATATTCAAAATAGTTAGATGAATCATTATGATTTTTTAATGAATCGGAATACTTTAACGGTGTGCGGCGGAAGAGTGATATTCATTACTGGTTTATCCATAGCCACTTCTTTGTGCAACCACAAATCGCGAACTTTGTAATCGGCCAGTTTATATGGTTCGTTCGACCAGTAATCGTCGTTGCCCCGAAGCAAAACATTGAAATCAACCTGGACAGTTTTTTCTTCGTCGCCGCGATTCAGGAGTAACGCAGCTTTTTCTTTTCCGTCAAGCTTTTTAATCCAAATTTCGTAGTCGCCGTTATCGCGGTAGCAAAAACCCTGTTTACCCAGTTTATCCTGATCGAGTGCAATCAGTTCCGAATTGGTTAATATCTCTTTTGTTTCAGGGGTCATATTGCCCAAATCGTTCCCTGCCATAAGCGGAGAAGCCATCATACACCAAAGAGAAAAATGAGTGCGGTATTCCTCGGTGGTCATTCCGCCATTACCAACTTCAAGCATGTCGGGGTCGTTCCATCCTCCCGGACCAGCATATTTAGCCAGATCGCGATTTTTATCCAAAATATCAATCATTGAGTCCCAACGATCAACAATATCACCGGTGGTTCTCCACAAATGACCAACTTCTTTTGCCCATTCCCATGGTTTGGCAGTTCCCCATTCGCAAAGGCTGAAAACAATCGGGCGTTTGGCAGCAAACAAACCGTCGCGCATGGTTGTATAGCTTGATTTGGCTTCCTGAGTAGTGGTATTACACCAATCGTATTTCAGATAGTCCACTCCCCAACGAGCATAAGTAAGTGCATCCTGAAATTCATGGCCTCTTCCACCGGGACGTCCGGCGCAGGTTTTTGAGCCAGCACAAGAATAAATTCCAAATTTCAGGCCCTTTGCATGTATATAATCGGCTAAAGCTTTTATTCCACTTGGGAAGCGGTCCTTGTCAACAACGATATTTCCGTTTTCGTCGCGATCGACCTGCCAACAGTCGTCAATCACAATGTATTCGTAACCGGCATCGTGCATGCCGCTGCTAATCATCTGATCAGCCATTTGCATAATCAGTTTTTCACTGACATTACAGCCAAATTTATTCCAGCTGTTCCAACCCATAGGCGGAGTTGGCACCAAATTTTCGTATTTCTGTGCAGAAGTTATAATTGCAAACGAAATCAATACGGGTAATAAAAGAAATTTTTTGAGCATAGCATTTTTTGTTTAATCAGATTAAAGAGCGTTGCAAGTTCACCAAATCGGCAAGAAACAATATGGATATTTATTCAGGAAACATGGAGTTTTGATTTCAATACGATAGAACCATCGCTCTGATCCGGCACAATAAATCAATAAATCATAATTCAAGAGAAAAGGAATCGGCATCGTCGAGTACCGGGAATTTTTTTCTGAATAGTATCAATTTTGAGTACGATAGCTCTGTGCAAACGATTTCTTCGGAATAGTCTTTTGCTTGAACCATTACATTACCTTTTGCATCAATTACCTGCGATTGCCCCGAATACGAAACTTTATTCCCGTCGGCCCCTACCCGATTTACTCCAACAACGTACGACTGATTTTCTATCGCCCGGGCTTTCAGCAAAACGTTCCAAACCAGCGAGCGTTGCTCGGGCCAGTTGGCCGAATAGGCGAGCAAATCGTAATCGTTCAGATTTCTGGCCCATACAGGAAAACGCAAGTCGTAACAAATAAGCGGACAAATCCGCCATCCAAGATATTCAATAACCAGGCGACGTTCGCCCCGCGTATAGGGCTTTTCTTCGCCTCCCATGGTAAACAAATGCCGCTTGTCGTATTGCGAAAAGTTACCTGAAGGTGCAACAAATACAAGCCGATTGAAAAACTTATGATCTTCCTGAATAACCAAACTTCCGCAAATTGCCACATTATATTTTGACGCCTGGCTTTTCAACCAGTTCATGGTCTCGCCATCTTCGGGTTCAGCTACTTTGTGCGCATTCATGGTAAAGCCGGTAGAAAACATCTCAGGGAGAAAAACGATGTCGGTTTGGGTAGGCAACAATTCGAGTAAACGGCCAACATTTTCGAGGTTTGCCTTTACATTCTCCCAAATCAGATCGAACTGAAATGCCGCTATTTTAAGGATTTCCTGAGCCATTGGTGATTAATGATTTTCGAATTTACAATTTACGATTATTGTCTTTCTTCATTGTGCTTACCAATCGTAAAGCGGCAAATTGTAAATAATATTTAGTCTTCTGCAGTGAATTGATCCGGATACTTTCCAACAATTCCGCGCGCACGGTAATAAGCTTTCATCCGGCGAATATCTGCATCCGCGTCATCCGTCAGCTCCAGTGTTTCAATCCAACCAATTTCCTTGCGTCCAAAATCGAAAAACCCAAGGTAAACAACCGCGCCGGTCGCTTTGGCAATGGTATGAAAACCTGCTTTCCACTTTTTATTCAGGTGTCGTGTTCCCTCCGGAGTAATGGCCAGGTGCATCACTTCGCGACTGTTCATTTCATGAATAATTTGCTTCACCACGGAAACACCTTTGGAGCGATCGATCGGAATAGCTCCCATTTTCTTCAGGAAGAAACCGAGCGGCCAAAAGAAAAACTCGCGTTTTATAACGATATTAGCCACACCGCCAACCGAGGTGTAATAAAGATATGAAATTACAAAATCCCAGGCGCTGGTATGTGGCACGCCAATAATGATTGCCTTTTTGTGCGGCATCACTCCATTTACCGTCTTCCAGCCCCAGAGCTTTAGTAAAAATTTACAGAACTTTCTCCACATATCTATTGAATAATTCTAACGTCAATATTTTCGGCTCTACAGTGTTTCATCAGTAATTTTTGAGCCTTAAGCAATGCTTCGTCTAGTAAATTACTGCTTTCGAAGTCGATAATTATCATCAGGAACCGACTTGTTTTACCTGTCACTTCCGTCCTCGACGAATCGCTGGTTGGCGTCCCAAAAGCGCCAATCTCATCACGAAATACAGGTAAATACTCAATATTTAACTCTCCCCGTCCAATTCCGAAATAGGGTTCATCTGCGCGCCCGATTCCAAAGGTGATTTCTCCTGAAATCTGATCGGCATCGTATCCGCCAATGGAGAAACCTGTCGAAATCGAAACCAGGTTTAACTGATCGACAACATTATTGATCTGATAAAGGCCTTTACCTGAGACCACGCGCCGAAGCAATGCCTCGGCTGACAACCGGTAGCGAGCCGGATCTTTTCCGCAGGCTTTGTAACCTTTTCGCGCCGCCGAAATTGATGGAATTTTACTGATAGATTCGATAGAAAGTGATTGGGCAAGCTGTTGAATTGCTGCATCCATTTCTTGTAAAAAAGCCGAAGAAGGTTCGGCTATAACGACATCTGTTTCGATGCATCCAAGTCTCAGGTTGGGGCAACGGCTTTTAATTTCATTGCCAATGCTTATTGCTTTCATTAATCGCAAGTTGAATTTCTGCACCAAATGGCATCGACACAAAATTAAAAAAATAGGACAGACAGCACAAAGACATGTAAAAAATCCTGAACTCGAAGCGAGAACAGGATTCAAAAAAAATATATTTCAATTTAAAAAAATACTTCTGTTCGTATATGTTCGGCTGGAACTCCTTTACTTTCTAAAATTGTGGTTACTTCATCAATCATCGAGGAGTTTCCGCAGAGGTAATATATCATCTTCGGATCAAGCTCGCTTGCCTTGAGGTAATAGCTTACGCGGCCAAAATAATCGCCTTTGTCAACCCGTGAGGTACACAAAAAGTAATTCCCATTATCAAATGAACCACGTCCGTATGCTTCGTCGTCGAAATGCACGCCATGAATCACTTTAATGTGCAAATCAGGAAACGACCGGGCATACGAATGAAACGGAGAGATGCCAGTGCCGGTGGCGATAAACAAGGCTTTGTGTCCCGACTTGGTTTTTTCATCGAGTACAAAATAGCCTTTTGGCCCTTCAATGTCCAGTTCCGATCCAGGCAATAAATGACGCAGGTACCTGGAAAACTCTCCCTCCGGAATTTCGCGAATCAGAAAATCAAGGTAATTGTCGTTAACTCCTGAAAAAATTGAATACTCCCGACCTTTGTTTTGACCAGGAATGCGAATGATTACATACTGACCCGGTTCAAACCGGAAATTTCCGCGGTCCAGCCGGATGATAAAGGTTTCTGGAGTCAGATTAATTATTTGCTGAACGGTATGCTTTTGTCTCTTCATAAATTAGTTTCAAGTCCCAAATTTCAGGTTTCAAATTGCATGAGAATTTGAAAATTGGGTATTCTTTATTGATTATTGGGCATTAAATCACTATGCTTTCACATGTCTCTCGGCATGATACGAGGATCTCACCAGCGGACTACTTTCTACATAGGAGAATCCGCGTTTCATGCCTTCCATCCTATATTGTTCGAACAGCTCCGGAGTGATGTATTCCTGAACAGGAAGTAAATTTGAATCGGGTTGAAGATACTGTCCAACGGTAAGCACTTTACAGCCAGCCTGCCGAAGATCGTCCATCGTTTGCAGCACTTCACTTTCGGTTTCACCCAATCCAACCATTATTCCCGATTTAGCTACAATTCCGGCTGAGGCAATGATCGAGATTGTTTTCAGGCTGCGGTCGTAGCGAGCCGTGCTACGCACTTTCGGCGTTAGTCGGCGAACGGTTTCCATGTTATGCGAAATTACATCAGGGCGCGCATCTATCACCTTCTGAATCAACTCAGGATTGGCATTAAAATCAGGGATCAGCGTTTCGATGGTTGTTTCCGGATTCAGCTCCTTGATTTTGCGGATGGTGGTGGCCCAAAATTCAGCTCCGCCATCTTCCAGATCGTCGCGGGTTACAGAGGTAATCACACAATGTTTTAAGCCAAGAGTTTGGATGGTTTTAGCCAGGCGGAGTGGTTCCATCCAGTCAACCGGATCGGGCACATCGTTCTGGACATAACAAAACCGACAGTTACGGGTACATTTATCGCCCAGAATCATGAAACTGGCTGTTCCTGCATTCCAGCACTCGCCTTTGTTGGGACAATTTCCGCTGGTGCATATCGTGTGTAAGCGGTGGTCGGCAATCAGTCGTTTCACTTTCGAGTAGTTTTCGCCGCTGGGTAGCTGGGCTTTCATCCAACGCGGCAACCGCTCCCGCTCTGTTCTTAATTCGGCCATGACAAAAAATTGAGTTCAGCATACAAACAGAATTCAGGGAATGAAGTTCATCAAATTTTGCGCTTTACCCCTGACAGGTTTTAAAACCTGTCAGGGGTATGACTCCGGCACCAATTGAATCAACGGCCCGTCATTTTTTGTCGTCGCCAACATATTCCAGAATATCACCGGGTTGACAGTCCAACACTTTGCAAATAGCATCTAAAGTGGTAAAACGAATAGCTTTTGCCTTTCCTGTTTTTAGTATCGAAAGATTAGATAGCGTCAGGTCAACTTTTTCAGAAAGTTCATTCAACGACATTTTCCTTTTAGCCATCATCACGTCAAGATTTACAATAATTGGCATAGCTTATATGGTTAATTCGTTTTCGTTTTGAATATCTACTCCTTTTTTAAAAATAGTCGCAATAACATAAATTACAGCTCCCATTAAAATAAATGCTTGACTGTCCGCCCAAAATTGGTTCAAGTTATTGGTAACAAAACCGCGACACATTAAATCTTCAGCTAACTGTCTGGCTATATAACTCAACATTCCAATTGAAAGGGTGTAATAACTAATTTGTGAGATTTGTCTCGCAACAAAAGTGTTGAACGGTTTTGATAAATCCATTTTGTGCATTAGTCTGATAACGATATAGAATAGGCAAGCTTTTAAAATTGAAATGGCAAGGATAAAGCTATATATGCCGAAAAAAGCTAATCTACTGTCTTTGTACATTTCTGTCAAGTCCAACTTTTGATAAAGATTTTGGATAAATTCAGGTTTATACAGACTGAAAAAGAAATTTACCAGTAAGCCTCCTGCTTCAATGCTTAAGCCGACAAAAATGAGCCAAGCCACAATGTATAAGCCCCAAAATACGAAGTTGTTTGTTTTTGACATGTTGTTTAACGTTAAAATCACATCACAAATATAGCAAGAATTTATTGAATATCAATAATTATATTCCTTTTATCGGAAACTATTTATTAAAATACGCCTACCATTATTTAGTCCCAGCCTATATGGGGGAACCCTGCGAAGTATAAAAGTTCTTGCAATCAGGAACAATTCGAAAATCCGCAAAAGATGCTTATTTTGCACACCGAATAACCAAACCAGCCATCATGAGCAAAACATACAACTGGGCCATCCTTGGATGCGGCAAAATCGCCCGCAAATTCGCCACCGATTTAAAACTTCTGCACAATGCGCGGCTGTATGCGGCCGCCTCGCGCTCGCTCGAAAATGCGCAGGCCTTTGCCTCCGAACTGGGTTTCGAAAAAGCCTACGGCAGTTATGAAGAGATGGTCAGCGATCCGGCCGTCGATGTGGTTTACATTGCCTCGCCCCACTCGCATCACTACGAGCACGCATTACTTTGCCTCAACCATAAAAAGGCAGTATTATGCGAAAAAGCTTTTGCCATCAACTCCAAGGAAGTAGGCGAGATGATCGAAGCCTCGCACCGCAACAATACCTTCCTGATGGAAGCTTTCTGGACACGCTTTCAGCCTAGTTTCCTGAAGGTTCTCGATATTATTCATTCCGGCGAGTTAGGCGCATTGAAAATGGTTCGCTCCGATTTCGCCTTCAATGCCGAATACAATCCGGAAAAGCGGTTGTATAATGTCGATCTGGGCGGTGGCTCGCTGCTCGACATCGGCATTTATCCCATCTTTATGTCGCTCATGGCCTTTGGAAAGCCTTCCGAGATAAAAACTTTGGCTAAGTTCTGCCCCACGGGTGCAGAGGAATCTATCATGATGTCGTTCACTTATCCCGGTGGTCAGATTGCGTCGCTTGTGTCAAGCTTCGCTGCATTCTCGTCCACCCAAACCGAGTTTTCGTTCGAGAACGGTTTCGTCAGGCTCAACCGCCGCTTTTACACGCCAACATCGCTCACATATTGGAAAAACTGGGAAGAGGAAAAGCTCATAACGTTTGAAAAAGGAGCAGGATTTGGCTACGAATTAGAAGCTGCCCATGTGATGAATTGCCTCGATAAAGGAATGGTTGAAAGCGATTGGATGACCCACCAGATTTCGGTTGACCTGATGGATACAATGGACCGCGTTAGAGCCGATGCAGGAATTGTATTTCCCGGACACGATTAATGAGAACTCATTCGAATAGCAAGCTGTAAAAATTCCATTTACTATCCTTGTTATAGTCATTCATCCGGTAAAAACAGTCATTCCACCGAAAACATCCTGCATTTATCAACGGGCAAGATGGTAATTTCGTTGATTTAACCTACCTTAGTCCACATAAACAGAAAACCATGAAACTAATTTTATTCGGAGCCTCGGTGTTCTATTTGCTTGGCTTAAAACTCACATCGCAAATACATGTAAACCAACCGCTGTTATCGAAACCAGCCGCTGTCGAATCCAAATCATTTCAGGAAAACAAAGTTCAAAATGACAAAAAAATTATCAAACCTGAAATAACTGTAAAAGACACAACCATTTCCGCAGGTAAAGGAAACCAGGCTGTACACAAAATTGATCAAAAGAATATTAAATCGCCAATTCAAAAAAAAGGAACCGTTTAAACTGTCGGCAAATAATTATATTTACGGGTATTTAATACCGGTGAATGATCGAGCAAAACGATATTATTATTCAGTCGTGGAAACAATTGTGCGAAGAAGTTTACCATGACTCGTGGAAACCCGACATGGGCCGGTATCGTTCGGATTATGCTTTCCGCGGATTATCGGACAAAAACTACGAACTAAAGAACAGCTTTCTTCGGAATTGTGGTGAAAAACCCGAACTGGAGTACCATTTGCTCCGGAATTTCAGAAAATACTCCATAAACGCAGATCCTCAACTTACCGGGACTTTTTGGCGCGCGCTGGTTTTGGCGCAACATCACGGGTTGCCAACCCGACTGATTGACTGGACTTATTCGCCATTTATAGCCATGCACTTTGCCACGGCCAACACCGAAAAATACGACACCGACGGAATTATCTGGAAGGTTGATTTTGTGAAAGTAAATCAACTGGTTCCTGCCCCATTCAGCGATGGGTTAAGAATTGAAAAATGCAACGCATTTACGCTGGAAATGCTGGAAAAAATTGTTTCGCTGAGTGACTTGGACTGTCTTTTCAAAGATGATCAGGTGATCTTTTTTGAGCCGCCGTCGCTCGACGAACGAATTGTCAACCAGTTCGCATTATTTTCGGTAATGAACAAGCCTACAGCCATTTTAGACGACTGGCTAATTCTTCACCCGGAACTTTTCAGGAGAATAATTATCCCCAAAGAACTGAAGCTGGAAATTCGCGACAAACTCGATCAGGCAAACATAACCGAACGAGTGCTTTTCCCCGGGCTCGACGGATTGGCTAAATGGCTGAAAAGGCACTACAAGCCGGTTAGTTCAGAACTTGGGTAAACGCGGATAAATCCACCTGTTGGAACCTTAAACTCAATCAGATTTTTATTTTTGCTTTTGGAAATTCCCTTTTCGAGACTCTCGCCTTTGCAACTAAATATCTCGTAGTTGTACTGACCAGAGGATTTACTAACCACAAACTGAATATTTTCCGAGGTTTTTGAGTTGATTACATCAATCGTTTTATCAACGACCAGTGGCAGATTTATAGCGCCGTCCTCGTATTCAAGATAGATGATTTTCTCCCTGTCTTCGGTTTTCACCAACGGATAAAACCGTGATACCTGCAACGGTTCGAAATTTCCATCGAAAATAACATGGTGGTTTTGTCGCCAGTAGCCGAGCCAAAAGCGAATGGTTCTTTTTGAAGATTCAGGCAATGTTGTTACAAAAAAAGATAAATAAGGGTTGCCAAACAGGACCGACTGTAACTTGCGCGCAATGTCTGTGTCAGTATCTTTGGGATGAACCGCAACGACTTCCATAAATGGAGTATATGGGCCATACAACAAGCGATTATTCACCATCTTCTCACGAACAATCCGCGTATTTTCAACACCTACAAAACCTGTCAGAAAATTCTGATAGCTCACTAAATTTGGCCCAACAACAGGGAATACCTGCCCCATGAAAATATTTGGCTTTATCTGCTTCAGATGGGTTTCCATCTCTTTATAAAGTGTATCCACAGCCAAATCAATTGCAATAAAATCGCGCCCTTTATCGGCATCAATCACTGCACCTTCTTTTGGATAAAAACCTTTCAGAAAATCGAACCAATATCCGTCAAATTGCCACTGTTTCAAAAAATTACAATAGGTACTCACCAAATATTTCCGAACATCAGCGTAACGCGGATCGAGCACATACATCTGCCTGGGCGCCCGATAGCGAATATACTTTCCATCAAATTTTTTAAGGACAACCGGGTTTCCGCCAATAAACGGAATGGAGTACCACAAATAAAGCGGAAGCTTCATTTCGTCGCATTTCTTCTTGAACAGATTCATTGTGTTGAAGCTGCTCTCCTCGTATGAATATGCCGTATCTACTTTCATTTTAACCAGAGCATGCCATCCATCGTCAACCAGCACCGACTTAAATCCGAATGTTTTCAGCGAATCGAGCTCCCGGGTTATGTTTTCGAGCGGAATATTGCGATGCATCGGATACCATGTTGAATACACCGGAATATTGGTAGTATCAACAGAAATATGGCTTTTTTTGATTTCGTCTTCAAGAAACCAGGATGATGCTTCGTAAACAGCTTTTGAAAAATGCACATTTCGCAAATCAACAAGCACTTCTGCCTGATAATCCTGAAGGTTCGAAAGCGGTGGATTATCTTCAAAAAATCCCAAACTAAAAACGACAGAGTCGTTCTCTTCCCTAATGTTTGAACTGACAAATTTAGCGTTATAGACGTCTTTACAGGTAAACGTAATCTGATTCTGATCATTGATTGTCAGCCCTGAAATAACAGAGAAACCAGCAGCAGCGCGATCATACGAAGGAATAGAGAAAAAAGATTTATTCGACCATGTTTTGGAATTCCATATCTGGTTAATTTTGTCCTTCGGAAACTTGACAGAAACATTAAACGCAGGCGGAGTAGCCGCATAAGCTGAATGCAGGTAAATATTCAGGATATATTTTTGCATTCCTTGTTCTTTAATATCAATTGAGGCTTCGAACGGAGAAAGCACTCCTTCTACGTGTATCTTACTTTTATCGAAAACATATCGTTCGCCGGAAGTTAGCTGAGCAAAGCTAAAAGAAGCAAAGACCAGCAATACTAACACTACCAGAGCATATTTTTTTTTGAAGCACCGAGGAACCATCATAGGGCATAAAATATTTGTCTTGTAAAGATAAAAAAACAAGGATTGCCGCTTCGCCAAACAGTAAATATTTTGATCAATGATGAATCAAGGAAATCGAAGTCAACACAAAAGATCAGAATCTTTCGGTGATTTTACTACCAACAACAAAAGGCGCAACGACCCCAAGCTTTGACGAAAGGTAATCCGCCATAAAATAAAACGGCAATACCGATGTGAACGGAGTAAATTTCTCTTCGGTTTCCGAATCATTTAACTCTATTACGTGGGCGTTAGCTTTGCGCAGAACATCTATCATTCCCGATGTTCGCTCGTGCATCATTCCTTTGGATGGATTGATCACAATAATAAATGTCTCGGGAGCCGATTCCTTAAAGCCGTGTTCATATTGCGAAATTGGCATTCCGATAAAAGGATATTTAACCGACTCGTTTAACATTAATGCCGCCTGGTAGGCAATGCCAATATTCGGGCCACTTCCCAAAATAATACACATTGCTTTTTGCCTTTTTACATTCCGAAAGAGAGCCTCACCCATTGAATGCCCCATTGCCTCAAATTCCGGATAGCGCTGTTCTATGGTTTCCAGAACATTTTTAACATCGAATCCATGGCCCAGATAGAGAGTAATAAGCGTATTGACGAACGTTTTCGTAGAAGAGAACCATTCTGGCCCAGCGAAAATAGGGACGACAATTTTGGCATTTCCTGTTTTTGCCAGGGGCGACTCCTCGTCATTTACAATTGCAATGTATTCGTTAAAGCACGAAGCGCAATTCAAAACATCGGTCGTTCGGCCCGATTGCGAAATCAACACAGCGCTTTCAAATTGCCTGATGTTCTTAATATAGGAAAAATACTCCCCGGCAATTTCAGGAAAGATCCTAACCCCGAGGTAACGAAGCACTACAGCAGCAAAAAAAGACGAACCCATACCCAGGTAGGGTACTTTTTCAGGCAAAATCAAACCTTTGTTTTTTTCATAGCAGATGCGTGCCCGTGAAGGAATATCAAATAATTCATTTTCCACAATTCGCAATTTTTCACTGTAGAAAGATAGTTAAATTACATGCCTGTACCAAACAAAAAGCCCCGCTTTTCAGCAGGGCTTCGTATGTTTATTCACCTAATACTCGATAATTTATTTCACCTTATCAACAATTGCTTTGAAAGCAACAGGATGATTCATTGCTAAATCAGCCAAAACTTTACGATTGATTTCGATGTTTGCTTTTTTCAACAAACCGATAAACTGAGAATAAGATAAACCTTCGGTACGAACGGCTGCGTTGATACGCTGAATCCACAAAGCACGGAAGTTTCTCTTTTTTGCTTTTCTATCTCTGTAGGCATATTGCATACCTTTTTCCCAGGTATTTTTTGCAACTGTCCACACATTTGCGCGGGCGCCGAAGTTACCTCTGGTAAGCTTCAGGACTTTTTTTCTGCGAGCCCGTGATGCTACTGCATTTACTGATCTTGGCATAACACTGATTTTAGAATGGTTAGCGTTCCTTTTTTTAGGACTCTTAAAGCTAATTCACTCGATTAATTACTAAATTTTAAAAACTCTGAAAAGAAAACAATACTAGATATTCAACATACCTTTTACGCTGGCAACATCAGCTTTGTCAACGGTTCCCCAATATGTGAGGTTACGTTTACGCTTGGTGCTCTTTTTTGTCAAAATGTGACTTTTGAAAGCGTGTTTTCTTTTAATTTTTCCGGTGCCGGTTAATTTAAACCTTTTTTTTGCGCCGGAGATCGTCTTCATTTTTGGCATCTTCCGAAAATTAATGTATTAAGAAATTTATTTCTTCTTTTTAGGTGAAATAAACATGGTCATCCTTTTTCCTTCCAGGGTTGGCAATTGATCAACCTTCCCTATTTCTTCCAATTCCTGAGCAAATTTCAGAAGAAGAATTTCGCCTTGTTCTTTGAAAAGAATTGAACGTCCCTTAAAGAAAACGTAGGCTTTTACTTTAGACCCTTCTCCAAGAAATTTTTCAGCATGGCGTAATTTGAACTGAAAATCGTGATCATCGGTATTTGGACCGAAACGAATTTCCTTTACAACTACCTGAACTGTTTTGGCTTTGATTTCCTTTTGTTTCTTTTTTTGCTGATAAAGAAACTTCTGATAATCAATAATTCGACATACTGGTGGATCGGCGTTTGGCGAAATTTCAACTAAATCCAGCTCAAGATCGTCGGCCATCCGAAGTGCTTCTGAAAGCGAATAAACTCCTGGATTTTCAACGTTTTCGCCAACTACGCGAACTTGCTGCGCACGAATCCTCTCGTTAATCTTATGCTGGGCAGCCGGGTCAGATTTTCCGCTACCACCCGTGTTTACTGGTTTTTTGTTAACAGTTATTGCCAAATTTTACCTTATTAGTTAATACTTGTTTAATTATAGAATGCTGATAATTGTTCTTTAACTTCATTTTTGATGAAATCGGCAAACTCTTGCATCGACATACTACCTTTGTCGCCTTCACCTTGTCTGCGAACAGAAACCTTCTGATTTTCAGCCTCTTGTTCACCAACAACCAACAAATAAGGGATACGTTTCAATTCGTTATCCCTAATTTTACGACCAATCTTCTCATTTCGGTCGTCAATCAGCGTGCGAATATCGCAATTATTTAGATATTCTGAAACACTTTTTGCATAATCGTTATACTTTTCGCTAATTGGCAGAACTACCACTTGTTCAGGCGTTAACCACAACGGGAACTTCCCTGCAGTATGCTCAATTAACACTGCAACGAAACGCTCCATTGAACCAAATGGCGCACGGTGAATCATTACCGGACGGTGACGTTTATCATCGGCACCGATATATTCGAGCTCGAAACGTTCAGGCAGGTTATAATCAACCTGAATCGTACCCAATTGCCAGCTTCTTCCAAGTGCATCTTTCACCATAAAATCAAGCTTCGGACCATAAAATGCCGCTTCGCCCAAAACAGTAACTGTATTTAGACCTTTTTCAGCCGATGCTTCGATAATAGCTTGTTCTGCTTTATCCCAGTTCTCTGACGATCCGATGTATTTTTCAGGCTTGTTCGGGTCGCGTAAAGAAATCTGAGCCGAGTAGTTTTCAAAATTCAATGCTTTGAATATGATGAAAATAATATCAATCACTTTTTTGAATTCGTCTTTGATTTGATCGGGGCGACAGTACAAATGCGCATCGTCCTGAGTAAATCCGCGAACCCTGGTTAATCCGTGCAATTCACCGCTCATTTCGTAGCGATAAACAGTTCCGAACTCAGCAAAACGCACGGGCAGATCTTTATATGAACGTGGTTTGAATTTATACAATTCGCAGTGATGCGGACAGTTCATTGGTTTGAGCATATACTCTTCGCCTTCCTGAGGTGTTTTAATCACCTGAAAAGAGTCAGCTCCATATTTCTGAAAGTGGCCTGAAGTTTTGTAAAGGTTAACATCGCCGATATGGGGAGTTATCACCTGTTCGTAACCGAATTTTTTCTGAACACGCTTCAGGAAATCTTCGAGTTGGAAACGCAGCAAAGCACCTTTAGGCAGCCACATTGGCAATCCCTGACCAACATTCTGTGAGAAGGTGAATAATTCCATTTCCTTACCAATCTTGCGATGGTCGCGTTTCTTAGCCTCTTCGAGCAAAACCAGATATTCATCGAGCATTTTCTGTTTCGGGAACGTGATACCATAAACGCGGGTCAGCATCTTATTTTTTTCGTTGCCTCTCCAGTACGCACCTGCAATCGATGTCAGCTTTACAGCTTTAATAAAGCCAGTATTTGGTAAATGCGGGCCACGGCACAAATCAGTGAAATTACCCTGATTATAAACAGTAATTGTTCCGTCAGCCAATTCGCTGATCAGCTCAAGCTTAAGGTTATCGCCTTTTGAGGTGAACATTTCAAGTGCGTCTTTTTTCGAAATATCTTTCCTGACGATATCGTGCTTTTCGCGAGCAAGTTCAATTATCTTTTTCTCGATTTTTTCGAGGTCTTTTTCTGAAATTTGCTGCCCTTCAGGAAGGTCAATATCATAGTAATACCCGTTATCAACCGTTGGGCCAATTCCGAACTTTGTTCCCGGATAAAAGAATTCAATTGCCTCGGCCGTCAAATGCGCCGACGAGTGCCAGAACGTTTCTTTTCCTTCACGATCGTCCCATTTGAAAAGTTTAATACTTGCGTCCTTGGTTATTGGTCGCGACAAATCCCAAACTTCTCCGTCAACCGACACTGCCAACACGTCCTGGGCAAGCCTGCTGCTGATGGATTCAGCAATCTGATAGCCGGTTGCTCCGCTTTCATATTCTTTGACACTATTGTCGGGTAAAGTAATTTTAATCATTGTAAAATGCTTTTTGGAAACAGGCTGCAAAGATAATTATTAATCAATGAAAGCCATAGATGTTTTGGCTGAATTTCAGACTCAAAATTCAATTGAACTTCAAGATAAAAACAGCATAAAGAAATATCATTTAGTTCTGAAGACCGAAAGACTCCTTATCTGAATCCCAAACTGATTCCTGAAGTGTACGAAACATATTCGGCCTTATTAACAGACGCAAACATACTGAAAAAACCGAGTTTGAGTCTCACACCAAGATCGGCACAAAAGTTACTGGTTTTGAAAGAAATTGAAACCGGATCATAAATAGCGTCATCGTCAGAAATAATCAGATTGCCTTTGCTATCCTTACTCAATACGGGGTACTTACCAAATACATTTATCGTAGTCTCGCTTTTACATTGGCCCAATCCTCCAAAAAATGTAAGCACTCCAAGTTTTTTGGAAACCACCAAACCAAATCTCGAGGTTTTGGTCTTTAACTTAAGCAACTGGTCATTGGTATTGTTATAAGTTACAGTGGCCGTTGGTTCGTTATAATCTTCAGGAGTCAATGTCAAACCACTTTGTCCGTTTACTTGAGAAATACTGCCAAAAACAGCGGCATCAAACGGAAGTTCCTTCAGTCCCGGCAACCATTCCATAAAATTGTGTTTAACACCAATACCCCAAAAGTCAACTTTCATCTGGTCTCCGTCGTTGTCGTATTTTACTTCCGGCACAAAGCGACCGATTAAGTCGGTGTGAGGCAGCGCACCAAACGTAAGTTGAACCATGGGCATTGGAACGAAATTCATACCGGCTCCATCTGGCGTATTAAAAGAAAAGGCGGTAGAGCCATCACTGTCTTTAGCAACTAACTTTGGTCCCAATTCCATCCTTCCGGCAACTGTTGGTGCCAAATGATCTGAAGGATTTTCGAGAGAAAGTTTTTGTAATTTAAGCTTAATTATATCGAAAGCCTGATCGCTCGTCGCAATTTGAATTCCAGTTGCAATAATTGCAAAATCGAGTCCTCCAAGTTTATGCGTTTTTGCTGAATTATACCATCCCATATTTAACCCGTCTCCAAAAGCTTTTCCATAAGGATTAAGATAAGCTTGTACCAAAGTATTTGCATCTACTTTTTCAGCCTTCAGAAATTCTGCTACATCTGACTGTGCATTAACTATAGAACCGACTCCAAAAAAGAAACAGGTAAAAACAGTTATGACTGCTAGCCTAGCGCCAAACCTCATGCCGAATCGTGCTGGCTTCTGATCAACCGATGCTTTTCGCTGACGTGCGCTACCACGCATTTCAAACAGTCTTAAATTCCTCATTACATGAACTTTTTAAACGGCAAATTCGCTTTATTCCTTATTCTCGAACTCGGTAATAACAAACAATAACATGTTCATTATCAAACGCAACCTTGTTGCAAAATAATCATATATTTCGAAATTAGCCAACACCTATTTAAATTCATTGCTTTTTTATCTCAAAAAAAATTCGAAGTTTTGATACCGCAATAAACCAAAATAAATTAAAAATCATGAGCAACATAAAAGGGCTAACTATTATTCTTTTATTAATCTCACTATCAGTATTTTCCCAAAAAAAATTACAACTAACCGACGTTGTTGGCAAAAGGCTTTTCGTACAAAAATCTATCACTGGACTGAGATCGATGAGGGATGGGTTAAACTACACGGTGAGCGAAAGTGGTACTAAAATTGTAAAATACAATTATAAAACGGGCGCCAGAGTTGAAGAATTATTTGATCTCTCAAAAGTGGAAAATCCCGGATTCAAAGATTTTTTAGACTACACCTTTAGCGACGACGAAACAAAAATACTTTTCACAACAAACCGCCAGCAAATATACAGACATTCATATATTGCCGATTATTTCGTATGGAACAGGACTACAAAGGAAATGACCCAGCTTTCTAGTTACGGAGCTCAGCAATTGGCCACTTTTTCACCTGATGGCGAACGCGTTGCCTTTGTTCGCAAAAACAACCTTTTCATCAAAAACTTAAAATTTGGTACTGAAAACCAAGTAACCCGCGACGGAAAACAAAACGAAATCATCAATGGCGCGCCAGATTGGGTTTACGAAGAAGAATTCAGTTTCAATAAAGCATTTGAATGGTCGCCCGACAGTAAATTTCTGGCCTTCATAAAGTTCAATGAGACAGAAGTGCCTATGTTCAACATTCCAATGTACCAAGGGCAAGTTCCACAACTTAAAGAAAATTCGTTATATCCCGGAAGTTACAGCTACAAATATCCAAAACCAGGCGAGAAAAATTCGGTTGTCAGCGTTTTGGTTTACGATCTGAAATCGAAAAGCAGCGTGAC
>Ga0116170_10002501_pt1 | contig 17672 bp, 12 predicted proteins | sample AD_JPNHW1_MetaG_FD_89797 | JGI IMG/M metagenome (GOLD analysis project Ga0116170, IMG submission 89797) | Active sludge microbial communities of municipal wastewater-treating anaerobic digesters from Japan - AD_JPNHW1_MetaG | ecosystem: Engineered > Bioreactor > Anaerobic > Digestate | place...
CAGAAAGGGATGGGGCCGCGTTTCATCCTTGGGACGGTAGATGCTCGTGAAGAGCTTCACGCCATCCCGCATGGGAATCTCGACTTCCTGTTTCGTGTAGTGCGCGGGGATCCAATCCGCATCGAGCCCCTGAGCCGAGACCGGCAGTGCCAACACCCACACCAGGGAAGGCGCCCATATCCCGTGCTTCAGCGACGACAAATTCATGGAATACCCCTTGAGGCAAGTCTATCAGCGGCCTGCCGCTGCAAGAGCCGCACCAGACGGAGCTTTCAAGGGAATGATTCCCAAAAATGAAGGGGGCGCTGGGCCCCCTTCCTCACATGATCTCAAGCAAGGAATCAGCGCTTGGCCTCGATTTGGGGTGCAGCGGCATCGGGAGTGATGGCATCGGGCTTGGCAGCTTCGGACTTGACGGGATCGGGCTGGACGGCGGTGAGGAAATTCTCCGGTTCCTCGGCCCACACGCCATCCACGGGGACGATCTGGGCCTTCACGACAAATCGCCAGCTCTTGTCCACATCAAGGATATAAGGCGCATTGCAATTGGCCGCCCAGCTGGGATCATCCACCAGCAGATAGACCGCCGATGTTTCATTGGAGTGATTGGTATAGGCGATCTCGGGACGGCCTGTGTATTTCGGGATCGTGCCCGCCACCCGGTTGCCCCACTTGTTGAGCAGGCCCAGCCTGAATGCGCCCTCACGGGTGTGGTGCAAAAGCACGTGCAGCTTGCCGCCCTTTGGCACCATGAAGCGATAGGCCCGCCAACCGGCCGGAAACTGGGAAAACCCCTCGATGCGGGTGGCATCCCCGGGGATCGCCACGGCCGGCACAGAACCGCTCCGGGCCGTGCGTTTGATTTGATCGAGAACATCCGTATCCCGGTTTCTCCAGGTGTGGGCATCCGGAATATTGTCGCAGTAAGGCCGAACAGGGTTTGCGTTGGGCTGGGAAGGCATGCCCCGGTCGATCTGGGCGGGCCGCTGTTCAGCGGGGGCCCTCCGCGAACCATCGGGCTTATCCCAGAGTTTTTCGCGATGCGCATCGGGCCGACGCCCCTCGTGGGGCCGAGAACGGTCGGTATCAGGGCGAGGCGCTGCCTCGCCCCGGCTGACAGGACCCCTCGCATCCCCGCGCGGGGCCGGTCTGGCCACCGCCGATGCAGCGGTCGGCGCAACGCTCGGTGTTACTGGCCGCGCTGCGGGAGGGGGAGGCGGCGGGGTTGCGGGCCTTTGCGGCTCAACCGGCGCCTTCTGAAGGGTGCTCGGATGATCCGGCTGACTGTCTCGATCGGTCCGGCTCGGTGCGGCAGACACCGGAACCGGCACCATGCCGGCCAATAACGCAAGCCCAAGAGACAAATGGGAAATATCCAAGGCGAATGAGCTTCGGTTCATGGGGATCTCCCGTTGGCGATGTATGGATATGTCGAAATATAGGGCGAACAGGCCAGACCGTCCAGAAACCATCGTCGAAGCGCCGGGATCCCCGCACGAAGCCAGCCATCTGCCAGGGCAGGCCCAGGCGCTACACTGGAACACTCGTCTCGGAGTTCTCGTGTTCGGAAAGATCCAGCGCATTCATTTTGTGGGCATCGGCGGCATCGGCATGTCGGGCATCGCCGAGGTGCTGGTGAACCTGGGCTACCAGGTGAGTGGATCGGACATCAAGGATGGCGCCACGACCCAGCGCCTGCGCGGTCTGGGCGTCACCATCCACATCGGGCACGACGCGGCCAACGTCGCCGGAGCGCAGGTGGTGGTGATCTCCAGCGCCGTGCGCGGGGATAATCCCGAAGTGATCGCCGCGCACACGGCCAAGATCCCCGTCATTCCGCGCGGCGAGATGCTGGCCGAGTTGATGCGCATGAAGTACGGCATCGCCATGGCGGGAAGCCACGGCAAGACCACAACCACCAGCATGGTGGCGCAGACGCTCAGCCAGGGCGGCATCGACCCCACCATCGTCATCGGCGGAAAGCTGGGCGCCATCGGCAGCAACGCCAAGCTGGGCAAGGGGCCCTTCCTGGTGGCCGAGGCGGATGAGAGCGACGGCAGCTTCTTGATGCTTTCGCCCACCATCGCCGTCATCACGAACATCGACCGCGAGCACCTGGATCACTACAAGGATCTGGACGAGATCAAGGACGCCTTCGTGGCCTTCGGCAACAAGATCCCCTTCTACGGCAGCGTCTTCGTCTGCATGGATTGCGTCAACGTCGCGGCCATCCGCCCGCGCCTGCGCCGCCAGGTGCGCACCTACGGCACCAATCCCCAGGTGGATATCCGCGCCACGGATATCGTGCAGGACGCCTGGCGCACCTCCTTCAAGGTGCGGGCCTACGGCGAGGATCTGGGCAGCTTCTCGCTCGGCGTGCCGGGCCATCACATGGTGCTGAATGCCCTCGCCACCATCGGCGTGGCGCTGGAAATGGGTGTGGACCGCGAGATCATCCACGCCAGCCTGGCCAGCTTCACCGGCGCGGATCGGCGCTTCCAGAAAAAGGGCGAGCGCAAGGGCGTGCTGGTGGTGGACGACTACGGCCACCATCCCACCGAGATCGCCGCCACCCTGGCGGGCGCGCGCAAGGGCTTCCCCGACCGCCGCATCGTGGCCGCCTTCCAGCCCCACCGCTACACGCGCATCCAAGCGCTGCTGGACGAATTTGGCCAGGCGTTCTTCGATGCGGACGTGGTGGTGGTCACCGATATCTACGCCGCCAGCGAGCCGCCCATCCCCGGCCTGTCGGGACAGAGCCTCGTCGAATCCCTGCAGTCCCACGGCCAGCGCGAAGTCCACTACGTGCCCCGCGTGGACGATCTGCCCAAGGCCCTGGACGGCCTGACCCGCGAAGGCGATCTGTTGATGACCTTCGGCGCCGGCACCATCACCAACGCAGGTCCCGCTTTTCTGGCGCTCTAGCGTGAGCCAACGCTTCACCGTCGCCCTCACCGGCGCCACGGGCGCGGGGTTCGGCGTTGCGGTGCTGCGGCGCCTGGCCGCGAATGCAGATGTGACGCAGGTTTCCTTCCTGATCAGCCCCGTGGGGCGGCAGTGCCTGCAGGACGAATGCGGCCTGACGCCGGAAGCACTGGCGGCGGAATCACCAAAGATCCGGCTGATGGATGAACGGGATCTGGGCGCGGATCTCAGCAGCGGCAGTCACCGGCACGACGGCATGGTCATCGCGCCCTGCTCGGCCGGAACGCTGGGGCGCATCACCTCGGGCACCAGCGATAACCTGATCTGCCGCGCCGCGGACGTCTGTCTGAAGGAGCGCCGCCCGCTGGTGCTGTGCCTGCGCGAGACGCCCCTGAACCGCATCCATCTGGAAAACGCCCTGCGGGTGCACGATGCCGGCGCCATCGTGATGCCGCTCATGCCCTCGTTCTACGCCCATCCCAAGAGCCTCGACGATCTGTTCGACGGCTTCGCCACGCGGATCCTGGATCAGTTGGGCTTGATCGAAGCAGACGCACGCCGCTGGAGGGGCTGATCCGCGAAAGACAGCGAAGGCTGCGGATCTTGAGGGGTTTCACCAGATGAAAGTCTGTACCCGCTTCCCAACCCGAACAGCCTGAAATCTTGCCCTTCACACAGGCAATGTTTGTGCATTTTCACATTTTCGTTACAAGCACCATCAGAACCCATCGTACTCTTTTGATCGCCACCCTCATTAATTCAACGCTTCGGCCACAAGGATTCACTCATGAAACAACGTCTTATCCGAAAAATAGAAAATCGTTCTGCAACTATCTCCATTTTCGGACTGGGGTACGTCGGACTTCCACTTGCAACCATGTTTGTAAAGGCCGGATTCCAAGTCATAGGGTACGACATTAACCCTGACTACGCAGCCATGGTGCAGACGGGACTGAGCAGCATACTGGATGTGCCCGATGCGGAACTACAGGCCTGCCTCGACACCAAGCGTTTCCGGGCCACCAGCAATCCCGAGGATCTTCGCCCGGCAGATATCCACATCATCTGTGTGCCCACGCCGCTCTCCAAGAGCCGCCAGCCAGATATGAGTTGCATCGAATCCGCTCTGGAAACCCTGCTGAACATCTGGACTCCGGGCCGCATGGCCATTTTGGAAAGCACCACGTACCCCGGCACCACGGACGAAGTGCTGCTTCCAGCCCTTTCCCGCAATGGCCTCCAGATCGATCGGGACTTCCTTCTGGCTTTCAGCCCTGAGCGCGTCGATCCTGGCAATGCCCAGTACCCCCTGCACACCATCCCCAAGGTGGTGGGCGGCGTGACGGCAGATTCCACCCAGGCCGCCTCTGCCCTGTACAGCACGGTCTTCGAACACATCCATCCCGTCAGTCAAGCCCGGGCCGCCGAACTAACCAAGCTCCTCGAAAATACCTTCCGCAACGTGAATATCGCCCTGGTCAACGAGTTCTCCCAGATCTGCGATGCCATCGGAGTGGATGTGTGGGAGACCATCGCCGCGGCCAAGACAAAACCCTTCGGCTTCATGGCCTTCTATCCCGGCCCCGGCATTGGTGGTCATTGCATTCCCCTTGACCCCCAGTACCTCGTATACAAGGCCCGCCTCCATGGCTATGAGCCCCGCCTCGTGGCTATGGCCGACCAGATCAACACCGAGCGTCCGAACTATATCGTCCAGCAGGTCATGGAGCAGTTGAACAAATCCGGCCTCGCCTTGCGCGGCTCCCGAATCCTGGTCATGGGGGTGGCATATAAACCTGATGTGCCCGATCTCCGCGAAAGCCCCGCCCTTCCAATCATGAAGATACTTCAGGAGAAAGGCGCGATAATCCAATTCTGCGACCCTTGGGTTCCCAAACTCCGCCTAGAGGGTGGCCAGATCATGGCTGCGGTTCCATTTTCCAAATCCCAGGTGGAACAAGCGGATCTCGTTCTTCTCGTAACCCCCCACAAGAACTTCGACTACAGCATCCTGGAAGACGATGAAGCCAAGGTGCTGGATACGCGAAACGCCCTGAAGACCGCTGTAGCCCAACGAAAGCTGGTTTCCAGCCAAGCGTAAAAGGTAGAGATGACCCAAGACGGAACAGCTAGCAAAAAAGGAAGAGAGCGTCGCGAGCAAAAGCGTTACGCCATCAATGTTTCTGGAAAGATCTTCCACCGGCCTGCGCTCCGATCCAGCGACAACATGATGCGTGTCACAGATATAAGCCGCAGTGGTGCCAAGATCGAGACCATGCGACCACTGGCTCCAGGAGACTGGGTCACGCTTCGAATTCCCCAATTCAAAGCGGTCCAACGACGACCGAACAGCTACATCAAGGTTCGAGCGAAAGTGCTGCACGAAGCCTACGCCTCGGATGGGGAATTGGGTGGATTTACATATGGCGTTCAGTTTGCGCGCGATAGCAAGGGGCTTTTCCGTTTTGCAATGTCACGCATCCTCCCATGGGCCGCAACAATGGCCATCATTGCTATTGCGATTCTTGTCGGTTTTTTTAAAACCGAGAACATCAAGTTCTTCTGGTACCACCCGTTCTTCAATACCTACGGAATTCTGGTCTCAGCTTATATCCTTTCGCGTTTCATCCTGGCGGTTTTTTATCGCCCCCCTGAACACACTCCAGGCTATGAACCAACTGTGACTGCGATGGTGGTGTGCAAGAACGAGGAAAAAGCCATCTACAAGACCATCCAGGGAATCTTCCAAGCCAACTATCCTCTCGAAAAAATGCAGGTCATCTCGGTCAATGATGGATCAACCGATGGAACCCTCGCCGAGATGGAGCGGGCAAAAGCAGATCACCCCAGCCTGGAGGTCATCCATTTCGAGATCAACCGCGGCAAGCGCCACGGCATGGCGGCCGGAGCCCGCAAAGCCAAAGGCGACATCCTGGTCTACGTGGATTCGGATAGTTTCATCCAGCCCGATGCCATCCGGGAATTGGTCACGGCCTTCGCCGACCCTGAAATCGGCGGCGTCTGTGGTCATGCCAACGTGGACAATGCCCGAACCAACCTTCTGACCAAGATGCAGGAAGTTCGATATTTTGTCGCCTTCCGCGTAGTCAAGGCCGCGGAATCCGTCTTTTCCGCCGTGACCTGTTGTTCGGGCTGTCTAGCGGCGTACCGCCGCACCTACCTGCTGGAATTTCTGGACGAGTGGTTGGCTCAAACATTCCTCGGTTGCGAAGCGACCTTTGGTGATGATCGAAGCCTTACGAACAAAATGCTCCGCAACTGGAAGGTCATTTACAACTCTCGCGCCACCTGCACCACAATCGTGCCAGAAGACTGGAAAGTATTTTTTCGTCAACAGTTGCGATGGAAGAAGTCATGGATTCGGGAAAGCCTGCTGGCCACTAAATTCATGTGGAAGCGCCATCCTCTGGTGGGTTTCTTTTTCTACTTTGGGGTCATTTTTCCCCTGCTATCGCCCGTTGTGGTGGCCAATGCCCTCATTATTCCCGTCCTTCACGGACAGTGGTTTTCGCTGCAGTACGTCCTGGGAACGACCGTCATGGCCACCTTGTTCGGCTTGGTGTATTTCGCCCGATACCGAACACGGATCTGGGTCTATGGCATTTGGTTCAGCTTCTTCTATATGTTCGTACTGGTCTGGCAAACGTACTATGCGCTCTTGACCGTGCGCAAGAACCACTGGGGCACGAGGTAGGTATGGCCAAAAGCACTACCAATATAAGCCGATCCTTTCGATCGGATCGATGGGGCTGGGGACTTTTTCTGTTTCTGGTCTTCGTGATAGGACCCATTACGTGGGCTTGGTTTCATAGAAGGATTATCCCCCCCCTGCCTATCGCATCGGCATCCACTTCTCCCTTCCGATTGGTGATTCTGGAATTCGGTCGAATTCAGACCAAGAAAGGTTCCGAATCCATCACCGGAGCACAGCTCGAAAGCCATATTGAAGCGATTCGCGCCAAGGGTTTTACGCCCGTGACGCTGAAGCAGGTGGCCGATGCCTACCAACACGGAGCGTCTCTTCCCTCCCGCGCGGTGCTGCTCACCTTCGACGGGGGCTACCTCAGCACCTATGAAGAAGCCCACCCGATCCTCGCGAAACAGAAGTGCCCCGCCCTCATGTTTCTGGAAACCGGTCATCAGGCGATTCGGGATCCAGTTTTCCTGTTCTGGGACCGCATCCAGTTGATGGTCGATAGCGGTATCTGGGAAATTGGCACCCATGGGCACCGCCCCCTGACTCCCACCGGAATGCCCCTTCCAGGGGCCAATTCCGGCGAGGAGAGTTTTGCGCAAAGCAAAGTCTTGATTGAATCCCATGTGCGCCATTGCCAAGTGCGATCCTTCGCCCGCCTTGCTCACGTGACCCCCCCTCTAGTCGGAACCTCGGGATCTGAAATTCGCCCCGAACTGGCCTTTCAAAGCGATGAGTTCGGAACCAATGGACCCGAAGACGCCCCATTGCGATTGAACCGTCTCCAGGTTGAACCCACGTGGTCACCGGAAGTGCTAGCCCAACGCCTGGAATGGTCCATAACAACACCAGATATGAACCAGCCCGAGACATCCATGGCGCGATGGATTCCCGCTTCTAGATCTGATGCGATCCGACGGGAGGGGTCCACCCTGATTTTTAGCGGTTTCAAACGTGCGGATACTTGGCTTTCCGGCAGCCGTTGGGCTCAAGATTTCTCCCTTCAAGCCAAGATCAAGCTTGGCTCCGGCGAATTCTGGTTCGCCCAGGAAGTTGAATATGGCGGAAGACACTGGCGCCTGGGAGGAAGGGCCGAGACCCTCTACTTCCAGGATCGTACCCCGGGCACCCCACCCAATACCCTGATGCGCTTCCCGCTTCCGACTCGATTGGAAGGCTGGCACACATTCTCCTTGACCCGCCGCGGCCCTGGACTTTGGGTCACCCTCGACGGTAAACCATTGAATGAATTCCCCCTTCTTTTGCCCGGTCGATGGACCGGCAATCTGGGAATTTTGACGGCCCCCGGCGAAAGTGGGAAAACCCTGTTTGAAATCACTGAATATCGCTTCACCCCCATTCCCTATCGCATCCAGTCCATGAAGTCGGATCCCAGCCGAGCCGAAATCCAGAACCTGGAAGGCACGGCCTCGGATCTATCAGCCATCAGCCCAACATGGATCCTCCGGAAAAATGGAAAGAGTCGGGAATCGGCCCTGAACGAAGATCTGCTTCACATGCTGCAGCGCCGATTTGTCCTGGATGTTCTTCCCAGTGTGAAAGCAATGGACTCGGCAGATGCGGACACCGAATGGCTTAAGTCATTGGCCAAGCGAGCAGCCAGCACCGGATGGAATGGACTTCGGTTGGATGTGAGCGATCTCCCACCCTCTGAGCAAAACAAATGGCTGCTAATGACGCACGAGATGGAGATGTACATGGGAACCCTGAACCTTCGCTGGGAGGTTTTCACGAATCTGTCGGCTGGAGACGCCCGATGAGCCGGAAGCACCGAAATCAACGGGAGATTTTGAGCCTGAATTGGGTGCTGGCAGCCTCTCTTTCCGCCGCATCCTCGGTTCAGCCACTGCTCGACTCAGCCCGAAAGCACTATCAATCCGGCGATTTTGCGAATGCCATCCTCATTTACCAGCAGGTGGTGGACAAGGATTCCGCACATACAGCCGCTTGGCGAGAATTGGCCCAATGCATGAACTCGGTTGGACGAACCCCCGAGGCATGCCACATCTGGGAGAATTTGCTTCGCCTGGACCCCAGGGATCGCCCCACCCTGAATTCCCTGGGATACGCACAACTTTCCAACGGCAAGTATCAGGCTGCCCTGGACTGCTTTCAGCGCAGCCTGCGGTTGAAGGGGGACCAGAACTCTCTTCGTTTGCGAATCAGCGAGGCTTACGAAGGACTGGGAGATCTCGAGCACGCCGCTCAATCACTGGATGCCTTCCTGCGCCTGGAACCCCATCGAACGGATGCCATCCTGCGCCGTGCCCTCATTCAGGATCGGATGGGTGATTCAAAGGGCGCCATGGCTCGACTGGAAAAAGCCATCCAAACCTATCCTTCCACCGCCAAGCCTGATGCGCTTCGCTCACGCCTGTATGGCGCCCAGGGAGAAGTGGCTTACCACCTTGAGGACTTCTCCCAGGCCTGCCAATACCTGGAAACAGGCCTGCAGTGGGATGAAAGCAATATTGCCATTCGGATCGGCCTGGGATCGGCCCAGCGCCGCATGAACAAACCTCAGCAAGCTCTTGAGACATGGTCCAAGGTACCCAAAGATGCGGAAACTCCCAACCTATTGCGGGGCCGCGCCGAAGCCTACATGGAGTTGGGCGCCTGGGACAAAGCCAAGTCCACCCTGGAACAGATTCGCGTCATACAACCTCAAGAACCCTCGCCCTGCCTTCAGCTGTTTGAAGTCGGGCTTCGACTCGACCAATCCGCTCTTTCAACGTCCGCCTTTGCCGCCCTGATGGGCATTCCGGGGCTGGAGGGTACGTGGGGAGATCGACTCGCCGAAACATTCAACCGGCTGGAACAAACGGATAAGGGCGTTCAGTTCCTGATGAATACCGCGTCCGACACACCCTTCCGCGGCAGGATGCTGGCCCGGCTTTACGCAGCCCAGGCGGCCCAAGCCTACCAAAAGGATCGCGTAGACGAAGCCATTCGCCTTTGCAAACTGGCACTTGAACAAGATGCCACCAATCGCCATGCCCTTCGGGATCTGGGCTGGGCCTACGCCCATCAAGGAGACTGGAAGACCTGCCTCGCCACTTGGCGACAGTTGGTCGCCATTCAGCCCGATTGGGGCGAGGCCCATGATCGGCTGGGCCTCGCCCTGCTCTTCATTCGCGACTACGATGGCGCCATCCAAGCAGAAGAAAAAGCGTTGACCCTGGATCCGACACTGAAGAGCGCGAAAGTCCGCCTCATGCAGGCCCTGGCCCAGGATGGCCGCCTTCAAAAAGCCAAGGAGCTCGGGACGGCTCTATCCAAGGAGTACCCCGAAGATCTCGCCGTACACTATCGATTGGCCGAAGTCCTCACGCGCAGTGGAGAACACATGGCTGCGCGAGAGGTATGGAACAAGCTGCGCAAGTTGGACCCCGATAAACTACGCCCCGTCCAAAACTGGATCCGTGAAAGCTACGCCGTCGAAGACTATGCCGTCGCCATTGCAGAAGCGCGGCGCCTGACAATAACTCATCCAGCGCCCGAATCGGCCTTGCGTTTCTTGGCCCTGGATGCCGAACTAACGGGACATTACGAAGAAGCTGCCGAATGGATGCATCGGTTGACCCAGGAGCATCCAGATATGCAGGTGTACTGGCAGGATCGGATCCGCTACCTGCAATTGGCAGGCCGTCTGGATTTGGCCCTGCAGGTGTCAGCCGAAGGAAGCACGGCTCTCCCCACAACCGCAGACCTCCAGATCCTCCACGCAGAACTGTTGTTGGCCAAAGGAAACCGCCAGGAAGGTTTGAAGGAGTTTCGTACCCTGGCCCAGAAATACCCCGGAAACCTCGCCGCCTATCAAGGTTTCGTGAATGCCCTCATGCAAAACCACGAATACCGGGAGGCCCTCGACCAACTGAATGGTAATCGCTTCAAGGAATCCTTCCTGAGCAGCTACAACCGCGATTTATGGCGCACCGAAGCCCTCATGGGCCTGGGCGATCTGGATGGAGCTCGAACCATCCTGGGGACAATTGCTAAATCAAACCCCAAACAGCGCTACATCCCCATCATCCTCTACCACGGCATTCAGGAGCAGGAGCGAACCCCCTGCATCACCAGTGCAGCCTTCGAACGCCAAATGGCCGCCCTGACCAAGAATGGCTACACCGCCATCACCCTTTCAGAGATGGAACTTATGATAGCCGGGAAGCAAGCCTGGCCCTCGAAGCCCATCCTCATCACCTTTGATGACGCTCGATTGGATTCCTTCATGAAGGCCGATCCCATTCTTGCGCGTTATGGGTTGAAGGCCACAATGTTCGTTCCCACAGGGGAACCCGCCGAATCCGCCGAGCTCTTTCATGCCAGCTGGCAGAACATTCAGCGACTCAGCCAAAACGGACGTTGGGAAATGCAAGCTCATGGGCATGAAGCCCATGCTCCCATCGCCATTGATGCCAAAGGACACTTGGGCAAGTTCCTGGTGGAACGCGCTTGGCTCCCTGAACTCAATCGAGTGGAAACGGATTCGGAGTTCCAGGCGCGCTTGGATGAGGATTACAAACGCTGCCGGGAAACCCTTTTGCAAAAGATTGCCCCCGAACACCCCATCGCCTTCGCCTTCCCGTACAGCGAGGCCGGACAGCTCAGCGTCACGGGCATGGACCACGCGGCCGAAATCAATAGCGCGACCTGGCCGAAGTACTTCCGATTTGGAATGGTTCAGGACAGCAGTGGCTACAACCTCATCCAAGAAGGAGAGTCCAGCAGCCGCCTACTTTGGCGCTTCGAACCCGCTGCCCATTGGACTGGCGAAGAGCTGATTCGTCACCTTGCAACCGAGAACCCCACAAACCGGGCCAAACTCCAATTAGCCAATCTCACACTATGGATGGGCCAAACGGGTCGGGCCCGAACAATGCTGGATCAGCTGGAACAGGAATCTCCCGGAATGTATCGGGCCTGCGAAGCCGTACGGGCTGAGATTGCCTGGGCCGATAACCGCCCGCGCGAAGCTGCTCAACATCTGGCGGCCTACGAAGCCGGTCTTCCGCCCCAAAGCCCACGGAATACCTCCTCACTTCAGCGCCGCCTGGAATGGGAAAATGAGGCTCACCCAAGTGCGGGAGGCGAATTCGTGAATGGTTCGGATCATCGATCGCGAAGCAGCGCATTCCTCAGCTACCACTGGCCACTTCAGGGTCCCGTGACTTTCGATGTGAAGGTTGGAGCCCTTCAATATCAGGAGCGGGGCTTGGGCCATCTGAATGGCAAAGCGTTTGAGGGTCACGCGTCCTGGGCTCCGACTCGAATCTTCGATATCTCGGGTTGGGGCTCCTTCCGCCGTTTTGATGGCGATATGGATCGGAAATCAGCTGGTATCAACGCCCATCTGGGATTTGATACCCACGATTTCCGGATGGATCTGCGAAGAGAAGATATGGACACACTGGCATCCCTTCGGGCGGGGGTTCGACAATGGGATGGAAGCCTGACCTATGCGCTTCGCCTGAACAACTGGTCCGTTATGGCACTGGGTTCTCAGGCCTCCACCAGCGATCACAATCGGCTCCACTCCGAGCTGCTGCAGGCGCTGTGCCGACCTGAAGGGTTAATCGATTGGCAATTCGGTTTTGATCTCCAAAAGGCCGATAGCGACCAGCATTCCAACTTGTATTACACGCCCATGAACTACAAGGCTGCACGGTTCAAATGTCGATATCAGCGATCCTTCATGGAGGATTCCAGTCTCACAATCGATATGGCTGGTGGACGTTCTGACGACGATATCAACCACCAACGGTGGACCGGCGCCCTCACGCTGGATTGGTCCAGGCTTTGGAGCCGGAATCTTTGCACCAATGTAAAACTCGGTCTTGGCTCCACAAATGGATATGCCTCAACGCAAGGCGCAGTCACCGTGGGCTACCGTTTCTAGGAATGATTGTGAGAATAGCACTTTTGGTTTTTTTGATGCTGACGTCCGGCGCCTGCGCGTGGACGAAGGAACTCGGTGGCTGGGTTACTTACTGGAATCAGGAAGCGGGGCTTCGCAGCACCCAGAGTGGACAGGAGACTCTTTCGAATGTTTTTTTATTCGCCCTGGAATGGAATGCGGCAGGGAATCCCGTGCCCTGCCGCGCCAAAAAAGACTGGAAACAAGTCGTCAAGGAATTGCACCAGCGCAAGCTCAAAGTGTGGCTCACCGTAGTCAATGACCATCCCAAAACAGATGGAAAAATGGCCCTCAAGGATCCCGACCTGACCCACGACATTCTGACGGATTCGTCTCGACAGAAGCAGCACATCACCCAACTGCTGAACCATTGCAAGGAAATGGGCGTAGATGGTCTCGATGTGGACTACGAGAACCTGAATTACTCCGATCGGGATGCATTTTCCGCCTTCATCCAGAATCTCGCGAAGCAGGTTCACAAACAGGGGTTGCAGTTATCGGTCACCGTTCAGCCCAAACAACGGGAGCTGCGCTCCTCGGGAGCCGGCGCGATGGATTGGAGCGCGCTCGGCCAAACGGTCGATCGCCTCCAGATCATGCTTTACAACCTGCATAATGCGAAGACCAGCCCCGGCCCGGTTTGCACGCTCTCATGGTGCGAAAGCGTTCTGGCCTTTGCAGAAAGCCAGTGCCCCAAAACCAAAGTGATTCCAGCTCTCAAGGTCAGCGGTTATGAGTGGGGATCACAAGCCCGTGAGATCACCTTTGCAGAGCTGACCGAAGCCCGCAAAAGCGGTAGCCTGGGGCGCGATGAAGATGGCCAAGCTCCCAATCTCATCTATACAAAGGACAACAAACAGCTGGTTGCCTACTACGAGGATGCGGTCAGCTTGAACGCAAAAATCTGTGCGCTCCAAGCCAAGGGATTCTCCCACATTGTTTTATGGAGCCTCGGAACCGAAGATCCCGCGCTATGGACGCAGTCGAAGCATGCACACTAGGTGTAAGTGCCAAACAGGTTGTTCATCCGAGTTGATCTGGGAAGCTAAAGGCGCCAAGCAACAGATTATTGAGTCGGTCGGCTATCAGTCGATCCGATCCAGATCCAGCAGGCCCTGGGGGGGATCCACGTCGATGCGCCGGGCGGCCAGATCCACGTTCTGGAACCAGGTCTTGATGTAGGGGATCTCGCGCTGGCCGGTGCGGCCTGGGCGCAGATCGCGCATCAGCACCATGTCGTAGCCCATGGGGGTGGGCTCCAGGCGCAACACCTCGCCCACCTTGGCACCCTGGATGAAGACCTCGCATCCAATCCAATCGTGGCGGTAGCTCTCGCCTTCATCCAGCGAGGCCTGATCGTCGGGCATCCACAGCGCCCAGCCCTTGAAGCGCTCGGCGGCGGTGCGATCAGGAATCTCGTCAAAGGCCACGCAGGCGCGGTCCTGATGCCAGCGGAAGCCCCGCAGCGTCACGGGCTGGGCGGCCTCCGGAATGCGCTCGGCGTCGTCCAGCACCAGCTCGGGCGGCGCGAGCACAAGCCCCTGCACCTGCTGCAGGCGCTCGGGCTCGTCCATGATCTGGTGCAGCAGGAACTCGCCCTTGAGCCCCTGCACCTTGGCCAGATGGGCCAGCAGCAGCATCAGTGAGCCTCGACTTCCTCGGAGGCGGCTCCCTTGCGGGGGGGGCGCTCGCCTTCCTCTTCGTGGATTTCCAGGTTCAGGATCAGCCCCGCCTTTTCGCCCGCCACCTTCACGAGGGTGCGCAGGGAAGAGATCATGCGACCGCTCTTGCCGATGATCCGGCCGCGGTCCTTGGGATTGGCGTGGATGAACACATCCCGCTTGCGGCCCTCGCCCTTGACTTCGATGCGCAGTTCCTCGGGGTGATCCAGCAGCGAGGTCAGAACATCTTTGAGGAAAGCTTCGATATCCAACGGAAGCTCCGATCCGAAAAGAAGGAACACAAAAAGCCGGACAGGGTCCGGCTTCTGGAAGACGAATGCGGCCCGGGAAAACCCGAAACTACAGGATCGCGTTCTTCTTGAAGAGGTCGGCGACGGACTTGGAGGGGCGAGCGCCCTTCGCGATCCAGGCCTTGGCCTTTTCGGCGTCGATGCGAACCGTCTCGCCAGAGGTGGCGATGGGATTCAGGAAGCCGAGCACTTCGATGGCCTGTCCCGTGGGGATGCGATCGTTCTCAGAGACGACGATGTGGTAGAAAGGCCGTTTTTTGGCGCCATTGCGAGCAAGACGAATGGAGAGCATCAGGAACTCCTTGAGCTGGTCAGCATACCTCGAATGGCCCGTTTTCCCAAGCTGAAATTAGCTCAGACAGGCCGCCCCACCTAAAGGAACCTCACCAGCAGCACCTGGGCCAGCACGATTTTCAGCACGGTCGCCAAGGGATAAACCACGGCGTAGCTGTGCGCGGGCAGCTCGTTGCCACTCTGTTTCGTGGCGAAATCCAGCAGGCTGCTCTGGGTCTGTGTGCCCGCCAGAAGGCCGCCCAGCGTGTTCAGGCTCAGCTTCATGCGGCGGTAGCCCCACCACAACACCAGGAACGAGCTGATGGCCGTCAGCAGCGCGCCCAGCGCCAGGAACAGCAGCAGCGTGGAAAGGGGGATGCGCGGCAGGCTGGCCCCCGCTGCGGTGCCCGCGCCGGCGAAGAAGACCACCAGCCCGAGCTGGCGCAGCACGACGCTGGTGGCGAACGGCATGGAGAACACCCAGGAGCCGATGCGCGTGAAGCGCCCCAGCAGCAGCCCCATCAGCAGCGCCCCGCCCGAAATGCCCAGATGGAATGTGAGATTCCCCGGCAGGCGGATGGGCACGAGGCCCAGCAGCAGGCCCGCCGCGAGCCCCAGGCTGAAGGCAAGGAAATCGCCCTCGCTGGAGGCGCGATAGCTGTCGCCGAAAATGGCCGAGAGCACCTTGCGGCTTTCGCGGTGGGCGATGACCCACACGCGATCGCCCAGTTCCAGGCGCATCTCGCCGTGGGGCACCAGGTTCTGGTCGCCGCGCCGCACGCGGCTGATGATGGCCTCGTGGCGGCTGGGCAACTTCAGTTCGCGCAGAGGACGCCCGATCAGCGCGGCATTGGAGACGAACAGGCCGAAATCCTCGAAGGCCTCCAGGCCCCGACGATGGATCTCGTGGGGACTGCGCTCGCCCAGAAAGGCTTCCAGGCACTGAAGGTCCGCCTGTGCGCCGATGAAGACCACCAGATCGTTGAGTTCCAAGCGCGTCTTCGCGGTGGGGACCAGGTAGACGGCCTTGCGCAGGATGCGGCCCATGGCCGCCAGCACCTGGGTCTTGGCGAGGATCTCGCGCTTCGTCAGGCCAACGGCGGATTCGTTGATCACGCGGAAGGTCCAGACCTCCAGCGCCTCGCCCGGCGCGCGGTAGCCCGGCAGCGCGGCAGCTTCTTTCTGAAGGTCCACTTTGAACCACCGCTGCATGGCGAAGAACACCACCATGGGCATGAGAATGCCTGCAGGGAAACTCAGCGCGTAGGCCACCGCCGCATCGCCCAATTGCCCCGGTGCATGGACCGCCCGCGCCTGATCGAAGGCCGCGGCTAGGGACGAGGCATTGGTGCCCGCACCGGAAAACAGCCCCGCCGTCTGGAGGGCCGAAAGCCCCGCGACGCGGCCCAGCAGCACGCAGACCACGGCCCCGATCAGCAGTGCCCCCGCCGCCAGCAGGTTCTGGCGCAGGGCCGATCCGCCCTTGAAGGCGGCAAAGAAACCAGGCGCACTGGCGATCCCCAGGCAGTAGAGGAAGATCGCCAACCCAAGATTGGTGATGTGGTCGGGGATGCGCAGGCGGGGATCCCACATGCCAAACCCCATGCCCGCAAACAGCACGGCAGAAAACCCAAGCGTCGCACCACCGGCGCGCAGCTTGCCGATGGGGACACCGACCGCCGCCACCGCGAAAAGCAGGATCAGCGGATTGGAGGCCAGAAGATCAAGGAAGGGGCGCATGGGATCAGAAGGGGAACTTCCCCCCGAGGCCGGGGATTCCAGGCATGCCGCCCGACAGACCGCCGCCCATGCGCTGCATGCGCTTCATGAACTTGGGATCGTTCATCTGGGACATCATCTTCTTCATTTCCAGAAACTGCTTCAGCAGCTGATTCACCTCGTTCACGGGGCGGCCCGCGCCCATCGCGATGCGGCGCTTGCGCTTGCCGTCCAGCACCAGATGGTTCTTGCGCTCATGGGGCGTCATGGATGTGAGGATCGCCTCCAGGTGCTTCATGCGCTTGTCCGTGGCCACGTTCGCGAGCTGGTCCTTGATCTGACCCATGCCCGGCAGCATGCCCAGGATCTTGTTCATGCTCCCCAGCTTCTGTACCTGGCGCATCTGCGACAGCATGTCGTCCAGCGTGAACTGGTTCTTCATCAGGCGGCCCGCCATGCGCTCGGCCTCACCCTCGTCGATCTTCTCCTTGGCCTGCTCGATGAGCGTCAGCACATCGCCCATGCCCAGGATGCGCTGGGCCATGCGATCGGGATGGAAGCGCTCGAAGTCATCCAGCTTCTCGCCGCTGCCCGCGAACTTCACGGGCTGCCCCGTGACGTGCTTGATGCTGAAGGCCGCGCCGCCGCGCGTATCGCCATCGGTCTTGGTCAGCACGACGCCGGTAATCGAGAGTTTTTCGTGGAAGGCGCCCGCGCTGCGCACGGCGTCCTGGCCCGTCATGGCGTCCGCCACGAACAGGATCTCTGAAGGGCCCATCTCGGCCTTGATGCGGGCGAGTTCCTCCATCAAGGTGTCATCCAGATGCAGGCGGCCCGCGGTATCCAGGATCACCACGTCCCAGCCCTTGACCTTGGCTTCCTCCAAAGCCGCCTTGCAGATGGAAACGGGGTTCTTCTCCTCCGTGTGGAAAGAGGGCACGCCCGCGTCCTTGGCCACCACGTGCAGCTGCTCGATGGCCGCTGGGCGGTAGACGTCTGCGGGCACCAGCAGCGGCGAGCTGCCGTTCTTCTTCAGGAACTTGGCCAGCTTGCCGCAGGTGGTCGTCTTGCCCGCACCCTGCAGGCCCACCATCATCACCACCGTCGGCGGCTTGGCCGAGAAATCCAGC
>Ga0116170_10002506_pt1 | contig 17629 bp, 14 predicted proteins | sample AD_JPNHW1_MetaG_FD_89797 | JGI IMG/M metagenome (GOLD analysis project Ga0116170, IMG submission 89797) | Active sludge microbial communities of municipal wastewater-treating anaerobic digesters from Japan - AD_JPNHW1_MetaG | ecosystem: Engineered > Bioreactor > Anaerobic > Digestate | place...
TACAAAAAGAGCAGGAATGGTATTTATTGTTCCCGGGAAAGGATTCAGGAGATCAATACACAGCATTGAAAATGCATATTTCAGGTCTAAGTTTGAAGATGAACTTAATGAATTTTCGGGGAATTCCGGAATGGGAGTTATAAGCGATACCGATCCACAACCCATTCTTTTCAATTCACATCTGGGCCGTTTCGCTATTGTAACGGTAAGCCGATTGCTTAACCTGACAGATCTGGAAAGCCGGTTCTTAAATATGAAGAGGCACCTGACCGAAAATTTTGAAGGGAACATAAATCCTACAGAAATTGTAGCGAATCTCATTTGTGAGAAAGAGAGCTTTGTAGAAGGTATTGAAAATGTATATGAGAATATAAAAGGATCATGTTCAATGTTGATCCTGACTGACAATGGGATTATTGCAGCACGCGACAAATACGGACGGACCCCTGTAATAATTGGCAAAAAAGAGAATGCCTGGGCAGTAGCATCCGAAACATGCTCTTTTCCTAACACCGGATATGATATTGAATATTATTTAGGTCCGGGAGAAATTATTCAGATAACCAAAGATGGTTATACCCAATTGAAAAAACCCGGAGAAAAAATGCAGATCTGCGCATTCCTTTGGGTTTATTTCGGTTACCCGCCATCATATTATGAAGGAGTAAATGTAGACGAATGCCGTTACAAGTGTGGCGAGTTTCTTGCAAAAAGAGATCCTGTCAAGGCTGATTTCGTTTGTGGAATACCTGATTCAGGTGTCGGTCATGCAATGGGTTATTGCAACGAAAAGAGGATCCCATATAAACGTGCCTATTCAAAATATACACCAACATGGCCGCGCAGCTTTATGCCTCAGAATCAGGTAAGGAGGGACCTTGTAGCCAAAATGAAGCTTATCCCTAACAAGGCTGTAATACAGGAGAAGAAAATAGTTTTTCTTGATGATAGTATCGTCAGAGGCACACAGCTTAGAGACAGTACAATAGACCTGAGGAAATCGGGAGCTTCGGAAGTTCACATGAGGATAGCCTGTCCGCCACTTTTGTATCCTTGTGAATTTCTGAATTTTTCACAGTCGCGCACACCGCTTGAGCTGGCAGGGCGAAAAGCCATTGTACAGATGAAGGGAGATGAAGCAGATCTGAAGGAGTATTCGAATCCCGATTCTGAAAAGTATAAAATGATGGTTGACAAAATAGCAGAAAATCTTGATCTGGATTCACTTATTTATCAAAGGCTTGACGATCTGATTGCTGCTATCGGGTTACCTAAAGAAAAAGTTTGTACGCATTGCTGGGATGGATCAAGTTATTGCTAGGTTACTGTTTGCCGGCTAAAGGTTTCAGCTTATACCAATGTTTTTGTCTGCCGCCTGATGCCCGTTACATGTTGTTTCAGATACAGGTTATAAACAAAATAGAGTCAATCTTATGAAATACATTGGTGCACATGTAAGCGCTTCGGGAGGAGTGGAAAACGCTCCAGTAAATGCAAACCATATAGGGGCCAGGGCTTTTGCTCTTTTTACCAAGAATCAAAGGCAATGGTTTTCCAATCCTCTTACTAAAGCAAGCATTGCTGCTTTTCGCGATAACTGTGAGAAGTTCGATTACAAACCGAACCAGATACTTCCTCACGACAGCTATCTGATCAACCTTGGTCATCCCGAAGAAGAGGCTCTTGAAAAATCAAGAACCTCATTTCTTGACGAGATGAAAAGATGCGAACAACTTGGACTTGACCGGTTGAATTTTCATCCGGGAAGTCATCTGAATGCAATGGGGATTGAAGAGTGTCTTAAGAGAATTGCAGAATCGGTAAACATTGCTCTGGAAAAGACTGCTGGTGTCATTGCAGTAATAGAGAATACCGCTGGTCAGGGGACAAACCTCGGACATACTTTTGAACAGATTAAAGTAATCATTGATAATGTTGAGGATAAATCACGGGTCGGGGTTTGCATTGACACATGTCACGCCTTTACTGCAGGATATGATGTCAAATCTCCGGAAGGATTTAAAACAACTTTTGAAAAATTTGACCAGATTATTGGATTCAAATACCTCAAGGGAATGCATCTTAATGATTCAAAGAAAGATCTGGGGACAAGAGTTGACAGACATGAAAATCTGGGAACAGGTTTTATCGGAGAAGAGATCTTTTCAACGATAATGAATGATCCGAGGTTCGATGATATTCCGCTGATACTTGAAACGCCCGAAGAGTCATTATGGGAAGCAGAGATAAAGAAGCTATATTCTTTTATTAATCAATAAGATGCATTATAGAGGGGTCTGCCCGGCAGGAAGTTATCAGTGTAAAACTAAAGATCAAAACATTTTACAATATCTATCGTTTTCAGTTTTTCCTTAGTGGCTTTATAGCCAAGCTGAAAAATCTCTTCGGCTTTTTCAGGATCGAGAACTCCGTATTTGACCAATTCGGTAGGGGCAACAAACAGGTCAAACTTGTTTTCTTTTTCCAGGGCCTCTTTTGACATGTTGAGTTGAAAGGCTCTTTCTGCTATGGTGATCAGTCCGGTAATTTTTTCCGTATAACCAACCGGATTTACAAAAGAACCGATAAGGTATTTGCATTTGTTTTCAATTGGTTTTACCGGAAGATTATCCATAACTCCCCCGTCGACATAATGAACATTGTTGATGATTACAGGCTGGAATAACACAGGTATACTGGATGACGCAATTACCGGGTCGACCAGTTCACCCTTTGAAAAACGGACAGCTTTTCCATTATTCAGATCAGTTGCTGTGACAAACAGAGGGATTTTCAGTTCTTCAAATGTCTTTGCACGCAGAGAGCTTTTGAGTATTTTTATTATGCCGCTGATTTGCAGCAGACCCTCCCGGGGCATTGCCGGGCGTACAAAATCAAAGGTACTGCCGTGATCCATCAGTTTCATTATTTCTTTTGGAGAGTACCCATCGGCATATAGAACTCCAACCAGAGCTCCTGCACTGGTACCTGATATTATATCGGGGTATATACCAGCTTCATGCAAAGCCTCAATAAGCCCGAGATGTGCGAATCCTCTTGCTCCTCCTCCGCTTAAAACAAGCCCTATTTTATATTTTTTCTCCGGCATATTAATAATCCCGGGGTAAATTTAACTGATAAAAAGACTGAATAGTAATTTAATATTGAAAAAAGTGACAATGGCTGCAATTATTAACAAAAAAGTATTGAGCAGGTGACCGTTAGCATATTTCCCCATAACTTTTTTAGAAGAGGTAAGATAGATCTGGATTGCAACAGTAAAAGGGAGCTGAATACTCAAAAAAACCTGTGACAGGATAAGTCCTTTAAAAGGGTCACCAATAAAAAAGATCATGATTAATCCCCCGATAAGTGAAATGAGAACGCCTATCCGGGAATGGTTATCTTTTATATTATAAGGTTCCATGAATATACCGGAGAAAATTGAGCCTCCGGCCATCGCTGAGGTTATTGAAGATGCAACCCCGGAAAAGAGAAGGGCAACAGCAAATATGGCACCTGCATTTGCCCCAAGCAAAGGTTCCAGGAGACTTTTGGACTGTTGAAGCTCATTGACCTCTATGTTATTACTGAAGAAGGTTGCTGCAGCCATAATAATGATAGCACTATTGATTGCCCATCCTATGATCATGGAAAAAAGAGTATCGGCAAATTCATATTTCAATTGTTTATGAATAACCTTATCTTCTTCAAGGTGCCATTGACGACTCTGTATGATCTCGGAATGAAGAAACAGGTTGTGTGGCATTACAACAGCTCCAAGCACGCTCATAATGAGAAGCATAGAACCTTCAGGGATTGTGGGTTTCACCCACGAAATGCCAGCTCTGGCCCAGTCAACATCGACCAGGAAAAGTTCATATAAAAATGAGATACCTATTATTGAAACAAAACCAATTATCCATTTTTCTATCTTTTTGTAAGAGTTAGAGAAAAGCATTATAATCACAAAAACCGTGACAAGGAGTGCTCCTATTTTTACCGGGATGTCAAAAAGCATTTCAAGGGCGATAGCTCCGCCCAGGATTTCAGCAAGCGAGGTGGCAACTGATGCCAGAACTGCAAAATAAAGAACAGGTTTTGCAACCATCGGATTAATATATTCCATTGCTGCTTCCGAGAGGCAATATCCGGTCACTATTCCAAGATGTGCAACATTATGTTGCAGGACAACAAGCATTATAGTTGAAAGTGTTATAATCCACAGCAGTGTATATCCATATTCTGAACCGGCTGCAATATTAGCCGCCCAATTGCCGGGATCAGTAAAACCAACTGTAACAAGCAATCCGGGACCAATATATTTCAAAATATCTCTTGCTCCGAAAACCCGCACATGGTCTTTTCTTTTCAGATCTTTGAAAAAATGGAATAGATTGAATGAAGTTCTGATATCAGACATATTTGATTTTTAAGATTTAACCATTCAAAGATGGATATCATGATTAACCATTGGCAAATATAGAGAATGGAAACCAAATAACAGTGGCTGAAGTGTGCAGTTTAAAGATTACCAGGAGTTAAAGTAAGATATTTTGTCGTAAATTTGGAGATAAAAAATTTCATTCAGAATAAAAAAAACTCCTTATGAATAAATTATCTTTTCTCTTGTTTGCAGTGTTCATGGCAGAAGCGGTCAGTGCACAGCAAACCGGGCAGACAGCTCTTCCGTATAAGATGGAAGAAATAACGTCACCTAAATTTCCAAAGGCTGTTGAGCTTGCCGGCGGAGTATGTGTTATTCCGATCGGAATAATTGAAAAGCATGGTCCGGCCCTTCCTTTAGGGACAGATATGTTTGAGGCCAGGGAAACGGCATTTTGTGCTGCAAAGAAAGAGTATGCAGTAGTTTTTCCTCCATATTACTTCGGACAGATCTTTGAGGCAAAACATCAGCCCGGAACAATGGCTTACAGCAATGAGTTGATGTGGAAGCTTCTTGATGAGACATGTCGTGAATTATCACGTAACGGATTAAAAAAGATCATTCTTCTGAACGGGCATGGAGGAAGCACAAGTTTCCTGCAGTATTTCTGCCAGTCGCAGCTTGAAAGCAAACGTGATTATATTGTAGTGTTGTTTCAGGAAGGGCAGAATCCGTCAACAGAAAAAGAGGTAAAATCATTGGAAAAAGCAACTCTTGACCAACATGCCGGGGAAGGGGAAACCTCAATGATGTATTTTATTAATCCGGCGCTTGTTGATCAGGAGGCGTTAAAGAGTGAATCGGGTCTGGATCAGAACAGGCTAAAAATTCCTCATGGATATACAGGAATATGGTGGTATGCAAAATTCCCGAATCATTTTGCCTCCGACTCTAACACACCGAATAAAAGACTTGGTGAATTACTGGTGACCGGCGCGGCTGACCAGGTTGCAGAGTTAATAAAATACCTGAAGGCTGACAACACAATTGAGAAGCTTCAGGAAGAATTCTTTTCCAAAGCACAAAATCCTACAAAAAAATAGTTTTCCAACCAGTAATTAATAAGCTATGATATTCAAAAGAAGAGAGAATACAGTTGCAGCGTTTGTTATGATCTTCATGACGGTTGTCCAGATGTCCTGTACAAAGACACCCACAGATCTGTCAAAGGAACCCATTATCCCCAAACCAGTTTCAGTCACTGCCACAGGAGACAGATTCAGGTTGAAAAAAGGAGCCGGTATTTATGTAAAAGGAGAATCGGCAGAACTGATGCAGGTCGGCCAGTACCTTGCTGACATTCTTAATCCGGCAACAGGTTTTGCAATTGAAGTGAAATCGACCGATGGGGAGCCACGGTCAGGCAGTATCTACCTTACAACACCTGGGACAGATTCAAAAATTGGCAACGAAGGATACGAACTGACAATTACGGAAGATATTGTAAAACTTACGGCTAATAGTCCCGAAGGAATATTCAGGGGAATTCAGACAATACGCCAGTTATTACCTGCCGATATTGAAAAGAGTTCAAAAACGGAAAAGTCATGGGAAATTGCAACAGGTACCATTACCGATTATCCTGCTTATTCCTACAGGGGATCAATGCTTGATGTGGCTCGTCACTTTTTCGGGGTAGATGATGTGAAGCGTTATATTGATTTCCTTGCCTGTTATAAAATGAATGCACTTCATTTGCATCTGACTGATGATCAGGGTTGGAGGATTGAGATCAAGTCGTGGCCTAATCTTACTGAACATGGTGGAAGCACCCAGGTGGGAGGTGGAAAAGGAGGTTTTTATACCCAGGAACAATATAAGGATATTGTCAATTATGCCGCAGACAGGTACATTACAATAATACCTGAAATTGATATGCCGGGGCATACCAATGCAGCACTGTCCTCTTATCCTGAATTGAATCCCGATGGCAAGGCAACCGAGTTATACACCGGAATTGATGTAGGGTTCAGCACATTAAGCACAAAGAAAGAGATCACATACAAGTTTATTGACGATGTTATGAGGGAGTTGTCAGAGCTTACCCCCGGTCCTTATCTCCATCTTGGAGGTGATGAATCGCATGTAACAAAGAAAGAGGATTATATTCCATTCGTAGCCAGAGTGCAGGATATCGTTGCGGCTCATGGTAAACGGGTGATCGGCTGGGACGATATTGCCATTTCGACCCTGAAAGCCAATGCAGTAGCCCAGTACTGGTCAAAAGCTGAAAATGCAAACCTTGCTGTAAGCCAGAACGCTAAAATAATAATGTCGCCGGCAGCAAGGACTTATGTTGACATGAAATATGATTCAACAACAACCTTAGGATTGCACTGGGCAGGCTATGTTGAAGTGGATGCAGCTTATAACTGGGATCCTGCAACACTAGTACCGGGGATAGGGAAAGATAATATCTTAGGTATTGAAGCTCCCCTCTGGTCAGAGACCCTTACCAATATGAACGAAATAGAGTATATGGTTTTCCCAAGACTTCCGGGTATTGCTGAAATTGGATGGACTCCTGCTTCGATGAGGAACTGGGACGAATACAAGGTACGGCTCGGTAAACAGGGAGAGAGGTTCAGCGCAATGGATATCAATTACTATGAATCAGACCTGGTGCCCTGGATTTAATATCAGGAATCAGAAATGAATATAAGCCCGTCATGGTTAAGACTGTGACGGGCTTAATGTTATATTTACCTTATAAAGTTCGTCCTCACTTTTACTTCCGGTTGAGGGATGTTAATTCCGTTTTCTTTTCCGGACCTGATGCACTTCAAAAGCCAGGCCATATTTCTTGCAAGCACTCTTACTGTCTGAATCCCTTCCAGATCCTGTTTTACTTCCTCGGGAGAGTTGCCATGTACCATAACCCAATATTGAGAAGAGACTATCGGCATGTTCGAAATAGAAAAATACTTGTTCAGCTGATCTATTGTGGAGGTAGTCCCGGCTCTTCTTGCTGATACGATGCAGGCTCCCGGCTTAAAGGCAAAACCATTTCCGGCACAGAACACCCTGTCGAGTAAGGAAATAAGAGATCCGTTTGCAGATGAAAAATAAACGGGAGAACCTATAATCAGACCATCGCATTGATATGATTTCTCAATGATGACATTTGCAAGGTCATCATCAAAAGCACATCCCTTATGTGAGGTTTTACATTTATTGCAGGCAATACAACCTCTGACAGGTTTGTTACCGATATGAAGGATCTCGGTTTCAATATCTGCCTTATTTAGTTCTTTTTCAGCTTCGCACAAGGCGAAATCTGTACAACCGTTCTTATGCGGACTTCCGTTAATTAGCAGGACTTTCATAATAATTTCCTAAATTGAATGAAAGCAAAAGTAATTCAAAACAATTTATTTTCTGCCGATTCTTTTTGTTCTTCTTTTCAGTTTATTCTGATATCTGTCTGAATAATAGTATTTGTCAGGCCCCACAAGTTGAGAAATAGTACACTGAGATTCCTGTTTCTTATGTTTGAATCTGGTCTTTAATGCAGTAGCACAACCTGTACCTGTAACAAGGATAAAAGATAAGAAAACGAATAAGAACACGAAGTTTCTGATTTTTTTTGCGATTGTCATATCGGCATTACTGTTCAAAAAAGTTTATTAATACTCAGGATCTCTTTTTTATTTCTTCAGCAAGGATCTCAAAGTCTTCAGTTGTCTTTTTTACCTGTGCGATAAAGCTGTTTTCTTCAGCAGTCCCTAAAGCAGCCTTCATCTCATTCAAATTTCTGAAAGTGGTTTGACGGAATGGATTATCGAAGTCTTTCTTTCGTGAAAGATAAACCTGAGCACAAATGAATTTCTGAATCTCCACAGCTTTGTCCACAGCTGATTTCCAGTTTGCAGTTGTGAGATCTTCTGTCCCGTATAATTCGCAAAGAGTGGCAAAGGCATGTTTTTGTTTATCAGACAAGTATCTTTTCCAAAGGCAATCATACCTGTTATGAATCTCTTCCCATGACCTTACTTTCCCGGAACCAATATCTGACCGGAGTTGATCAAGATCCTCTTTTTGCATCAGTTGTCCACCGAGATTAATCCATTCCTGTTGCCTTAAACCCTTCATATCTTTACACATTGCAGTGACGGAAGTCTTCGGATTTGCTGCCATATATTCTATCAGATTTTTTGCTGAATAATGATAAAGTATGTCACCATAGGCATGATATGCTTTGTAAGGTTTTAATATCAGCACTTTTCTTCTGGTGTTTTCCATATTTTCACCCAGCACTTCCAGACTATTGATATTTTCTTCCGGACCTGATAACAGAGTTCGTCCCAGGTTTATCAGATCTTTTTCGTTCTGTGTATCTGGTGATTTTCCAAGCATCAGCAGATTAGCTTTTGCGGTCCATATTTCCAGAAGTTTACGGGCTCTGAAAACCTCTTCAATGGTATCGGGGGCAAAAGGCTCGAATTCAATGTTCTGAACTTTGCGAATTCTTTTATCGCGATTCTTGAATTTCCATGAATTACGTGCCAGGGCGTACATATTATACAGCCACCAGAATGCCGGAATAACTTCCAGCTGATTTTTTGATATATTGTTGTTAAGCAGAGAGAAAGGGAAAGGGATATCAAGTTCTGCCGGGTAATCAGCTTTTGACAGTAATACAAATGATGCAAAACGGCTTGAATGTTTCAGGCTGGTGCAAAGCCCAGGCCAGAAACCCCGTCCCGCCTGAATCTCATTGTCATTTGCACGGCTGTTATGATTTGATCCAATTGTAGCTCCGGCAGCCATATTGCTTTGACCCATTACAACAGCAGCAACAAGAAAAGAGTTATTATGATGCTGTTCATGAGCCGGAAAAATTAAATTATTCAGTATTTCACAACAAGAAACAGTCGAGTTATCCCCTAAAAAGGAATTGATCAGCCTGGCTCCATATTTAAGGTTGGAATTGTTTCCCAGGATAAATTTAACAGCTTTGCAACCGTAGAAAATATGACAGCCATAGCCAATGATCCCATTTACCAGTTCTACCCCTTCTCCAATTTGTGTAGGTTCTTCTGCAGAGGAATTGATTGTCAGGTTTTTTAGTTTATTGGCACCCTTTATATAACAGTGTGAAAGGATCCGGACATCCTTAAGGATAAGTGAGTTTTTAATAACGCATCGATCGCCGGTTGTTCCATAATAGCCACGGTGATTGTCAATACTGTTCTGCGTTATTTTTTTGAGGTTTTCCTTAAGCGCGAAATCATCGACATACTTGGCCCACAGATAGGCATCGGCAGCGATCATGCCGTCGAAAGGAAGGACTTTCCGACAGCCCGTTTCATTCATAAGATCGATCCAGGTCCTGACATTTTCAGGCTCTCCTTCTTTAATAATTCCATTACCAAACTTAGCATGATCTGTTGTATGCATTTCCTGAATATTAAACAGGATACAGCAATCACCAATAATATAGTGAGCCAGGTAATGGACGTTATGAATAGCAACATCATTGCCGATATCACTCGAAATGATGAGACTGTTTGTGATCCCGGCAGGGACCCTGAGGTCGTGATGTTGAAGTATTACATTTCGTATACAGCCTATCCTGACAAGTCCGAAAAATCGTGAATTTTTAATCTGGTTTGTATCAAACTGGTCTGTGACTAATATTTCATCCCAGTTATCAGCAGTGTTGTCGTTTTTTACCAGTCTTTCAACTTCATCAGATCTCAGATGTCTCCATCCCGATTTTGGAGGAATGACCTGTTTGTCCCGCTGGGCATATTCATTTTTGTCTGCAGGAAGATATTCTTCAGGGATGAAATTTTTGCCTATGTTTTCCGGAGGTACAATTGTTACTATATCCATATTGCTGTAATATTTGTAAGAGGAACTTTTCTTTCAGGGTACTTCTCAAACACTTTTCAGACCATTGAATCAACAAAATACCTGCAAGTTTCATGACATCATATTATCATGATTATAAAAGAATTATAAAGTTACACTATTTCAATAACAGAAAGAAAATTCTTTTTATTTTTCAGAAAAGAGCTATCGCCGGCGTGATTGTTTATACCTAAACAGCTTAAATTAAACCATGTGTCGTATGGAAACGAAATAATTAACCATATCTTTGCAGCACAATAAAAGCAGTACAAAATTATCTTAATCTTAATTTATGCAAAACACTAAGGTAGAGAAACTAAATTGTTTTAAGAGGTACTTAATAAGGAGAAAAGCAAGAAGAGTAACGCAGGAGTATCCTGCTGTAGTGAACTCATTTGATTTAAAAGATGAAGGGAAGGTGGAGTTTGCCGTCTGGAGTAATCCTCTTGCCCCGGTTTTTTCAATTAATCAGGAGATGGTTGATTTTTTCAAGAAGTTCGTTAAGAAAGGTGATCTGGTAATTGATATAGGTGCGAATATAGGAGATACCACAATACTGATGGCTTTGGCTGCCGGGAAATCAGGCACAGTATTGGGTTTTGAGCCGAATCCGTTTATATTTAAGATATTAACGAAGAATGCCTCTTTCAATACAGAAAAGCAAAATATTGTTCCTCTTCCATATGCAGTAACCGTTAAGGAAGAAGAGTTTTTCTATATATCATCGGAGGCATCATTTGCCAACGGAGGCATCTCTCCCACAAAGGAGAGCAGGCATGGCAAATTCATCTACCCTGATAAAGTCAAAGGAAAAAACCTTGAAGAGCTTCTTGACAAAGATTACAGCGATAAGCTTAAAGATTTTTCCCTTGTGAAGATTGATACGGAAGGATATGACAAAGAAATCATTAAGTCAATATCCGGATTAATTGATAAATGCAAACCCGTGATAATTGCTGAAAGTTTCAAACACAATACTCCTGAACAAAAAATGGAGTTGTACGAAGTCATCAGCAGACATGGATATGAAATTTTCTATTTTGAAGATTTCAATATAAAAGCAAAAGTTGTAAAACTGGAAAAGAGCAGCGATATAACCAACTACAAGGAAACCATAAATATTTATGCAGTCCCGGTAAAAAAGCAGGCTGAATAGTCTGTTAACCATCGGTTTGTAAAAAATTATTTACTGATATACCCGGAATTTATTCTGACTGAATAAATTCCGGGTTAATTTTTATAATGAGTGTCGGGATCATACATAAAAACCCATTGATTTTTTTCGTTTACCCCGGCCCCAAGGGGAGCGAAAAAAATCAATTTACTTCCGCAAAGCGGAATGGGGTAAATAAATTGATTTTTAAGCTATTTGTGAAATTGTATTTATTATTGACGATAGTCATTATTTTTATTATTCGATGTAGAATATCATGGGCTGAAAAATTTACTAATATTGGGGCCTGATAATAATGAGTATTATTATCTTCATAATGAGTTAAATGATAGATAAAAACCACATCGGATTTGATAACGAAAAATACCTGAAGGAGCAGACAACTGCAATTCTTGAGAGGGTGAACAGGTTTAACAATAAGCTTTACCTGGAGTTTGGAGGTAAGATTTTATTTGATATGCATGCTGCCAGAGTATTGCCTGGGTTTGACCCGAATGTCAAGATGAGGCTTCTGCAGTTGTTGAAAGACAAAATCGATGTGATAATGTGCATTAATGCAGGCGATATTGAAAGAAAAAAAATCAGAGCCGATTTTGGGATCACTTATGATATTGATGCATTAAAAACAATTGATGATTTCCGTGAAGGGGGAGTGGAAATCACTGCGGTGGTCATAACCCGTTATCAGAACCAGCCACAGGCAAAAGCTTTCAAGAACAAGCTTGAGTTGAGGGGGATAAAGGTGTACCTGCATTACCCTACAAAAGGATATCCTACTGATGTTGACCTGATTGTAAGCGACCAGGGATACGGAATAAACGAATATATTAAGACCACAAAACCCATTGTAGTTGTTACAGCACCCGGACCAGGCAGCGGCAAGCTTGCCACATGCCTGTGCAACCTGTACCATGAATATAAAAACGGAGTCAAGGCCGGATATGCCAAGTTTGAGACATTTCCAATCTGGGACCTTCCTCTCGACCATAAGGTGAATATTGCCTACGAAGCTGCCACAGTCGATCTTAATGACAAGGTCCTTATTGACGAACACCATCTGAACGCATATAATAAAAAGGTTGTAAACTATAACCGTGACATAGAGGCTTTCAATCTGTTGAAAAGGATCCTCGAAAAAATAACTGGTGGTGAATCTATGTATCATTCTCCCACCGACATGGGAGTGAATCGTGCCAGTGCAGGAATAGTAAATGACGACATAATAGTTGAAGCATCTCACCAGGAGATTATCAGAAGATATTTCAGGTGTGCTTATGAATATACCATGGGCCTTGCCGATAAGGATACCCTCAATCGTGCAATGGATATTATGGAAAGAATTGATGCAAAAGTTGAAGACCGGAGAGTGGTAGTTCCTGCAAGAGAAGCTGCAAAAGAAGCTGAGAGACTCGGGAAAGGCAATGCTGGTGTATTCTGCGGAGCTGCTATTGAGTTGCATGACGGATCTGTCATCATGGGTAAAAACTCTCCTCTGATGCATGCAACTTCAAGTCTGGTCTTAAATGCTGCAAAACATCTGGCCGGGTTGCCGGACAATATGTACCTGTTGCCTGAAAGCATTATTAATTCAGTTACATATCTGAAAAGAGACATATTAAACGGCAGAATGGTCAGTCTGGATGTGGAAGAGATATTGATAGTGTTAAGTATCAGTGCATTATCTAATCCGGCAGCAAAAATGGCCCTGGAAAAACTTAAAAGTTTAAGCGGTTGCGAAGTGCACATAACACATATTCCTACACCGGGAGATGAGGCAGGATTACGAAAATTAAAAGTAAACGTAACCTGTGATCCGGAGTTTACAAGTAAGAGGCTTTTTATAAGTTAAATTTTTCTTTTTTTCTCCGAACTATCCATTTTTCCGGCAGATTCATTAATCTGCCCTGCCTGACCATGTTCTTTAAAAATCAAAATGGGTTTGATTTGCTAACAGATTATTAAAATTATTTTATAAATTTATTGACACTAAAAATCCATAGTTTATAATAATCTGATAATCTGAAGTAAAATGAACATGAAAGTAATGAGAAAAGTCTCGGGGATCCTTGTCATCTCTGCTATTATCGGTACAAACCTCAATGCACAGGTATTGAATGATGTGATAACAGTATATAATGAAGGAGCAAAGTTGGTACAGACCGACGCCAAGGCTGCTATTGAGTCATTTGAGAAGGTAGTAACCCTGTCGGATCAGGTTGGTGAGAGTGCCAATGACCTTAAGCAAAAGGCCATAAAGGTATTACCTGGATTGTATTTTAAGGAAGCTAATAATACAATGAAGGATAAAAAGCCTGCAGCAGAGATAATTAAAGCTTCAAAGGCAGCTATTGCTGCGGCAGAAAAATATGGGAATGCAACAGTTAAAGCAAATGCAGGAAAGGTGTTGGCACAGGGTTATAATGTTATGGGTGTGGATTATTTTACAAAGAAAGATTATGAAAATGCATTACTGGCCTTCGACAGCCTTCTGGCTATCACTCCCGATAACATGAATGCTATATACAACAAAGCTTTAATATACAGAGGCCAGAGTAATGACGATGCTTTTGAGCAAACGATTGATTCATTCTTAGGAAAAGTGGGGGGTGATACTTTAAAGACCAGACAGGCATCTTCATTGGCCCTGGAGTATTTCCGTGCAGCAGGATCGAAGGCGAACCAAGCCGACAGTCTTGAAAAGGCTCTTGCTCTGCTCAATAAAGCCGCAAAATATGGCAATGACAAAGATCTTTTCTATTATTTTGCAGATGTATATAATAAACAAAAGAATTTTGACAGCGGTGCAGAATTCGCCCAGAAAGGTCTTGATCTTGAAACGGGTGATGCAGAAGCCAAAGCAAAATATTACTATCAGCTTGCAGTAGCACAGGTTGGTAAAGGGCAAAACGCTGAAGCCTGCGCTTCATTTAAGAATTCTACCTACGGAGCCTTTGCCGAAGCATCAAAGGCACAAAGGAAAAACCTGAAATGCGAATAAGTGATAATCAGAAATAGTTATTATAATCTGGCCAGTCATTTTGACTGGCCAGTCTTTTTCTAAACCTGCCTCAAAAGCCATTATTTATCTCTTGTTTTCAACAGCTCTCATTGGGCATATTTTTTTACACTTTCCACATTCAATACAGCTTTCTTCATCTATTGAAGGCAAACCAAATCCATCCTGTGAAATTGCCCCTGCCGGGCAAACACTTATCAAAGGACAACGATGGTTTTGGGGACATGCTAAAGGACTTATCGTTAGTGCCATAATTAAGGTTTAAATATTGTTTTGTAAAAGATTTAATATTTGTGGTTTGGTGTGTACCCCGGCTTTTTTATACTTTAATTCACCTTGCTTAAAAACCATAAGAGTAGGAACACTTTGAATATTGTATCTGCCGGCTATTTCAGGATTCTGATCAACATCGATCTTTATAACCTTTATCTCTTCTCCCAATTCATCTGCAACATCTTTTAATATAGGCGATTGCATTTTACAGGGACCGCACCAAAGGGTGTGGAAATCTACAATAACCGGACGATCATCCCGGATCAGAGCGTCAAAATTTGCTTTCATTTATTTTTATTTAGTGTTATTAATTTGTTGTATCAAATAATTTTGTATGACTATCGGAAATTATGCCTATGATTTTATAAATCGCTTGAAAATCAATTTATTTACCCCATTCCGCTTTGCGGAAGTAAATTGATTTTTTTCGCTCCCCTTGGGGCCGGGGTAAACGAAAAAAATCAATGGGTTTTTATGTATGATCCTGACACTCATATAATTTTGTATTTCAACAGCAGATAATTGATTATTAAATTTTTTGAAAAATCTTCATAATAATTTTTGACAAAGTTAAAGAGGAGGGTCTTAATAACATTATAGGAACCAGCCCAATGCGACAACATATTAATTGAATCATAACAACTTTTTTATTGATTTGGATTAACTTTATAACCTGTTAATTGTTCTACAAAGCATGAAAACAATTTATGAAAATGATAAAGATTTCATTTGTGATATAAATACACCATGCTTTAAAAATCTTCTACCGGAAGAGGTTCAACTGGTAAAAGCCGGAAAGACACAGGTGTTCTTCCGTAAAGGTGATAATCTGACAAAACAGGGAGCCTTCGCCTCTTATATATTGTTTATTATCAAAGGAATGGCAAAACAGTACCTTGAAGGAGAAGGGACAAAGAATTTTAATCTCAGGATTATAAAGCAGGGTGAGTTTGTAGGACTTTCGGCAGTATTTGATGAAAATATTTTTAATTATTCTTCGATAGCACTGACCGACTGCCAGGTCTTTCTGATAGAGAAAGAAATTATCGCCAGGGTAATTAAGCAGAATGGTTTGTTCGGGTTTTCCATTATAAAAAGATACTGTGAGCAAAATGTTAATCTTCTCAATACTGTTCGCAATATTATGTACAAGCAGATGAATGGCCGTATGGCCGATGCTTTGTTATACATTGATAGCCTGAAAACCGAATCGGAGGATATATTCCAGCTACTTTCACGAAAAGATATTGCCGATTTTGCAGGGATCTCTACAGAAAGCGCAGTGAAATTACTCAAAACCTTTGAAAGAGAGGGGCTGATAGAACTTCATGAGAGGGATATAAGGCTGTTGAAACAAGATGCCCTGATTGAAATAAGCAGGAGGGGTTAATATGTTTATGCATAGTGCAGTACAAGAGATCTGCCATAGATACTCTGATTAATCTGTTTCTTTTAGAGTGATTTTCTATAAATTTGTAAAATTTTAAAATACTCTCTTATGGCACGAATCATAAATGACATTTCAAGAACTTTCAATGAATATATTCTTGTCCCGGGTCTTACACCAAAAGATTGTATTCCTGACAGCATTAACTTAAAAACGCCTTTAGTTAAGTATTCAAAAGGAAATAAATCTGACATAGTACTGAATGTTCCATTTGTTTCTGCTATAATGCAGTCTGTGTCAGATTCGAATATGGCAATAACTTTGGCAAGGAATGGAGGGTTATCATTCATATTTGGGTCTCAATCAATTGAGGACCAGTCCGACATGGTAAAGAAAGTGAAGAAATTCAAGGCCGGCTTTGTGGTAAGCGATGCCAATTTAAAGCCGGAGCAAACATTAAGAGATGTAATAGACTTAAAAAAAAGAACGGGATTTTCTACCATCGGGATAACACACGACGGAACCTCGGACGGTAAATTATTAGGGATGGTAACCAGCAGAGATTATCGTCCCAACAGAGACAGTCTTGATAAAAAGATCAAAGATTTTATGACTCCGTTCTCAAAGCTGATAACGGGCTCGTATGGTATTAGCCTGGATGAAGCCAATGATATTATCTGGGATAATAAAATAAACACACTTCCAATAATTGATGATAAACAATGCTTAAAATATTTTGTATTCAGAAAGGACTATGATAACCATAAAAATAATCCGGATGAATTACTTGATGCCCACAAAAGATTAATGGTTGGTGCGGGTGTCAATACAAGGGATTATGCAGAACGCATTCCACAGCTGGTGGAGGCAGGGGTAGATGTTCTCTGTATTGATTCATCGGATGGATTCTCAGAATGGCAAAAAGATACAATTAAGTTCGTCAGAGATAATTACGGTGAAAAAGTAAAGATTGGAGCCGGAAATGTTGTTGACCAGGAAGGGTTTAATTATTTGGCTGACGCCGGAGCTGATTTTGTTAAAGTCGGAATTGGAGGAGGATCAATTTGTATAACAAGAGAACAGAAGGGTATTGGAAGGGGACAAGCTACCGCATTGATAGAAGTTGCCAGGGCAAGGGATGAATATTTTGATAAAAAAGGAATTTATATTCCGATATGCTCAGATGGTGGTATCGTTCAGGACTATCATATGGTTCTTGCATTGGCAATGGGTGCAGATTTTATAATGATGGGGAGATATTTTGCCCGATTTGATGAAAGTCCAACTAAAAAAGTAATTGTTGGTGGGAATTATGTTAAGGAATACTGGGGGGAAGGCTCAAATCGTGCAAGAAACTGGCAGCGATACGATATGGGAGGCAAAGCTGTTCTGAAATTTGAAGAGGGTGGTGATAGTTAGGTAGCTAATGCAGGGAAACTGAAAGATAACGGTGAGGTTACGATAGGGAAGATAAAA
>Ga0116170_10002507_pt1 | contig 17624 bp, 16 predicted proteins | sample AD_JPNHW1_MetaG_FD_89797 | JGI IMG/M metagenome (GOLD analysis project Ga0116170, IMG submission 89797) | Active sludge microbial communities of municipal wastewater-treating anaerobic digesters from Japan - AD_JPNHW1_MetaG | ecosystem: Engineered > Bioreactor > Anaerobic > Digestate | place...
ACAAGATCTGTGACATACGCTGTAACATTTTCCGGTGATCTTTTTAGGACTACACCGAGATTTGTAACTGTAAAAAACTGCCGCGAAAGAACGTCACCTTTCCCTTTAACTTCGATGCAGTAACCACCGGCGGGGAGGGGCCTGTTAACTTTAACAGAGTAGTACATCCACTCATAGGGATTGAAATTAGCTACAGATTCATCCCATTCGGTTACGGTTTTGTAACCCGAATCTGCAGGTTCTATAGACTCAGGGTCTCTCTTTTCTGATACAAATATCTGCATGGGAACTTTGTATATCTTAACATGAACAGTATCAAGGCGCAGAGTCCTCAGATTGAACTCGATCTCATTGCCGGGTGTAAAAGTATACCTGTATGAGTGAACTTTAATTTCGGGGGCTTTTGCCTCGATATCAAACTTAATATTTTTTACATCTTTCCCTTCAGTAACTTTTATGTTTTCAGATTTAATTGTATTAAATCCCTGGTGGGAGAGCGTGATAGTGTAAGTTCCCGGTTTAACATCCTCAAGGAGAAATGAACCATCGTGGAAACTTACATTAGAATATGTGTACCTTCCCTGTGCAGTTACATTTATATTCGCTGCGGGAGAATCTATTCCCTGAATTTTTATACTCCCCGAGACACCTGCAGGCCTGTACATCACCATCTGGAGTTTAAAAGATTCACCTTCGCGGATCTGGTTGAGGCTTGCACTTTCGGTGATATATCCCGCCTTGCTGAATGTAACAAGGTATGATCCCGATTTAAGTTTATCTATATTATAGTTCCCTTTACTGTCTGTTTTGCTGAAAGCAGGTTTCACCTGGTCCATGCCTATGTATTCACTGTAACTTTTCAGTTTGATCTCAACATCGGACATTGTGTTTCCGCTGCTGTCTTTAACAGTTCCGGTGATGATCGATTCTTTCGTAAGTTTAAGATTATTTTTTACACTGGTAAAACTCGCGGTTTCAGTATATGAAACGTATCCCGGTGCAGTGATCTCTATGTCGTAGCGGATGTAAGGGATGAAATCATTTATTTTGTAGTAGCCGCTCCGGTCAGTTTCAGTTTTGTAGTACCCGACTCCCCGGCTTGAGTTTTTAATCTCAACTACAGCTCCTTTAACAGGTTTCCCTGTGGCGGAATCAGTTATTGTACCTTCAATATAAGTTTTTTCAAGCTGAGGTGATTTTTCGGTATAAACAGTGTTTCCCTCTTCATTTGTAATTACATCAGGGGACGCATTGCTTATGAGAACAAGACCGGCCAAAAGCATGAGGATTGAGAATAGCAATCTTAAACGTTTCATTTTAATCTCCATGAATAAATTCTATCGAAAACTACAGGTTGAATAATCCAGCCTTCAGTAATAAGACACTTGAAATCCCCCGGCCTGTCGGCCACCCCCTTTGATAAAGGGGGCATCAATTGTTTGAATTACTTAATCCCCTTTACTCAAAGGCAGCTCCTTGACGTCCATGTCACCGCTGCATTAGCCCCTCCATGTCCGTCAGGGGATGTTGAGCAAAACGAAACGGGGTGATTTAAAGTTTTTAACATAAACAGGTTTCTACTTTATCGTAACAGCCCGGAACCTGTAATACCTGCACGGCCTGTTACCTGTTAATTTAATTACTCTTGAAGCTGTCCTGTATTCAGCAGGAACAATTACCGTTTTTGTAGAATCATCATATTCAATAAACAGCCCGAAATTTGAAATGTCAACATTATTTATATCGTCAACAGGTTCGGGGTTTGAAGCGACGGTAAGAACAATTTCTGTTTCATCAAACTCATATTTTTCAAGCGGCTCATGCCGCGGGTCAAGAAACAGTGCACCCTTTATATAATCCCGCAATATTTCAGACGGAGAGTTATATCTGTGACTGAAAGCTCCGTAGCATCCGCGTACTTTTCCTTTTCTGATAAGAGTTATAAACAAACCTGTACAGTCAGGCTGCGCGGGGAGGGCTACTTCAAGTTTATTTGTAATTTTATTTTTTGCGAGAATATTTGAGGCTGTGTCTTTCATCCATACAGTTAATTCTTTTTTTTCTGCCGAATGAGAAAACTCCTCCCACCTGTCCAGACAGGAATCTGATGCAGCAGTGGAGAATGTAAAAGAGAAAAAAAGAATTATTGCCGGAATCAGTTTATTTTTCATAAAGTAGGATTATTTAATTTATATTTTATATATGCAAGAAGAATTTATTCATCAACCACATATGCAAATTTATAAACAAAGAGATAAGTATTTTTAATGCAATATTTACTTTGACAAAAAACATAAATCTTCAGTTCATGTTCTTATGAAAACAATAGTCACGAATTTGCAGTTAATAATTATTATCGCAGCAGCAGCATTGTTTTTCACCGGCTGTTCACCTGTGGAAAAGGTTAAATGGAGCAGGGTTGATCTCCTTGGTAACGAAATACCTGTGCGGCGGATTGTAAGCAGCCTCTCCGGCAGCGGAGGGAAGGTGAAGTGGACTCATCAGCAGCTGATAGTGTGTGATGGCTGTGATATAATTTCTGCAAGGATAAATAGAAAAGGGACGGTGTTTGTTTTAAGTTTCAGCCGCGACAGGGAGAGTGGAGAGTGCAGTCTTGTTGAATACAGCATTAACGGAAAACCTGAATCTCCGTTATTTATATACAGGTACCTCTCTGTGAACCGTTACCGTTTTCTTCCTGCATTTCTGGACCTGCTTCTTTAAAAATTTTAGTTATATATTTACCGGAATTAGTTAAAATTATCGGATTCAGCTCCCTCTCTTCTGCAATACCTTCTTATTATATATTTGAAAAGTATCTGATAGCTTATATGTTATATTTATAAAAATAATATTTGACAATTCAATGTATTTTAGTTAATTAGAATATTACTGAATTGTAAATAAATTAAATAACTGAGGTCTGAATATGAGCACAGAAAAGAAAATTACCTTTATCATTACTTATGGAGATGATAATTCCGAGAAAGCAACCCTCCCTTTTATGCTTGCAAATGGAGCTATGGCGATGGATGTCACTCCGGTAATTGTCCTGCAGGCGAATGGTGTAATGCTGGCAGTTAAAGGCTATGCGGAAAAAGTACATTTTAAAGAGGGAATTTCACTGAAGCAGCTTATCGAAAATTATATTGAAGCCGGAAATAAACTTATGCTCTGCGGGCCATGTTTTGAAGAACGCAAACTCACAGAAAATGATTTAATCGAAGGTGCGATGATTGTCGGCGCAGCACGTATAACCGAAGAAATTCTTTCAAGCGTTAATGTTCTTACGTACTAATCCGGGTCAGGATTTTTTAAATCATTCTTCTCTGTTAACACATCTAATCATTACCCGCATCCCGGGCGGCTTCTCAAATCTCCTGTCTGTCAATTACTGCCTGAATCAATCAACATACAATGGGGTTGGCGGGCGGGGTGCGGGTACAAGTCAGTTTATCAAAGGGTGACGCGCTGTGACTTCCAGAAATTAATTTCAATCATCTTTCATTATAAATAAATATTTGAAATTAAAACTCACTTTACAGCAGATGGCTTACGGGAAAAATTATTCAGCATGAGAAAATTTAAAAGAATATATATCGAGATAACAAATATCTGTAATCTCAGGTGCAGCTTCTGCCCGCCCTCAGGCAGGGAGCCTGAATTTATGGATGAAAAATTATTTACTGAGATTCTCGATAAGATTAAGGAATCTTCCGAATACATTTATTTTCATGTGAAAGGTGAACCTCTCATGCATCCGCAGATTGAAAAATTTCTGGATATAAGCCATGAAAAAGGATTCCGTGTAAGTATAGCAACAAACGGTACACTGATAGGGGAAACCGGTGAAAAACTTTTAGATAAACCGGCTCTGCGGCAGATAAGTTTTTCTCTTCATAGTCTTGAGGGGGAGAGTAACCGTGATATTATAGGAAAATATCTGGATGATATTTTTTCTTTTGCTCTTGAGGCCGTAAAAAAAACAAAAATGTTTATTGAATTCAAACTGTGGAATTTAAACAGGGAGAATGAGTTAAACAGAATCATTTATGAACATATGGAGAACAGGTTTAACCTTGATGGTAAAGTCAGCGACATGGTTCCATCGGGTAAGGGTATCAGAATTCTTGATAGGATTTTTTTAAACAGGGGGAATGAGTTCCTCTGGCCCGATCTTGATTCACCGGAGAATAACCCGAATGGTTACTGTTATGGTTTGAAGAGACAGGCCGCAATACTGGTGGACGGAACTGTTGTCCCGTGCTGCCTCGACGGAAAGGGAATTATGAAGCTTGGTAATATTACTGATTCATCATTCTCTGATATAATAAACTCTAAACGCGCACTCCGTATTATCCGCGGATTCTCCGAGAGAAAGGCTGTTGAGGAGATGTGTAGAAAATGTACATACCGCGACAGATTCGGTTTTTAATTATAATTTAATTTCATTATACATTTTCTCATAACCGGATGAATCATGTTTACAATTCTACTCCGCCCGCTTTTATTCTGCCGGCATGTGTATTATTATTTCTGCTTTATTTGCAACTAATAGTCCTGTTTAAATGTCATATAACCAAAAGTAAAATTCTATTTCAATACCGTAAAAACGGCGAAGACTGATATAGAATAAAAAGGATTTTAATAATGCAGAGAACAATTTTCACCACGCCGGTGATAAACACTTTATGCCAATGGTTAGCCCGTCTTATTCTTATGCTTTCGGGATGGAAGATTACAGGTAAGCGTCCCGGCATAAAAAAATATGTTATGATTGCCGCTCCTCATACAACAAACTGGGATTTTTTCTACGGACTGTTAATGATGCTTTATTTCAAAGATGAAGTGCACTGGATGGGCAAAAAGCAGATTTTCCGTCCGCCGTTCGGAGGTATAATGAAATGGTTCGGAGGAATGCCGGTGGACCGGAGCCGCTCGAATAACCTTGTTTCAACTGTTGTGGAGAAGTTTCAAAACAGCGAATCTCTTGTAATAGCAATACCTCCCGAGGGGAGCAGGTCAAAAGTAAAAAAATGGAAAACGGGATTTTATTATATAGCGGCAGGAGCCGGTGTTCCGATACAGCTGGCCTACCTTGATTATGAAAAAAAGACCGGAGGGTATGGTGAACTTTTTATTCCGACAAATGATTTTGAAGCTGATATGATTAAAATAAAGGAGTTTTATAAAGGTATCCGCGGGAAGTATGACAGTTAATACATGTTGCCGTATGGACCGGCTGTGATCAGTCTTGAATTTTCATCCAATCGCATCTGCAGAGTTTTTTCTGTTATAACCTTTGTACTTCAAAATCAGTATTGTAACATCGTCACTGAAATTATTGCCTTTATTGAATTTTATTAATTCATTAAAAATATTATTGTTCATTTCGTATGGTTCTTCACAGCAGTTCATTTTAATTAAATTAAAAAAAGATTCCTCGCCGAACATTTTATTGTTTTTACTATAACATTCTGTAACACCATCTGTATAAAGTATCACGCTGTCGCCCTCATGAATCGAAGAAACTGTCTCTTCATAATTCGGAGGAATAATTTCAGCAATCAGGCGTCCCCTGGAATTAAGGAATTCAATCTCTCCGTTTTTCCGCGCGATAATAAGCGGCAGATGCCCGGCGCTTGAGTACGTTATGCTGCCGGTTATAAGGTCTATGTGGCATACCCCGGCAGTTACAAAATGATTTCCCATTTTACCTTTAAGCGTATGGTAGATATTGTGCAATGTCGCTGATGGATTGGCCAGAGTTTCTATCCACCGGTTAAGTGATATTTTAACCATGGATGAAAAAAGGGCGCCGGCTACACCATGCCCGGAAACGTCGCATACAAACAGTCCTAAACTTTTTTCTTTTTCATTATAACAGAAGTCTATGAAATCGCCGCCAAGCTCCATCATCGGGGCGTATTTATACGAAATTACAGCTTCCTCAATTACGGGAATATCCTGCGGGAGCAGTGTTTTGTGAAGATCTCCCGCGAAAATTATCTGCTGTTCAAGCTGATTCTTCTGGTCTTCTATAATGACCTGTCCGGCTTCAGCCTCTTTTGATTTAAGCCACCTTACATACCTGGAATTGTTAAGAATAAAAATGAAACACGATACAATAAATGTAACACAGAAAATATCATTAAGGCTGTACATAGTATGCGGATTAGTGAAGTTCATTCCGGCGAACCAGCTTATGCTGAAAAAAGTTGCAAGTGATACACCGAGTATGGCGTATGCATCACTTCTCTGCAGCGGAGCGACAGCGAGCAGTGTCAGGACGAAAAGATAACCTCCGATATACGCCGGGTCACCTATAGTGACAGCGGTGAGAACTGCTGTTGAAATTTCCATGTAGGCGCCGAAAAGCGTAAGCATCAGCAGATACCTGGGCCTTAATGAATTTATGAATCTGGAAAAAAAAAGTAGAAGGCCTATTACGGGAAAACCTATGCGTAATACAATTATGAGCGGTTTGTCAGGATGGAGCCGCAGGTCTATCGGGATATAGGTCAGCCATGAGAGCGTTATTAGTGAAGCGAACGTAAGAATTTTGCTGCTTTGGTAATCCAGCTCCTGTTTAAACGTAGCAGGGAATGAAGTTCTTTCATCCTCGAGTTTTATATACATTAAGATTTTATTAATAATTTTCATTGATTATAACTCTATAAATTAAATTATATCTTAATGACAGGGATTTTTCAAGTATGAAACCTGTAAAAATCGGGCGGGAAAAAATATTCAGGGGTTATGCATATTTTCCGGAAAATTCCGCAGCCCTTGTTTCATGCCAGAATTCACCGTTTTTGCTGAACGTAATGAATCCCATATGACCTCCCTTCCCGGGAACCTCAAGGAAAATGTTCCGGTTTGATGCGGCTTCCTTGTATGGGAAGCATTCTTCGCCGAGTATCGGGTCATCTTTCGCGTTTAAAATGAGGATAGGTATTGCTGTTCCGCTTATAAACTTCACAGAACTGCATTTTCCCCAGTAGTCCATGGCATCAATGAATCCGTTTAGAGGGGCTGTGAATTTATCATCAAAATCTTTCAGGGTTCTAATCGATTTATAGTCCCTCGTTATTCCGGCATTATGAAGATGTTCTTTCTGTTTCATTTTATCTACAAGAGTTTTGAGAAATCTTTTTGCATATATAATGTTTTTTCTTTTATGAATTTCTATTGATGAAGATATAAGATCACATGGTGCTGATATTCCAATTGCGCTTTTAATTTCGGATGGGATTCTTTCCCCCATCTCCCCCGCGTATTTAAGTGTAAGGTTTGCTCCAAGACTGAATCCTGCAAGTGTGATTGTCTTATACTTTTTCACAGAGATGAGATGCTGAATTACGGAATTTAAATCCTCTGTCTTTCCGCTGTGATATGTTGCTGACGTTCTGTTCGGCTCACCGCTGCAGCCTCTGAAATTAAATGAAACTCCGTCCCATCCTCTTATGTTGAATGCTTTGATCATTCCTTTCATGTACGCCCTGTCCGATTTTCCCTCCAGCCCATGTGAGAGTATAACAGTGCGGTCAGCGCCGATTGAAGATATGTCAAGATCTATAAAGTCGCCGTCAGGAGTATCTATTCTCTCCCTTACATAATTCACTCCTTTTACTTTTCTGAAAAGGGTGGGGAGTACTGTCTGCAGATGATTATTTCCCAGAAGAAATGGCGGTTTATATGAAGAGTTTTCTATAACAGGCATTGGTTTTATATCTCCGGCTGAAATTTTTTTTCAGAATACTGATTATAACGGTCTTTCCTGATCAGTTTATCAAAATCAGATTCTATTGAATATCTGTTCAATTGCCGATTTTTAATCAAGTAAAATTTATCTGCGGCTCTGCCTTGATTTATTGTCCGGACTGGTTTTGGTAATTTAATTTTTTTTTTGAGAAGAAGGGTGACGCAAAAATTTCACTGCGTGAAATGCGCGGTAGTCTGTTTCACGCAGTTTATTCCGATTCAATCCGCAGGATTCCATTTTGTATTACCCGTATCACCGGCTTTTTCCGGAGCAGTGTCAGGTTCCCACACAAAAGTTCCTTTTCCGTTTTTTGTTTTATCATTGCAGATTTTTGTCTGATATTTATTTCCGTCTGCATTAGGCATCTCGGAGTTTTTTTCACTGTGATAGTAACTGTCTATTGCTGATATATAACTGGTCCCGTCAGGCCAGATTTTAAGCCCTTTGTTCTCGCACTTTCCTTCGTTAAAACTGCCGATGAAACGTGACCCGTCTAAATAATACCAGACGCCGTCACCATGAATTTTATCATTTTTAAATTCGCCTACATATTTATCTCCCGAAGGGAGTATTAGTGAACCCTGCTTTGATTTTTTATCGTGCTCAAAATTCCCTATGTACTTAGCTCCGGCCCATCTTGACTTGTTTCCCCATGTGTAAATTCCATATCCATGTTTCTCTCCTCTAACCCATTCGCCGGAATAGGAATCGCCGTCACCTGATACTGATGTTTTATTTTCCTGAAGAACTCCATCGGACCATATGCCATTAATTTTGCCTGAAGGTTTACCGCTGCTGTCGTATGTTATGGAATAACCCTCTCCATTCATTAAACCGTTTTTAAAGTGTCCTGTATTTTTTGTTGTTAATGTGCCCCTTTTATCATAGATAAACATTGTCCCCTCACCGGTTGGAACACTATCAACAAACTGTCCCAGATATTTAGAGCTGATTATACCATCGGAATTATAAGTAAATAATACACCCTCTCCGGTCATTGCATCTTCAGTGAACTGGCCTAAATATTTTTTAACAATAAGACCTTTTTTATCATATTGAAATAGCGAACCCTGCCCGTGGCGTTTTCCCATTTCATACTGCCCTGTGAATTTTGATACAAGTTTTCCGTCGTCATCATATTCAGAAAAAGTCCCTTCACCGTGTTTCTCTCCTTTTTTGAAAAGGCCCTCATATCTGCTGACGGGCTTTCCTTTAGAGTTATACTCAGTTAAAGTTCCTTTCCCGTCGAATTTGCCTTCTTTAAATGTTCCGGTATATTCTGTTTTTAATTTTCCGTCTTTGCCGTAAGTGACAAGTTTACCTTCTCCATCCGGCTCACCTTTATTAAAGTCACCTGTAAATTTTAATAAAATGTTTCCGTCTTTATCATAACTGATCAGAGTCCCTTTGCCCTGTGGTTTATTATTTTCTGATTCGCCTGTATAATCACTTATTTTTCTCCCATCGCCATCATAGGTTGTTATAACCGAGTCGCCGTACAATTTACCGTTTCTATACACGCCGGTGATAGTGCTGACCAGTTTTCCTTTCTTATCATATGTTGAGATGGTAACCTTGCCGCTCGGTTTCCCTTCAAAAAAATTTCCCGCGGTTTTACTGATGAGGTTACCGTTATAGTCATACTCATATAAAATCCCTTCCCCTTCAGGATTGCCGTTTACAAAATTTCCGGTAAACTTACTGAACATTTTTCCATCTTTATTATATTTGATGAGCTCACCTTTACCCGCGGGTTTATTGTCTTTAAATTCGCCTGTATATGCGGATGTGATTTTACCTTTTTCATCATATGTTATAAGAGTTCCTTTTTCGTATGAGTTTCCCTTCAGTGTCCCGGTATATTTACTCACAAACTTACCGGTTTTATCATAATTAGAAACCTGCATTTCTCCTGATGGTTTACCGTTCAGAAATTCTCCCTCAATTTTAGATGTTAAGTTTGTCCGGGTTTTATCGTCATAAATATATAAAGTACCTTTGCCGTGAGGCCTGCCGTTTTCAATCTCGCCCTCATATTTAAAGTTATCAGAGGTAAGGGTGCCGCTTCCCGATTTCAATTTCTTATCTGAACCGGAGATTTTTTCATTACTGATTTTATTGTCCGGATAGTTTTCTCCGGTAATGACTGTTTCATCTGAGGTTGTGGTGTTTTTTGTCTGCTTTTTTGTCGTTTCACATCCGGATTGAATCATTATTGCCATAATCAGCAGAATATATAATTTCCCTTTCATGATGACATCCTTATAGTTTATTTAACGAATCTGTTTATTTCTAAAGCTTTTAGTTGAAGAGAACAGTTCAGTTACTGCTCATTGATAGTAGGTTAAATAAGAGTTTTTTATGTATTGTCAATAATTATTTAAGTGCACATCTATTTCTCTAAAATTGCTGAATATTTTCCGGCTACATCAGGCACGGGGATTGTTAAAAATTTAATCAATGTTATTTTAATTATTTCCGATAAAGTAGACACAAGTGAAAAAATAATATTCTCTAATGGCTGATGAAGGTACTATATAATGAGAAAATATAAATCAGGCGTAATAGTTGTTCTGCTTATTTTATCTTTTTTTTCGGCTTCAGAACTTTTTTCAAAAGAAAAAGAATTTTTGATCATTGATCCGGATAAAGTATCCCGCTATAATGAAGACCGTATTGTTTATCAGAGAGTAGAAAAAAGAAAAGATCATACTAAAGATGATTTTATTGAAAATAATAGTATTACCATAGATAATTCAGTAGAAAATCTTCTTATTATTAAAGACCGGAAAATTCACTTCATTGTTGACGGCTATGACTTAATGACTGATGTTCAGACAAACAAAATTATTAAAGATTCACAGAACAAATATCTGGAAGACAATGATTTCTGGCTGAATAAGATAAATGGAAGGCCTGATTACATCAGGGTCATATACAGGCGCAGTAACCTGATGATGAATTCAAATGAAGAGTTTGTAACAACAAATTTTGGTACATTTTATAAATCAGTCCGTGACAGGTTTGTAAAAATGCATGTTGATAAGTTCCGGCAGCTGCTCAGAAACAGAGGTGAATCTAAACTTACAATTAACAAATATATGTTATCGTACAAAGTTAATCCGGACAATTCGAATGATATAAAACAGAAATTTTTTATTTCTGCGAAAGCGAAAGCTAATGACGGAACAGTCTACTATTGTGAAGATGCGGATGGTGACGGCATCACTGAAACTTTCACGGCAACCAGAGATGATGGTTTTGACTGGGGCATAAACTCCGGGCCTAATCTTTTAAGCATTATGGGGAACAGTGATAAAGACCTCGAAACATTTATAGGAAAACTTGCCAACGAATCCGTACATGGTACTGTTGAGGAAGAGAAAAAAATGTTCCAGCAGTTTCCTACTGAAAAAGATGTACTCAACCTGATGGATCAGGTTACACCGATGGATCAATTCTACGAATAAATCTCCCGGCTTGTTACCCAAAAAAAAGGCTGTTTCCCGAAGGGAACAGCCTGAGAAGTATGAAGATCTATAAATTTGTTGGAGTTATTATAGCTTTAAAGCTTTTTTTATGTCTGCGATTAAAACTTCGGGATCAACAGGTTTCTGCAGCACACCGGAGAATCCCAGTTCACTTACATTAATATTGGACGCAGTTGCATTCCCTATGCTGCTGAGAAGGTAAAGCGGAATCTGTTTATCCTCTTTTCGTATCATCTCGGCAACTTTACTTCCGGCATCAACTCTTTCCATCATCATGTCGCAAAGCACCAGGGCAGGTTTTTCATTTTTAAATTTTTCAAAACCTTCTTTCCCGTCAAGAGCTGTAATAACTGTAAATTTTTCAGAAATTAGAATTGCACGTATAGATTCCAGAATATCCGGATCATCATCTATTATAAGTATTTTGTTTTCAGACATATGGACCTCCTAAATCATGTTTTCTGCCGCGACAGGGCGCGACGGGTGAAGCATCTCTTCTATTTTTGTTACCAGGAAAAGATATGCTTCCTTAAAATTATAAACTGCCTGATCAGATAATCCTTCGGCAAATTCCCATTCATAACCTTTTACAGCCAATACATATGCTTCCATATCCTTGTCATACAGTTCCTTGCAAAGAGCAAGAACCGATTCAGGAGACATTGTATGAGTAGTAAAAGTTATCTCAGCTGATGGCTCAATTCTATTAAAAGAAAAAGGTTCATCCGCTTCTAAGGATGCATCCACAAATATGACCGCGTCGGCTTGAGATATATTATGAGCATCTTCAATATTCAGCTGGTAATTACTATCTGTAATGATGCCGGGAATATTTTCACTTTCAAGTTTATCGATAATGGCCGGCCCCAGACCGTCATCCTGGCGGCCCGGGTTTCCAAAACCATATATGTATACTTTATTATCTTTCAAGAAGTCTATTTCCTTTTCTGATCCAGAATTGTACCTTCAGAGTCAACCAGAGTTACTTCAAGAGGCATCTGCCCTAATGCATGTGTCGCACAGCTGAGACATGGATCATAAGCCCTGATAGCCATTTCAACTCTGTTCATCATTCCTTCAGTAACTTCTTTTTTGCCGTTAAACGCAGATTTAGCAACATAATTTACAGCTCTGTTCATCGGTTCATTATTATTCGTGGTAGAAACAATAAGGTTAGCCATTTCTATCTGGTCATTATCATTGATTCTGTAGTGGTGGAATAGAGTTCCACGAGGAGCTTCAATGATACCAACACCCTCTTTTCCTTTAGTTCCCTTTGTAACAAGATTATCTTTCTGGAGGTCCGGATCATTAAGAAGATCTTTAATTACCTCGGCAGAGTGGAGAAGCTCGATCAATCGTGCATAATGCATATGCATAGACATGTGATTCGGCTTGCCGTTTGTAAGAGCCTTGTATATCTCAAATTCTTTTTGAGCAAGAGGTGTAGGAATAAACTCGCATACATTTAACCGTGCAAGAGGCCCGACTGTGTACCAGCCTTTTTCTGTGCCTAATGCTCTCAGGTACGGGAACTTCATGTAACTCCAGTTTCTTACTTCTTCAGCAATTATCTTTGAATAATCCTGGCAGTCAACATCGTTCACAATTCTTTTACCATCGGCATCCACCGCACGGATAACACCATGGTATAGGTCCATAGCTCCGTCTTTTCTTACCAGACTCAGGTGTGAAGAAGGGAACACTGCGAAATTATCAATAAAATCTTTATTTTTCGCGTAGTATCCTTTGAAGAAATCAAGAGCTCCCTGAGCCCATGCAATCATTTTATCGATATTTAGAGGATCAGCACCTTTAAGGAATGTATCTCTCTCTGCAATTGAAAGGTTCTTGTTGATACCGCCCGGTATAGCGCCTGTACCATGAACTTTTTTACCTGCAGTCGCAGCGATTATCTCCTGGCCGTATTTACGCATCATTACACCCTGTACAGCAAGGTCTTTATGCTCAAGGGCCACACCGATAACGTTTCTTATCGCAGGATCCCCATCCGCACCGAAGAGAAGGTCTGGTGATGCGAGGTGAAAAAAGTGAAGAGCGTGAGACTGGAACATCTGTCCGTGGTGCATGAGTCTTCTCATTTTTTCGCCCACAGGAGTAAGTCCCTCCCCTGTGCCTGCTCCTACAATTACATCAAGAGCTTTTGCAGCCGCCAGGTGATGGCTCACAGGGCATATACCGCAGAGGCGCTGTACCAGTACCGGAACCTCCCAGTATGGACGTCCCTGACAAAATTTTTCAAATCCCCTAAACTCAACAACATGCAGCCGGGACTGTGTTACATTATTTGAATCATCAAGTTGAATTGTAACTTTTCCGTGTCCTTCAACCCGTGTTACAGGTTCTATTGTTATTTTTCTTCCCATGTTTGGCTCCAATTAATCAAACTTTAATACTTCATATGGAAGTTTCAGCTCGTTGCCTGTTACAAGCGCTACAAGTGCTTCCCATATCAGATCAGCTCTTGGTGCACATCCCGGAATGAAATAGTCGATTTTAACGATTTCATGACATGGATAAACTCTGTCGAGAATCATCGGCAGTTCATCATCATTAGGGATGATCTTTTTAGTGTTAGTGTCTACTGTCGGTCCGTCAAGATATGCTTCCTCGAGACAGTCTTTGATAGAAAGACCATTTCTCATCGCCGGGAGCCCGCCCATAATAGCACACTCTCCAAGAGATATAAGAATTTTACAATTTTTACGGAAAGCCAGTAAATTCTCTACATTTTCACTGTTACAGCAGCCGCCTTCAATAATTCCAATGTCGCACTGCTTGGTAAAAGTTTTTATATCATCAATCGGTGATTTGTTAAACTCGACCAGATCGATAAGTGTTAATATTCTGTCATCTATGTCAAGTAATGACATATGGCATCCGAAACATCCTGCAAGTGACGCTGTGGCCACAACCGGTTTACTCATAATTAGCCTCCAGGTTTTCTAATTGCTTTTTAACCTTCGATTTCACTGCCGATAGGTTTAGTATCATATTTTCTCTGACCGATTGGTATTTTGAATCCGATTTCTTTTCTAAGGATACATCCAACAGGGCACTGCTTCATTGCTTTCATTGCTTCATCTTCACTCAGCTTAGCTGCGAGATTCTTATCTATGCTGATAAGAGTTTTTCCGCCTCTTTCTATAACTCCGAATACGTGTCTGCCGTCAGAAGTTTTAACATCTCTTACGCATCTGAGGCACTGAACGCATCTGTTTCTGTCAAGATAGATCTTCGGTGCATCGGCAATAACAGTTCTTTCGGGCCATAGATACGGGAATCTTGGAACCATCATTTTATATCTGTACCCGAGAGCCTGAAGTTCACAGTTACCGCTCTTTTCGCATGTCGGGCACATATGGTTCCCTTCAACAAAAAGCATTTCGATAATCTCTTTTCTCATATCTTCAATAGCGGGTGTATTGCTTTCAACGGTCATCCCGTCTGCTACAGGAGTTGTACATGCAGCCATAAATCTTCCGCCGACCTTAACTGTGCAGATACGGCATGTACCCGCAGGTTTGAGCCCTTCAAAATGGCAGAGAACCGGAATGTAAATGCGGTTGGCTTTTGCAGCTTCAACAATTGTCTGGCCGGCTTTTGCAGTACATTCTTTTCCATCTATAGTAAATTTTATATCGCTCATTTTAATGTCCCTCTAAATTTGGTTTTCTTCCTGCAGCAGCACATGACTCTTTTACCGCAGCAGCCATATCAAATTCAGTAACAAACTCTTTACCTTTCTGAATCTTTGCTTCATACAATTCCCTGAAATTTTTGAGTGTTGACTGTATCGGATTTGGAGAAGTCTGTCCAAGACCGCAACGGCTCATACTCTTAACAGTGACACACCACTTTTCCATTTCCTGAAGATCGGATTCGGTTCCTTTTCCATGCATGACTTTTTCAAGTTTATGAAGGAGGAGCTGATTGCCTACACGGCATGGTGTACACCATCCGCATGATTCTTCTTCAAAAAATTCCATAAAATTATGTACAACTTCCAGAAGATCTCTCTCAGGTCCTATTACTATGATTGATCCGCCGGTTGCAAGGTCATCATAACAGATTCTATTGCCGAATTTTGACTTATCTATACATACACCTGAAGGCCCGCCGACCTGCACAGCTTTAGCAGCTCTTCCGTCGCATTCTTCGAGTAATGTCTGTACTGTTGTTCCGAATTCAATTTCGTATATGCCCGGCTTTTTGCAGTCACCGGAAACGCTGAGAAGTTTTGTGCCTTTAGACTGTGCGGTCCCCATTTTTGCGAACCATGCGCCGCCTTCAAGGATAATTCTTGCAGCAGAGCAGAAGCTTTCTACGTTGTTTACAGATGTTGGTTTCCCCTTAAATCCTTTCTGAGCAGGGAATGGAGGCCTGTTTCTGGGTTCTCCTCTTTTTCCTTCTGCAGATTCTATCAGGGCTGATTCCTCACCGCAGACATAAGCGCCCGCACCCATCTGAATTTTTATGTCAAAATTAAATCCGCTTTTACCGGCAGCATTTTTCCCGAGTATGCCGTTTTTTCTCATTGTATCAAGTACGGTTTCGAGATATTTTTTGAGGTACATATACTCTCCTCTCAGATAGAGAAGCCCTTCGTCAGCGCCAATAGCATATCCGGCAATAGCCATTCCCTCAAAAAGCATTTCAGCTCTTTCTGTAAAAAGAATTCTGTCTTTGAATGTTCCGGGTTCACCTTCGTCACCATTACACACGATATACTTTTTGTCGCCCGCTGATTGTCTTGTGTAATCCCACTTCATACCTGTTGGGAAACCCGCGCCGCCGCGTCCTCTTAGGTTGGAGATTTTAATCTCTTCAATTATTGATTCCGGAGACATTGAAACAGCTTTTTTTAAAGCGGTACCTGATTCAAAAGGAGCGAGAAGGACTGCGCCTTTTTTCTGGATGTTGTTTTTAACCATAGATTTAATCAGCGCATTCTGATTATTTCCGTCTCCAAATTCTTTTACTGTGTCCTGAATATTTTTGCCGGATTTCATGTCGGCAACGATTGTCTTAACTTTGTCAGCTGTAAGGCTTGTAAAGATGACATCGTTGATTATTGCAGATGGTTCCTGGTCGTTCATTCCGATGTCAGATGTATAATGAAGTCCTATTTTTCCGTCAGATGAAACTTCACCGAATTTACATCCGGCTTCTTTTTCAAATACTCTGGCTATATCATAACAGCCCTTCATTACTGCTACGGCGCTGTTATTCAGATAGACAGAATATTTACCCACCGGTGATTTTGAGAAGAAATGGTAGAATGTTACAACTCCCTCAACATCGATAGAGGAGACATTCATCTCCTTTGCGATCTCAGCGACAGCATCGTTTGTTACCTGGCCTAGTTCTGCCTGAACATCTCTAATAACATCAAGCATTCTGGTCGGGTCTTTCTGGTAATTACTTGCACTTTTCTTAACAACTTCAGAGATATTACCCATGAGCCCCCCTTTTTTATTTTTTAAATTAAACAAAAAAATTGCACGAAATAACTGCAGGATGCTTATAATACATCCTGTTATTTATAAGACTGTAAAGATTGCTGTTAGATTAACTATCATGGAATTTCAGTTAACTTGGCAGAAAACTTACACTCAACTCTCTGCCGTTAAAGGGGACGAATGAAGTTTATCAGAAGAATGAATCGATATCACTCCTGTCAGATATTCCTCTTTGCGTCCATTTTATATATTTAATTTCAAAAGAATAATTAGAACAGGAGAGATTCTCATCAACCCTTAAATTAATTTTGATAAACATGCGTTGTTATATGTTTATAACAAGATTGTTATTTTTTTATAACAAAACTGTTATCTTCGTATAACAAAAATTGTTCTTTTTTGCAGGAAATATGGAGAAAAACCGGTGCATGGTGTTGAATAACAGCAATGAGAGTTATCTCAGCATTCTGTTTTTAATAGTATATAACGAAAGTTATTTGTTTATTATGTATCCGTTTGAATTTTTTAATGTAGAAATATTTATAAAAAAAATGTTGATATTGTGAATCGTTTTTTTTAATATCAGCAATATCCAATTAATAAATAGAAAAAATTTTTGAACAAAATTTACTATTCCCGATGGTTAATTATCTTGAAAGACCTTATCACTATTCTAAACTATCAGCAATTCCTCGATACTCTGGACAGTTTGTATCTGGTACTGAATCCTAAAGGGAAGATATTGGCGGCCAATGAAGCTCTGAGAAAGTTTGTTATTGATGATTTAGGCAGAAAGCGTCCTGATCTGAAGGGAAAAATTGAAGGGATGTCATTTTCTGAACTTATACTGACAGGGAACTGGGGTGAAATAATTTTAGAAGGAAG
>Ga0116170_10002508_pt1 | contig 17618 bp, 17 predicted proteins | sample AD_JPNHW1_MetaG_FD_89797 | JGI IMG/M metagenome (GOLD analysis project Ga0116170, IMG submission 89797) | Active sludge microbial communities of municipal wastewater-treating anaerobic digesters from Japan - AD_JPNHW1_MetaG | ecosystem: Engineered > Bioreactor > Anaerobic > Digestate | place...
GAACAACAGTTGCAAGTGCCTGGTTGGAGAATGCAAAGTATCTCCATATAATAGCGAAATCTACAAAGTTCAGTGAAATTCCTATTGCAAAAAGAGGAACTGCTATGAGCAGACGGCTCTTCATTGCTTTCTGATCAAAATTAAAAGTATCAGCAATTACCAGTCTTGCACTCCTGAACGCAGTGTCCCCTGATGTAATCGGGCATGCAACAGCTCCAAGTATTGCAAGAACACCGCCGACTGTGCCGAGGAGGCCTATTGAAACTGTATTTACAACAAGACCAGGTCCTCCCTTCTTCAGCACTTCAGCAAGACCGCCCACTCCATCAAAAAATGTTATTGCAGCAGCGGCCCATACAAGAGCTATAATGCCTTCACCTATCATCGCTCCGTAAAAAATTCTGCGTCCGAATTTTTCATTCTCCATGCATCTTGCCATAAGAGGCGACTGGGTTGAATGAAAACCGCTTATAGCACCACATGCGATTGTTATAAAAAGCATAGGCCACATTGGAAGCTGCTTAGGGTGAAGATTAGTTAATGTAATTTCAGGTATTGTATGTGATGAAAAAATAATAGCCCCGCCTATGCCGAATGCCATGATAAGAAGTACAATACCGAAAACAGGATAAAACTTTGCGATAATCTTATCGATTGGAAGAATTGTCGCCAGAAAATAGTATATTATAATAATAGTAATCCAGAACCATTTGTTTGTAAAAATTCCTGTCATACCGAGGTTTGCGAGTAAACCCGCTGGCCCTGCGATGAATACAGTACCAACAAGAACAAGCAGAATCACAGAGAAAACTCTCATTACTTTTCTCATAGGTTCTCCCATATAAATTCCCACTATCTCGGGAATACTTTTTCCATCATGACGTACTGAAAGCATTCCGGAAAAAAAGTCATGAACTCCGCCTGCAAATATACTGCCGAGCACGATCCACAAAAATGCAGCAGGACCGTAAAGTGCACCCATAATCGCGCCGAAAATAGGTCCCAGACCCGCGATATTCAGCAGCTGAATCATATAGATTCTTTTCCATCCGATCGGAACGTAATCCACTCCGTCAGCCATTGTATACGCCGGAGTCTGTCTATCCGTCTGGATACCGAAAACTTTTTCAACGAAAGCGCCGTAAATAAAATAACCTGCGACAAGGGCAGCTAAAGATAATAGAAAACTTATCATATTAATCCTCCATAAATAAATTCTGTAAGGACAATAGATCAGAATAAAAACAGGTGTTGAAATTTTTCGTGAGAGGCCGTATCTGAAGGATAAGATGCATAAAATCAGGGATGAAATGCGTTATGCGGGAATGTGAGTTTATTCCATATGCATAATTTCTTTAAAGCTTTTCGAGTGACTGCGGCTTAGTGGAACAGGATGATCATCATTAAGTATAGATATCTGGTAAGCACCGTTAAACATAGGTTCAATGTCTTTTATAAATTGTATATTCACAACATAACTGCGGTGAGTCCTTATAAAATTTTCGGGAAGAATCTCCTCCAGCTGGTTGAGCGTATTTTTATAGAGAAATTTCCCTGACGTAGTAACCAGGTAAGTTTTTTTATCATCGGCGTATGCGAATTTTATTTTTTCAAGCAGTAAGGGATAGAATTTTTCATCTTTGCAGACTGTTATGATTCTGCCGGTTCTGTTATTCGCAAATCCTCCCAGCATCTCCTTCATTGCTTTAAGTGAAACAGAAGTTTCACTGCCCGGAATGAGAAGCTTACGTATTCTTTCCAGGCTGCTTTCAAGCCTCTCTGTTTCTATCGGTTTCAGAAGATAGTCTATAGCATGTAGTTCAAAAGCGCGTATTGCATAGGTATCATATGCAGTGACGAAAATGATGTAAGGAGAATTTACTGAATTAAGAAGAATTTCCGCAGCTTCAATCCCCGATATCGCGGGCATCTGGATATCCATAAAAATCAGGTCCGGTTTATGTTCATAGCATAGCAGTACGGCCATCTCTCCATCCGAAGCTTCGGCGATTATATTGATATCATCATAATTTTCGAGAAGAAATTTCAGCTCGACGCGCGCTGGTTCTTCATCGTCTGCTATTATTACATTTATCATCAGATTACTCCTGGAATTACAAGAGATACAAGTGTTCCTGATCCCGGCCAGCTCTCAAGCTTAAGCCCGTAGGAACTGCCGTATTTACAGATTAATCTTTTATTTACATTTCTTATACCGATAGATTTTGAACATACAGAATCGTCCAGAAGAGTAAGGAGCTTCTCTTCGTCAATTCCTGTTCCGTTATCCCTGACAGTAAGTAGAACATTCCGTCCGTCTTTCTCTCCCCTGATTTCTATGGATCCTCCCTCCACTCTGGGGAGCAGGCCATGTTTTAATGCGTTCTCAACGAGGGGCTGAAGAGTAAACGGCGGGATCATGCAGCTAATGCTTTCAGGCACATCAATCACTACATGCAGTTTATCACCGAACCTGGCTTTTTCTATTTCAAGATAATTTCTTAAATTCTGAATTTCATCCGACAGAGAAATCTCATCAGAGTGATAAAGATTATTTCTGAAATAAGATCCAAGTTTTACAAGGAGGTCTCTGGCCTTATCCGGACTCGTCCTTATCAGTGAAACAATTGTGTTTATTGAGTTAAAAAGAAAATGAGGATTGATCTGTGCCTGCAGTGCTTTCAGCTCTGAGATGTTAAGCAGTTTTGCCTGCTCATCTATGCGGCTCAGCTCTATCTGTGTAGAGAAAAGTGAAGCAAGCCCTTCTGCAAGTTCGACATCAACAGAAGTGATTTTACTTTTCCCTGTTTTGTAAATTTTAAGAGATCCGATAACCTTTTCATTTTCCTTCAGCGGAACGATGACTGCGCTGCTAAGGGTACAGTTTTTGTTCATGCATGAAATATCCTCTTTCGTATCGGCAATCCGGGGTTTACCGTCTTTTAATACCATTTTTGTTATTTCCGTAACAAGCGGTATACCCGGAATATGGTGGTCAGATCCGGTGCCGACGTGTGAAAGGATTCTGTCCATGCTTGTAAATGATACAGCTGAAACTCCGGTCATCTCCTTTATGATATGAGCAGCTTCACTGGTTGTCTCCTCATTTAAACCTTTCCGGAAGTAATTGATTGTTTTATTCGCAATCTGCAGAACTATCCTTGACTGATTTGCTGCGATACGGTCCCTCTCGCTGAAAATCTGATCGACAATAGCTACAAGCATACTTATACCTATGGCGTTAGCTACAATCATTGGCACTCCGATTATAGAGACAAGATCAAAAGCAGCGTCAAACGGCTTCACAAGGATGAGGATTATAATCATCTGCATAGCTTCTGCAAGTGCGCCGGTATAAAGTGCGAACAGCCATCTTTTGTCAGAATTATAAAATTTTTTACTAAGAAAACCTGCCAGGATACCTTCTGAAACAGTTGAAACCATACAGGCAAATGCAGTGAACCCGCCTATATCTATCGCCCAGCGGTGCAGGCCGGCAATTAGTCCCGATAAAATTCCCACTACCGGACCCCCGATCAGCCCTCCTACAAAAACGCCGACAACGCGGGCATTTGCAAGTGCGCCTTTGACAGGAATTCCCGAATAAGTTTTCAGAATACCGAACAGTCCGAAAAAAATTCCGAGCATTATAAAATATCTTAATGGAATTTTATCCCTGGTTATAAGTCTTTTAAAAAAGCTGAATCGTGAGAGAAGAACCGCCACAAGAACGATACTCCCCACCTGGTTGACCAGCCCCTCCAGTAAAGTAATCACAGTGACACGCCCCTGAAAACAGTATAATAACCGGATGACTTTAAAACGAATCCTTCCGTGTAAAAATCATTAAATATTGTGTTTAATCAATAGCCGCTTTTATGGATCAGTCAAGCGCATTAATACTCCCGGTCTAAAATTTCTGCGCCATCCTTCCTTTTCTACTTTCATTCATCCGGTCTTAAAAAAGCCGGAGTCAGGCTGTTGAACCATTTAAACTATTTTCAGGTAATCCCGAAAGTTACATTAAAATAATTAATCCGACCACACAAATAAAGACTAAGTAACTATTGCATTGCTGCCTGTAATGGTTTATTTCTATTTCAGAATACTTTATCCGTTATAAACTGCGGATTAAAAGTATTAAAAATAAGAGCCTGCGGATATTAAAAAATTTATCCGCTCTCTATTCTGACGCTGGGGATCAGAATAATGGGATACCAGCTCTTCAGGATGAACTAGTTTCATCTGAAGGCAAAATATAAAAAGATAAGATAAAGAGGAAGCATTATGAAAGTAACAGTTCTCGGTTCAGGCACAATGGGTGCAGGCATAGTACAGGTACTCGCACAGTATGGGCATGATGTTGTCATGCGTGATCTTGAAGAATCATTCGTTGCAAAAGGAATGTCGATTATCACAAAGAATCTGGACAAGCTTGTTCAGAAAGAAAAGATTACCGCAGAAGCAAAAGCTCTGACTTTAAGTAAAATAAAAGCAACAACAAAAATTTCCGACGCTGCCGATTCTGATCTTGTAATTGAAGCAGCAGTTGAAAACATGGAAATCAAAAAAAAGATATTCAAAGAACTCGATGAAGTATGCAAACCTTCAGCAATCCTTGCGACTAACACATCTTCACTTTCAATAACTGAAATCGCTTCAGCTACAAAAAGAGCGGATAAGGTAATAGGAATGCATTTTTTCAATCCAGTTCCAATGATGAAACTCGTTGAAATAATCAGAGGTATTGAAACATCCGATGAAGTCACTTCAACTATTGTCAAACTCACAGCAAATATCGGAAAAACACCTGTTGAAGTAAAAGAAGCTCCGGGATTTGTCGTTAACAGAATACTCGTTCCGATGATAAATGAAGCGATATGCATTCTCGCCGACGGCATAGCATCCGCAGCGGATATTGATGAAGCTATGAAACTTGGAGCCAACCATCCAATGGGGCCGCTTGCTCTTTCTGACCTGATCGGTAACGATATAATTCTGTCTGTAATGAATACACTCTATTCAGAATTCGGAGATACAAAATACAGGCCATCTCCTCTTCTTAAGAAAATGGTACGTGGCGGTCTCCTCGGTATAAAAACCGGAAAAGGTTTTTTTGATTATAAGAAATAAATAGTTTTATCTCTATACAGGAATTTAAAAATTTCAGATTTCCTGCCCGGCTTAAATCTGCGGGCGGGAAATTACAGAATAATTTTTTACTGCTGCAAATTATCTTTTTTTCAGCCAATTCTAATTATCAGGCATACTAACAGCCTCATCAGCGGGAGCAGCCCTTATCTCCTCCAGCATGCACATAATCCCGTTGACTTGTTCCCGTGAGATGACGGAGCCCTCGACAAAGTCATGAAAGAAAAGAAACTGATATTAGTGAGCACCGGCATGTTTTACTATACTTCCGATCCCGATCCGGTTATCGCTTAAAGGAAATGTGAACTTGATGAATATGTTGAAGGCAAAACTACAGTTTATGTGTGTAAACTTCCGTTTATTCTGTGGAGGAAGCCGAACTGTTTTTTAACGAATGATTTTTTCGGGTAAAATCATCATGCTGCAGAAATCAAAAAACATGTTTAACGAAATGTTATAAAAAATACCACCCCATTTTTTATTGACACAAAAATATAATAACGGCATTATTCTCCATGCCAAAAAAAATACTGTTAATAGAAGACGAATCGGGAATTGCCGATACTATAATATACCCTCTCTCCGCGGAAGGGTTCCAGACCCATTGGGTCACAACAGGGACCGCCGGCCTTACATATCTTAAATCAGGGAAAACCGATCTTGTGATACTCGACATTGGGCTCCCCGACATAAACGGATTTGATGTCCTGAAAGAGATCCGGAAAATTAACCAGGTTCCGGTACTCTGCCTCACTGCCCGCTCTGACGAAATAGACAGAGTTCTCGGCCTTGAACTGGGAGCTGACGATTATGTCATTAAGCCTTTCAGCCCCCGTGAACTTGCAGCAAGGGTAAAAGCAATCCTCCGGCGTACAGCCGGCAATGATAATGTAAAAAACGCATCCTCGCCGTTTCAGATAGAGTACAATAAGCGGCAGATCAGCTATCACGGCACCAGGCTTAACCTCACACGGATCGAATATGAAATACTTATTCTTTTTATTAACAGGCCGGGATGGATATTCTCCCGCGACAGAATAATGGATATGGCATGGCCCGAATCGGGGGAAAGCTTCGACCGTACGGTTGACACGCACATTAAAACTCTCAGGACAAAACTTAAAGAGGTCAATCCCGATGTTGACCCCATAGAAACACACCGCGGAACCGGCTATTCGCTGAGAGAAGATTTATGAGTATTAAATGGCGTATCCTGTCCGGATTTTTTGTTATATATGCAGTCGGTTTTTATTTCCTTTACGATTTTATCGCAAATGAAATACGCCCGCGGTACCTCGAAACCGTTGAGGAATCACTGAACGATACCGCGAACATTCTCGCTTCACTTGTTGAGGAGGAGATCCGGAATTCGAAAATAAATGTAAATACTATCAAACCTGTAATAAAAAAAGCGTATGAGAAAAAAATCAGCTCCCGCATATATGCTCTTCATAAAACAGGAGTTTCGCTGCATGTATACATCGCGGATCAGAATGGAATAATAATTTATTCCTCAAATAAAAACATACGGGAAGGAGATAATTTTTCCGGGTGGAGAGATGTCCGTCTTACTTTGCTCGGCAAATACGGTGCACGGTCTTCTTTACTGGATGGAAGCTATCCCGGGTCCAAATCAATTTTTGTTGCAGCCCCAATCCGCTATCAGGATAAAATAATCGGAGTACTTACCGTCATAAAGCCGGAGGAAAGCGTTGCACTCTTTATCGAGATTGCGAAAAAAAAAGCTCTCGTTGCCGGAATACTGTCCTGTCTCCTCTTCATATTTTTAAGCTTTATTTTATCTATCTGGATCAGCAGGCCGGTAAAGCGCCTTACAGAATTTGTAAAATCACTAAGAGAAAATAAAAGAGCAGAAATTCCGGCATTTGCAGAGCAGGAAATAATTACACTGGCAGAGACTTTCAATGAGGTTTGGGAGGATCTCAAGGGTGAGAAATATATTGAACAGTATATCCAGACTCTCACGCATGAACTGAAAAGCCCGCTGTCATCAATCAGGGGATCGGCTGAACTGCTCCAGGAAAATATTCCAGAAGAACAGAAAAATATTTTTTACAGGAATATTTTCCGCGAGTCCCGCCGCATGGAGGATATAATTGAAAGGATGCTCGAACTTTCAGCGATTGAAAGCCAGGGTAAGCTTAAAAATATAGAAAAAATAAATCTCAACCAGGTTATAGATGATATTCTGGAAAGCCTTTATCCGGAGTATCACAAAAAAAATATTACAATCGAAAAAACTGTTCCTGTTTCTGTTGTAATCGAAGGTGAACAATTTTTAATACGGCACGCAGTACAGAATCTTATACGGAATGCCATCCGTTTTTCCCGTGACAATGATAAAATCGATATTACAGTACCGGTTAATAATGACATGGTAACTATTTCCGTAAAAGATAACGGTGAAGGAATACCGGATTATGCCACTGACAGAATTTTCAGCAAATTCTATTCACTCCCCGCCGGAAATTCAAAAATAAAAAGTACCGGGCTCGGCCTGCCATTTGTGAAAGAAATCGCCATGCTTCATAAGGGAAGTATCACGGTAGAGAATAACAGAGAACAGGGAGTTACTGCAAGCCTCACTCTTCCGGTTCATCAGGTTAAACAGAAGCAGTAATTTTTTCTCAAACTTCACAGTCACTTCACAAACACCACATATTATTTTCAAAAACCTCCTGGATATTCAGTTTAATAAAAATTTTTTAAATTAAAATAATCCGGAGAAAACTATGAAACCGTTAGCATCAAAATCATTGATTACATCATTCCTTGTACTCGCACTTCTTATACCGGTCTCAATGGTGAGCTCACTTGTTGATGAAAGAAAATTAAGGCAGAGTGAAGTCTACACCGGGATGAGCAATTCATGGGGAGGTGAAAACACAGTGTTAGGCGGCATTTTCCTTTCATTCGCGAATGAAACTGCAATGCCCGATAAAACTGAAATTGACGGGAACATTGCCGCCGAGACCAGGCAGAAAGGAATATTTAAAATTCCATTTTACACTGCGAACCTTATTATTAAAGGAACGTTTAACAGTCCGTCAGCGCGCGAAGGCAAAAAAATTTTAAACTTGTCACTATTTAATAATCATTCCGCAGAAGTAAAATACGTACGGATAAACGGAATCGAAGTACCGTTCTCACTTCGCGCAAACAATAATATTCCCAACGCACTGATCATCGGTAATTACAGTGATATTAAAAATTCAGGCGATATAAATAAAACAGATATAACCGTCAGTGTTTCAATCAAGGGGATAGATAAGCTTATGTTTCAGCAGATATCAAAAAATACAAACATCACTTTAAAATCCAACTGGACAGATCCCAGCTTCACAGGTTCTATTTTACCATCGAAGAGAACAATCGAACCAGAGGGCTTCCAGGCGAAGTGGGAACTTTCAAGCCTGTTAAATGCATCAGGAAAGTCTCCCCGGATACTCAGCGAAGAAGATTCATTCGGATTCAGCCTTTTTATGCCGGTAAATGTTTACAGCCTCACGGACAGATCAATCAAGTATGCAGTGCTCTTTATCGGATTTACATTTCTTGCATTCTTTTTATTTGAAATTTTCGGACAGCTTAAAATCCACCCGTTCCAGTATATCCTTGTGGGTTTTGCTCTTACAATTTTTTACCTGCTTCTTTTGTCCCTGTCGGAGTTTATTAATTTTGCTCTTTCGTATTCTGCTGCATCCGCTGCGACTATCGGGCTTATCACTTTGTATTCGGGAAAAATTTTACTGGCCAGGAAACGCACGTTCATCATGGGCGGAATGCTTACAATGCTGTATTCATTCCTCTATATTCTGCTCCAGCTTGACCAGTACTCTCTTATTTTAGGTTCCGTCGCGCTGTTCATTGTACTTGCATCTATTATGTATTTAACAAGAGATGTCAACTGGTATGAACTGCAGGAAAGGTAATTCATTAAACTCATGCGCGATAAAAATATTTGACAGCCCGAGGTTAATATGAAATTTTATGCCATAATAGACATAAAAAGGAGGCTGGCATGACCTGCAAAAAAGTAAAATTATTTTTCTTCATCACATTCTTATCATTCTCTTTTGCTATGATTAATAGCGCATCAGGAGAGATAAAAATTGAAGAGTCTTACGGATCAGGTAAAAATGTATTCTCCCTCGCCACCGGAAGTCCGGGAGAGCTTGGGCTACTGAAAGAGCTTGGAAAAGCATTCGGTAAAAAATACAATGCGAAGATGAACTGGATTAAAGCCGGATCAGGAGAATCCATTAAAATGCTGAAAGATAAACAGACCGACATGATAATGGTTCATGCTGTTGAAGCAGAAAAAAAAGCGGTTAAAGAGGGCTGGGCCGTTAAAAGAGTGCTCATAGGATCAAACGAATTTTTTATTGTGGGGCCTGCAAACGATCCTGCCGGAATATCAAAAGCATCAAGCGCTATTGACGCGTATAAAAAAATCTCGGAGAAAAAAATTAAATTCTTTTCCAGGGGCGACAATTCCGGTACACATAAAAAAGAGGAGTCGCTGTGGAAACTTGCAGGGATTACACCGTCCGGATCATGGTATATAGTCACAAAAGAATTTATGACCGCGACATTAAAAAAAGCTAACGATCAGAAAGGATACTTCATGACCGACTCAAGCACATGGGTAGCAGAAAATAAAAGTGTACCGGGCCTGAAAATTCTCTTTAAAGGGGACAAACTACTGATAAACACGTATCACACACTTGTTCAGCCTGAAGGCGCAACTCCCGGAGCGAAAACAGCATCTGCATTTGTAGATTTTGTCGCATCCAAAGACGGACAGCAGATTATCCGCAATTACGGTAAAGCTCAGCATGGAGAAGCTCTTTACAATGACCAGGAATATGCTAAAAAATATGATGAATAAATTCTTTTAAATTTTACGCATTGCCGCCTGAAACATTATGTGAATGGCGGCATGCGGATCACCCCGTTGTATAAATAATTTTCCCGGATTTTGCAAAATCATAATTACCGAGAGGGGCAACCATCTCCCTGAATTCTTCAGACTGAAGCGTTTCAATAAATTTCTGCACTTCTTCACGAAAAAAAGTCTCCTGTACAAGCACCATGTCAAAGCTCTCATTGATAAGAGGCTGAAACTTAAGTCCCAGAATTTTCGCGACAGAACCTGTTGCTGCACCTGCGCCTGCCTTTCCGGATAATATTTTAAGTCCGACCTCCATATGTGTATTAACTTCATTATCATAACCTTTGATTGAACCGGAATCAATTCCTTCCATATCAAGAAAATGCTCTGTTAAAATTCTTGTTCCGGAACCTTTCTGTCTGTTTATAAACTCAATACCATCACCCGCTATTTTAGCAAAACTCATTTTTTCAGAACCGGTTTTTAGAGGGAGGAGAAAACCGAGTTCTCTCTGAAACAGATGTACTATGGCGATTTTTTTATCCGGTACAAGATCTGCGATAGCATTCATGTCATATTCACCTGTACCCGGTTTTGAAAGATGACACCAGGCAATGTCGGTGAAACCGCACCCCAGAAGTCTGATACCCTCAGTACTCCCCGTCACACATGAAAAAATATGTTTTCCGCCGGTGCCGTTCTGCATCCTGTTGATTAATATATCGAGTATCGGGTCGTTGCTACCCGCGGCAAATAAAGCACCGGTAGTATCTTTCAGAACTTCATCAATATAAGGGCCATTTTTAAGAGCATTAGTAGTAATCCATCTATCTATCAGTTTTTTCGGGAATACCCATTTGCCGGTAACGCGGGTGCATGGGATACTTTTTGATTTTATAAGCGCATAAACCTGCTTTTCATTAATTCCAAGATATTCAGCAGTTTCTTTCGTGCTCATGTTTTCTGCGGGCATTATTTCCTCCTGATACAGTTAAAGAATATACACAAGCGGGAACACGTCAATTAAATATATGCCTTCCATCATTCCTTTACTGATTAAAACGCATTGGATAACTTTATAAAATGAAGAGCGGCTTTATGCAATTCAACAAATAGCGGATTTAAATTTTTATAAACATACAGATGGCGGCATCTTTTTCTGAAGTGCAGAAAAAGATGTATTATAATATTTTAACTTTATGAAGTAATTCCAGTCCCCTTTTTCTGGCGAATTCAGTCACGTCATCGTAATAACTTTTAAACTCATTTACAAAATCTTTACCGAATTCTGTGAGCTTATAACCTTCTTTATTATTATCTTTATAAATAAGCGGCTTGCCGATAACCTCTTCAGTCTTTTTAATTTTGCCCCAGGCTCCTCTGTACGAAATTCCCATCTCTTCAGCGGCAAGCTTCAGGGAACCGAGTTCACTAATATGAAGAAGGAGCTCATACCTGCCATGCCCGAAGTATACTCCGTTGTCTTTTTCAAACCAAACATGAACTTTTACTTCCGGCATCACTGAATCATCAATATTTTTATCTTTCATAAAAAATGCTCCTCTCTATTTTCTTCCATAAGATGAGGCCAGGAGTATCCCGGATAAAAATCCGCAGAGGTGACTCTCCCACGACATTGATGAATCGACCGGGAGAACTCCGAAAATCATCCCGCAGTACAAAAAGAATACTACAATTGAGATGATCAGAGATTTAAAATCTCTCCTGAAAAGGCCCCGGGTGATAAGGTATCCTAAAATCCCGTAGATAACTCCGCTTGCTCCGATATGGACTGAGCCTGATCTTCCAATAACCCAGGTTCCTGCCCCTCCAAGTATTATCAGATATATAATAATCCAGTATGATTTATTATGCTCGAGTGTAATTAAAAACAGGCCAAGAATAAAAAGACTCACTGAATTTGCGGCGAGGTGTGCGAAATCGTAATGGAGAAACGGCGCAAAGAGAATCCCTAAAAGTCCGGGAATCTCTCTGGGGACTATCCCGAACTGATTGATCGGGAAAAAATAACTTAAAATATGTGCAATCCACAAAAAAGCAATAACATAGAGCAGATTTTTAATCGGTTTAATATATTTTTCTTTTTCCATGTATAAAGTATAAATATTATTTATTCAACTGTGTCAATTAAATTATCGCAGCACATGCCGCATCAGGCAAAGCTTTATAAAGAGCAGGAGATTGCAACTCCTTGTCGTGGGGATTCACATGCCCTCACACAGATAAATCCCCATTATTATCCCGAAACAAAAAAAATTGTAGAAAATATTTAAGTCCGGCATTAACTTAGTCGTACAATCTCTGAAATGGAGTACTCCATGAAAATAATCAAAAAGCTGCTTTACTTATTTTTATTTATATCACTTTTACAGGGGGCACTCAGTGCTGCAAATTTCAAAATAGTAGTTCTCCCCTTTGACAAGCTGAATAAGGAAAAAAACGCCGAACTTGAGACTCTCACTGTAGGTATAAGTGAAACTCTTTCCGGTGCCCTCTCGACAGTTGATAATTTTGTAGTGATAGATTCAAACAGGGTAAAAAGACACCTCCTCGAAAGTGCCGAGTTCAAGCAGGCCATCGGTGTTGAAACCGGTGATATTGAAAATCTGCGCGAGCTGACAAAAGATAAACTTAATGCTGATTTTATAGTATACGGTACTTTTAATAAAATAGGAAAAAACATACAGCTCTCCGCAAAATTTATGAACATAAGCTCCGGTGAAGTAATCAAGGGATCGAATGTCCATGGGAAATATCCCGATGAGATATTCATCCTCCAGGAAAAACTGGCAAAAGATCTCACCGATAAAATATCCGGCAGATCATCTTCATCGCAAAAAAACAGCATTGAAGAATACTCCAACTCAACCGGTAACTACACTGCATATCAGTACTACATAAAAGGCAGAATGGAGCAGATACAGTATGATGTAAAAAATTATCCACTTGCAATAGAAAACTATAACAAAGCGCTTAAATACGATCCGAATTATGCGCTGGCATGGGCCGGGCTCGCGGAGGTAAATGCTTTGTGGGGATACCAGATACAATATGCGAAAGGAAATTCGGCACCTTACCTGAAAATTGCCATTGAGCAGGGAATTAAAGCTGTTGAATTCGGGCCGGCGCTTTACCAGACACACAGAGCGTTAAGCATGGCATATCTGAACAATTCTGATTTTGATAATTCCCAGAAATCAATAGATGAAGCTTACAAGCTGAATAAGCAGGACGCCGAGATTATGCAGATTAAAGCACAGCTGAGAAACTATGGATATAAAGAAATGGGTACTGACGGCACTGAATCAAATAAATATATTATGGAGTCTCTTGCTTTAAATCCTGAACTGATAATTGCCAAATGGTCGCTTGCTCACTCGTACTCCACAATCAATAAAAATGACCTCGCCCTGAAGGAGTACCTTGAAATTCTGAACATAAATCCGAAACACGCGCCCGCCCTTCACGGCATTGCACTGATATACTACGGCATGCAGGACTACAATAATGCGGAGTATTATGCAGTTAAAGTTGTAGCGGCAGACCCGAAAACAGCCCAGCATCACTATACTCTGGGCCTCTCATATTACCAGCTGAAAAAGTGGGACCTGGCCATAGCCTCATTCGAAAATGCCGTCAAACTTGATCCAAAGTATGAAGATGCAATTTACAGTATAGCCAACAGCTACTGGTTTCAGAACAAATGGGATAAGGCATATAAGTATTACAACAAAGTACTTGAGATCAATCCGAACAACAAAGAAGCTGCTAAATGGAGAGATGACTCATACAGCAAGATGCAGAAATAGTCAGAGAATTACTTCAGCTCCCCATACTCTTTCTTGAGGGAGCTGAACTTTTCAGCATAGATATCATAAATTTCCGAGGTTGTTAAAAACTTCTTTTTACCGTCAAATATTCTGAACTGCCGGCTGGACTTTTTCTTTTTCAATAGAAGGTATACTCCCTCAAGGATACCCGCTGATTTACATGCGTATTCAATAATTTTTTTATATGTATAAATATCGTGACCGAAACCGGACAGGCCTTTTTTTTCAATAAATTCAGCCTCTACCGGAAATTCACCTGTAGCAATTTTAACCTCTCTGAAAAAATCCTGAAGGAAAGTAAATGTCGGCCTCATTCCGTTTGAGATCTCCTCGGAAACCTGGAAAAACTTCTCCAGCCTGTCGAGTTCAGAATCATCCCCCCCTTTCCCATCAATAAACTGATCATTAAGCTGGCTTACATTGCTGAGTTTATTGATGAAAGAAGTATCCTCTTCGTAATACCTTTTCATGACTTCGGAATAGATGTCCATCAGGCGGAAATAATTCTGATATGTTTTATTTCTCTGTATAAAATTTTTCCATACACTGGCCAGCCACTTGAGCACATCCTGTGTAAGAATAAGATCATTTTTAGTTCTTAAATTATAAATCAGATTAGAGAAGAAAAAAAGTATATAATTGCTCCCTGCAGCTTTAAAATAATACTCACACTGCCCGAGCCTGCCCGGATCGCTAATTATTTCATCAATACTTGCCAGGGATGCATCAAGCCTTGCAACGGGACAGGGTTCGTACCTTAAACATTGCAGCAGAACATCCCCTATCTCTCTTAAAGCCAGATCAACTTTCAGATTTTCGTCTTGCATTAATTATATCCCCGCCTTATGGACTGTTAAGTGTATTAGTACAGTCTGAATTTGTAATTTATAAAACATTCTTATAAATATGCAACATTTTTATTGTTTTGACGGTTATCATGCGACATAATATTACACTTATCCGCTTAACCCTCCGCTTTAAAAGCGTTGATTAAAAAATTAAATCATTCATAATTGATTAATTTACCGCATTAATAAAATAATTATTGATATATTCGCACAGTTTTTCAAAATTGTAAAACCTTTCTGCTGAAAACGGATAGATCACGTATTTCAGCAGCAAATTCCAAAGGAAGGAGGAAATAATGAATCATTACGAACTTACAGTTATCGTAAGAAATCGTGAAACAGAATCTCACAAAGAAAAGGTAAAGGAGATTCTTCAGAAACACGGTGCAATAATTACAAAAGAGGACCATTGGGGAATTAAAAAACTCGCCTATGAAATCTCAAAGGAAAGAGAAGGCTTTTACATGTTTATGCTTGTAGATGCCGCTTCCGAAGCCGTAGATAAAATACAGAAGGAATTCGGCCTTAACGCTGACATACTCAGATATCTTTTTGTAAGACCAGCAGAAGAAAAAACTGCATAACCGGAGAAAAACTCATGGCAAGCGACCTTAACAGAGTAATACTGATTGGCAGACTTACACGCGATCCGGAGATCCGCTATACACCTGCGGGTACCGCAGTAGCAAGTTTTTCACTGGCAAATAGCAGGACTTACGCTGTTACAGGTGAAAAGAAAGAGCAGGTGTCTTACTTTGACTGTATTGCATGGTCAAAGCTCGGCGAGATTATTACCGAGTACTGCAAAAAAGGACACAGAATTGCCGTTGAAGGCAGATTACAGCAGTCACGCTGGGATGATCAGGACGGTAAAAAACGTTCAAAGGTTGAACTCGTTATAGAGAACTTTCAGTTTCTCACAGGAAAGGGCCAGGGAGATGAATACCCTGCAGAACCACGCAGCAAAACTTCAGAACCGAATAATGATTTCGGCAGAAGCAGCGAAAGTGGTAATTTTGAGGAAAACCCCTTTTCAGACGACGACATACCCTTTTAATTAAATCTATGATTACAGGAGATAGTAATGTCAGAAGAAATAAAAAATATTGATACAGAAACCGCTGCACCGGCTGTAGAAGCAGCTGAAACACCCGCAGAAGCAGCGCCTGCACCGGCAGCAACAACAGCACCAGCTTATGGTAGAAGACCTTATGGTAGCCAGGAAGAGGGTGGAGACAGGCCGTACCAGCGCAATATGCGTTTTAAAAGAAAAGTATGCAGATTCTGCCACGATAAAAATGCAGTGATCGATTATAAAGATCTTAAAATGGTAGAACAGTTTATTACTGATAGAGGTAAAATTCTGCCAAGACGTGTTACAGGAACTTGTGCTAAACACCAGAGAGGCGTTGCACAGGCAATTAAAAGAGCAAGAATTATCGCTCTTATCCCGTTTGTTGAAAAATAATTTTGGGTGCTGTTTTTTTTATCGCAGGTGTAATCCTGACTATCAGTTCAGCATTTATTTTTTATAAATGGGGATGGATAAGTTTAGCCGTATTTGCACCTGCCGCCTTGATTCCTGTTGTAATAGGCGGTTATGAAGGGGGGCTTTCACTTTATACTCTGCCCCTGATAGCCGGAACAGCAGGAGGATACTGTTTCAGAAAGTCGCTGGGACTCGATTTTTTTATCACTGTTTCGGCAATTATATTCGCCCTGGTCTTTACAGCTGATTTTTATATTTTAAAAGCAGTCCGGGGCTATGACTTTATAGAAACAGGAAAAGTTGAAATAGTTCAGTTACTTGAACAATCCAGGGGAGAGATGGAAAAAGTTTTCGATCAGTACAAAACTCCCGAGGAGAACAGAAAAAAACTGAGAGCGGATTTTGACACTTCTCTGCGGATGATCCAGGACAGCAAATGGATCCAGTTTGCCAGAGACATGATCCCGTTTACAGCTTTTCTCTATTCGCTGTTTGTAACAGGATTCAGCTTTCTGCTGATGAAAAAGATTTTTTTGAAAAAGCAGGGTGCAGCCGTTAAAGCTCTTGAGCTTTTCAGGCTGAATGATTACCTGATTTTTTCATTGATTGCCGGATGGGGCATTTTCATCATGCTCGACAAGACTCAATTCCCGGTAATAACAGTTACAGCATTGAATGTTGCCCTTGCAGGATCAATGCTTTATATTATTCAGGCTTTAGGTATTATTAAGTTTTTTATCTTAAAAAAAGGGATGCCTGTTGTTCTGCTCCCTCTTATGATAATGACAATACTGATACTCGGGCCTTCAGTTATCGTATTCGCAATGATTGCATTAATCGGAATCGGCACACTGGATCTCTGGGGAGATTTCAGAAAACTGAGCCCCGAAATAGAACGAAATATTAAGGAGTAAACAATGAAAGTTATACTTCAGAAAGACATACCAAGCCTTGGCGATGCCGGGGACATAAAAGAAGTAGCAGAGGGATTTGCGAGAAATTATCTCCTTCCCAAAAAACTGGTTATAGTTGCCAACGAATCAAGTAAAAAAGCAATCGATCACCAGATGAAACTTATCAAAATTAAAAAAGACAAGAGAAAGAAAACAAGCGAACAGCTTGCTGCAAGCATGTCTGATGTTGAAGTTACAATATCAGCAAAAGTTGGAGAAGAAGGTAAACTCTTCGGTTCAATTACATCAATGGATATAGCAAAACAGCTGAAAGATAAAGGTTTCGATATTGATAAAAGAAAAATTCTTCTTGATACTCCGATTAAATCCGAGGGTGAATTTAAAATATCTATCAAACTTGAAGAAGGCTTAAGCGCTACAGTGAAAGTTATTGTAGTCAAGAAGTAGAAC
>Ga0116170_10002509_pt1 | contig 17615 bp, 16 predicted proteins | sample AD_JPNHW1_MetaG_FD_89797 | JGI IMG/M metagenome (GOLD analysis project Ga0116170, IMG submission 89797) | Active sludge microbial communities of municipal wastewater-treating anaerobic digesters from Japan - AD_JPNHW1_MetaG | ecosystem: Engineered > Bioreactor > Anaerobic > Digestate | place...
GCGGCCTAAGAAGCGTGGAAATCGGTTTCATACAAGCCCGCAAAACAATATCCTGCCCGTTAGAAATCCCGCCTTCGATACCGCCGGCATTATTAGTCAGACGGAAATAGCCATTCTTACGGTCGTGATAGATCGCATCATGCACCTCCGAGCCGAAACTAACCGCATATCCGGTCCCCAAACCCACTTCGAAAGATTTAACCCCGGGAATAGAAATGATCTCGGCGGCCAGGCGGCTATCCAAACGGCGATCCCCTTGCACGTAGCTGCCCAGGCCGACCGGCACATTCCTGGCGGTAACTTCAAAAATCCCCCCCACCGTATCTTTATTTTCAAGCGCTTCATTTATCTTAAGCATTATTCCCTGCCGCGTAGATTCCCCACCCACCGATAAAACATTGCTGTTAATCGTAATTCCAAACTCACTCAAAAACATTTTGCATAAAGCCCCCACAGCCACCGTAGCCGCTGTGCTACGCGCCGAGGCGCGCTCCAGTACCTGGCGGATATCCGTAAAACCATACTTTAACAATCCCGCCAGATCCGCATGGCCCGGACGGGAAGAGGTCACTTGATGCAATTTTTCAATGCTGGCGTCTTTATTTTTGATCAATAAAGTAATCGGGCTGCCCAGAGTACGTTTGTTTTTTAGTCCTGAAATAATTTCAACCTGGTCATGCTCAATGCGCATCCGCCTGCCCCGTCCGAATCCGGACTGGCGGCGTTTTAACTCCCGGTTTATCGTTTTAGAATCCACCGTCAAACCGGCGCACAAACCCTCCAAGATAGCGATCACACCTTTGCCGTGAGATTCTCCCGCCGTTAAAAATCGTAGCATAATTGCCTCCCGAATTAATTTAAAATTATAAAAACCAACAGTTTTGTAGCGACGCAAAATCTAGACTGCCTACTTTAAAAATTATTTCCATAACCCTCTTCTGTCTTCCCTGGCTTGACGGTATAATCTGGAAAACAAATCCGCATATCTCACATTCGGCGGATAGGTCATTAACGAAGCATATCCCTGTTCAACAATTTTCGCATTTAAAAATGTCCCGTCAAGTAAATAAACATAGGCCAGGATCCTTCTATACTTGTCGAACCTTTCCACATCAAATTCCAATCTTACGTGTTTTCCTTCGGCCATCTCTTTCATGATTTCATAAGCTTGCCTGCCCATTTGCCGGATCGCGGCTAAATCCTGGCCGTAGCGTGCGCCGTCCCGGTTCAGCTTGTCTGACTCATGCATCTCCGGAGTGTCAATACCGATCAAACGCACCCGTTCATTATTTTCCAGGATCAGCGTATCTCCGTCTACCACCCGGGTAACCAGGATATTAGTATAATCATAGTTTTTGCCGAAAGGTATCTTCCACTTTACTTCTTCCTTAGAATGAAAGCTCGGATCCAGGTCGCCGGCAAAAAGCCAGCCAGCCGCGACTAATAATCCTAGAATTAACAACACCCAAAAATTTTTCTTCATTTTTGACCTCCTCGCCTGCCCGGGCGGCACCCAGACACTGCCAATTAGCCTGGGATGTAAAGCTACTTAAACAATATTTACGCATCTGCCGCTTAAGGGAGCACCGAAAATCTTTTAAATCCGTTTGCTACAACTGGCCGGCGACCAGCTGAGCCAGCACTATAATATCCTCGATACAAAAAATATTTTTTATACTGGCGTCAAAATATAAATTGGCATCCGGGCCGAATTCGCTGTCGGCTTTCCACAGTTTAATTAATACCGGTACCTGCGCAAAAGCCGCCACCACCACGCTGATATCCCCGCCGTCGGATAACTCAGCCGGAAGCCGGCCTAAACATTCACGCAAAGTTTCCGGATGCTGGCCATATTTACGGATGATCAGCGCGATCGAACGCTTATGAAAAGCATCATAATACCCCTCGATCCCCGCCAGCTCCCTAAAGGTAAGCCACTGGCCGCTTAATTGAGGCAGACCTTTTAATGCTTGCGCTGAATAATGCAGGATCAGAATGCTTAAAAAATCCCCTGCCGGCGCGTTACAAGATAAAGAAAAAACGCTTCTGGCGGATAGATCTAAATGATACTCATCCGCCATAAATTTTACGGATAAATTATTGGGCGCCTTAAGGTTGGCTAAATCTTCCCAAGCTTTCTTAAGCGCCGCCTCGTAACTCATGGGTTTATTATATTATTTAATATTAGATAAATCAATGATTTTAGATTATAATGTAAATATTATTAACCTCTTTCCTTAAAGAATAGTTGAGGAAATTTCCGCCTCAGCAGCTATTCCAAAATTCTCTAGAATTTTGGAATATTCGGCGGAATAAATTCGCGGACGCTCCGGCATACGCCGGAGCTATCGCTTACAGCGTCTACAGACGCCGTAAGCGATCCGCTCATTTAATGATCTACGACCGTTTTCAACAAGAAGCCATTGACCATATAAATAACGGCCATTCCGTGATTGTCTCGGCACCTACCGGAGCAGGTAAAACCGCGATTGCCGAATACATTATTGAAGGAGCCATCCGCAATAATTTAGGAGTTATTTATACCGCTCCCATCAAAGCTCTCTCCAACCAGAAATTCCGCGACTTTAAAGAACAATTTCAGGATAACATCGGGATTCTCACCGGAGATGTTTCAATTAACCCCCAGGCTCCGGTTTTGATCATGACTACCGAGATCTTCCGCAATAAGATCCTCGATGAACCGGAAAGCCTGAATAAATATTCCTGGATCATCTTTGATGAGATCCATTATATTGATAATCCAGAACGCGGTACCGTTTGGGAGGAATCGTTGATCTTCCTGCCTAAACACATGAATCTTCTGGGATTATCCGCAACCATCCCGAATATTAAACAATTCGCCTCCTGGATCGAATCCATCCATGATAAAACCGTCCAGGTAGTTATTGAAGACCAGCGGCCGGTGCCTTTACATTTCAGTTTTCAATGCGCTAATGAAATAGTAGATAAAATCGACCAGCTTAAGCGGCTGCGTTCCTCGCGGCCCAACAGCCTGCAATCACTGATCAGGCATGTTCAGGAACAAGAAGGACTACCGGCGATTTACTTTGTTTTCTCCCGCAAACGCGCTGAAGAGCTGGCTTTTGATCTATACGGATTTAAATTTCTGGATGCCAAAGAAACCCGGGCGATCACCCAGATGTATGAAGATCTATTGGAAAGATTTAATTTAAAACATGAGCGGTCAGCGCAGCTGCTCTATCCTTTAGTGCAACGCGGCATCGCTTATCACCATGCCGGCATGCTGCCCACCCTTAAAGAAGTAATCGAACGGTTATTTACCAGCCGCCTGCTTAAAGTAATTTTTACCACCGAGACTTTTGCTTTGGGCATAAATATGCCCAGCCGTTCGGTGATGTTCGATGGCCTGCGTAAATTCTACGGCACCTATGTGCGAAATTTAAAAACCCGGGATTTTTTCCAAATGGCAGGACGCGCCGGCCGGCGGGGTATCGACAAAGAAGGATTTGTTTATACGCGCATTAATCCTCAAAGGATAAATTACGAAGAAGTACGCCGGATTATTTTTGGTAATCCCGAAGAAGTAAAAAGCCAATTAAATACCTCTTATGCCACGCTCCTTAATCTTTATGAAAAATACCAGGATGACCTGTTTAAGATTTATCCCCTCTCTTTGCATTATTTTCAGTCGAAAAAGAACGAACAAAAACAAGCCTTAAATCTTCTGGAGGCCAAGCTCAGGCTGCTTAAAGACTTAAACTACATTCATGACGGAAAACTTACCGATAAAGGAAAGTTCGCCAAGACTATTTACGGTTATGAACTGGTCCTGGCGGAATTATACGCTGATAATATCTTAGAGCAGCTGGATGAATTCGGATTAGGGGTAGTTGCCGCCTCCGTAGTCTTTGAACCGCGGAAAAATCAGCGCATGCCCACGGGCATTTCTAAATCCACCCAGCATTTAAAAAGAACCTGCGAACAAACTTATGACCGGATCAAAGATAAAGAGCGCCGCTTTAAAATCCACCCTTTCAGTAAACTGCCTTATTTCCACTTATGCTCCTCTATGGAGGCCTGGCTGCGCGGGACAAATTTCGATAAGACTTTGCAATTTACGGATTGCGATGAAGGCGAAGTGATCCGCTATTTCAGGATGAGCGTGCAGGTTTTAAGAGAGATCTCGCAAGCCCCGGTTGCCTCTTACCTGATCAAAGACAAGATCAAAGAAACCATCCGCGTAATTAACCGCGATATTGTTGACGCTGAGAAACAATTAAGAGAAGGCTAGAACAATCGGGGACTATAGTCGACGGGAGCAAATTAGAACAGGCCGATAGTCGATAGTTAAACCGCTGGTTTTACCATAGGCTATCGACCTGTAATTAGGGGACGCTTCTATTTATTTCAAAAAATAGAAACGTCCCCTAATTTTTGTACCCTATTTAGATTTAAGGTAGTCTTGAAGAATTTGTTTGTGGTCGAAAGCAAGTTTCAACTTTTCGATCTGGCTTAATTTGACCACCTTGATATCCGCGGCATCATCGCCGGCGCAGGGTTTGCCTTTAGCTTTAGCGGTAAAAACCGTTCCCACCGTATGAAACCTGGGATCCCGACTAGGCTCTGAATAAGTATGGAATTGTTGCGGATTGATTAAATCCAGGCCGGTCTCTTCTTTGGCCTCCCGGATAACCGCCGCTTCTAAACTTTCCCCGTAATCCACAAAGCCTCCGGGCAAAGCCCAGCCAAAAGGCGGATTACTGCGTTTAACCAGCACAATTCCGGCGGGCAGCTCAATAATCGCATCCACCGTTACATAAGGCCCGCCGGATAATTTGGTCGTCACGTATTCTAAATACCCCAGAACACCTTTTTTAAAAATCGAAAAGGCCTCTTGATTATTCAGACAAAAGATGATCTCTCCTAAAGAGGTTTCCCTTTGGCGTAAATACCTTAAGGTTTCCTGGGCCATGATTTTGGCACTGGCCAACAACGCAAAACCTCCGGTACCGCAGCCCAAAGCCGGAAAAACGATCGAGCGGATCCTTAATTGGTCAGCAGCATAAAGTGAATTCTTGCAGGCATCGCGTATTTTTACTTCATCAGTTTTAAAATCCATACCCATGGTCGCCGCATGGATCACATATCTTGCCGCCAGCTCTCCGGCGCCGGTAGTAATAGCCTGGCCGATCTCAACCGGGCCTTTGCTTAACGCTTCCTCTTCAATAATTGAGCCACCCTTTTTTTTAATTGCCCCGGCAACTCCGCCGCCCATCAGCAATTGATTGTTCGCGGCATTCACGATGGCATCGGCCCGCAGTTCGGTGATATCCCCCAGCACTACTTTAATTTCCGTATTTTTTATCTTCAAGCTAACCTCGCATTAATTAAAGCGATCACTTATCAGGCGCCGAAAAACAGTTACCGGCAGGCCCGGTTAATCCCCGATAATTTTAATCAACACCCTCTTTTTTCTTTGGCCGTCAAACTCGCCGTAAAAAATCTGCTCCCAGGGGCCAAAGTCTAATTTTCCGGAGGTTACCGCCACCACCACTTCCCTGCCCATAATTGTGCGTTTTAGATGCGCATCGGCGTTATCCTCTCCGGTAAGATTATGCTGATATTTATCTTTACCGAACGGGGCAATTTTTTCCAGCCAGACGGAAAAATCCCGGTGCAGTCCGCTTTCATCATCATTAATAAAAACACTGGCGGTGATATGCATGGTATTAACCAGGCAAAGGCCTTCCTTGATCTTGCTTTTAGCTAAAGCCTCCTCCACCTGAGCGGTGATATTAATAAATTCCAGCTTTTGAGCGGTTTTAAAATACAGATACTCGGTAAAAGATTTCATTTATAACTTCTCCAGAATTAATTTGCCGTCTCTTTGGTCGACCTTAAAATTAAAATTTTTCAGAAAAGACATTCCCAACAGGCCATCCTGGATCAACAAACTATCCTGCTGGCTGGGCAAAACTGCCGCTTCGATATTCTCGATTTCGGCCCCCTGCACGTTAAGGCTGCTTAAAATAATCCTTTTCGCATTTACTTTGCGGCCATCGGCTAAAATCAACTCGATATCATCGCCGGCGGCCAAATCCACCCCTAGGGAGGATGCGATTTTGCTGGATAAAGCAACAAAAGATGCCCCGGTATCCAGCACCAAACGGGCTTTGACTTTTTTATTCAATAAAGCCTCTACCGTCACCTGGCCATTCTGTTTATCCAAAACTACAGGTTTAGGCTCATGCTCTTTTAACTCTTTAAGCTCTTGAGTCCTGGCCGCTTGGGCTTCTTTCTCTTTAGCCCATCCCTCTTTAATTAATTGCGTGCCTTCCGGAGAAGACTTCTTAATACTGGCGATCTGGTCTTTGGAGAATTTTACCCATCCGCTGCCCAGGGATAAACTGACCTCCTGATCATTTTCTTTGGTAATTATTCCTTCCAGGCTGCGGCCATTTTTAAGATACAGAATATCGGCAGCGGCCGGTTTGAAACCCAAAAAGATCAGAAAAATTAAAACTACCGTAAAGCTTAATCGGTTTTTCATTTTTTTAAATCACCATCTTCCGGTTTTTACTTTTTTAGCCGCGGGAAAATCCTTTAACGCGCAAAGCGAATCCTGAATTTTATGTTTAGGTAAATGATAAGCCATCAGCTTGCCGGAAAGGAATTTATCATAACCGGCTAGATCCATCAGCCCATGGCCGCTGTAACAAAATAAAATTACTTTTTGTTTTCCCTCAAGCTTGGCTTTTTTGGCTTCATCGATCGCGCAGGCAATGGCATGGGAAGTCTCCGGGGCCGGGATGGTGCCTTCGGTTTTCGCCCAAAGCACAGCGGACTCATAACATTTGATTTGGTCAAAAGCCTTCGGCTTGATCAAGCCTTCCACCGCCGCCTGGCTGACCAAAGGGGCCATGCCATGGTAACGCAATCCTCCGGCATGGATCGGTTCAGGCACAAATTTATGGCCGAGTGTATACATCGGTAATAGCGGAGTCAACCCGGCGATATCGCCGAAATCATAAGTAAACGGGCCTTTAGTCAGCGTCGGGCAAGCGGTCGGCTCAACCGGAATGATCTCGATTTTCTCACCGTGAATTTTATCGCAAACAAAAGGAAAAGCGATACCGGCAAAATTACTTCCTCCGCCCACGCAGCCGATAACTACATCCGGTTTTTTCTCCTGCGCGATTTTCAACTGCTTTTTAGCCTCCAGGCCGATGATCGTCTGGTGCAATAAAACATGGTTAAGGACACTGCCTAAAGTATAACGGGATTTACCGCTTTTATCGGATAAAGTATCTTCGACCGCCTCGCTGATAGCAATCCCCAGGCTGCCCGGGGTATGCGGCATTTCTTTAAGCACCTGACGGCCGACGCGCGTATGAATACTGGGACTGGCAATACATTCTGCCCCCCAGGTATTCATCATTGTTTTACGCATCGGTTTCTGGTCGAAACTGATGCGCACCATATAAACCCGGCATTGAAGCCCGATCATATTACAGGCAAACGCTAAAGCACTGCCCCATTGGCCGGCTCCGGTTTCGGTAGTTAATCTTTTAATTCCGAATTTTTTGTTATACCAGGCCTGGGCGATCGCGGTGTTCGGCTTATGGCTGCCGGCAGGGCTGACACTTTCATCTTTATAATAAATACGGGCAGGAGTTTTTAAATATTTTTCCAAGGCCAAGGCCCGGCGCAGCGGGGCTGGCCGCCATAAAGTTAACAATTCTAAGATCTCTTCGGGGATATCGATCCAGCGGGCGGTTGAGACCTCCTGCTCGATAAGATTGCCGGGAAAGATCCGTTCCAGCATTTTCGGATCAAGCGCAGAGCCATCCGGGCCCAGAGGCGGCTGCATCGGAGTAGGCAGATCCGCGGCCAGATTATACCACTGCTTAGGAATATCTTTTTCTTCGAGGTAGATTTTATTATTTGCCATCTTTTCTCCTTATTTTACTAGCAAATCCCGGTTTGAAAAGTTATTTTTTGAAAAGTACATTTGCCAGTCCCTGGATAATATTGCCCACCGCGGTTTTAAAATTATATTTTGGCTCACTCAGGGTGCCGCTTAGTTTAATCACGCCGAACTTACCGCCTTTGCCGATGATGGCGGTGGTCACATCTTTAAAGGTACCGTCTAAAGGGATCATTTCGCTTTGGATCTCGACATCTAAAGCCCCTTCCAACGAGCTGTCAAAGCCGATTTTTATCGGCCCGACCAGATCAACCACCACGCTGGTTAATTTAAAATTGTCGGTATAAATAAATTTATCTTTTAACACAAAATCACACCGGCAGGCGGTAAATTCAATGTTTCCCAGATCGCGCGCCAATAATAATTTACCCAGGCCTTGAAGTAAATTTAATTCGCCCAGCCGTCCATGGCTGACCGCGAAATTCCCTGTCGCATCAAGTTTATTTAAATCCCAGCCTGCGCCATTAAGCTTAATTCCCCCCGTCAAGATCCCGGCGATATTCTTATGTTTAGAAGCCGTGTCATTTTTAAGTTTTTCCAGGTTGATGCCGCTGGCGCTTAACTGCGCCTGGTAAGCCAAGTCACCGGTATTAAGATTTAAAGCCCCGCTGCCCTGGATCACCCCGTCATAAAAAGTAGCATAAGCCACCGGGATTTTAGCAATTCCCTGCTCCTGTAAAAGATCTAATGAAAAATCCGTTGCTTTAAAACCGGACACCGAAAAATTACTGCTGGTAGATTTGGCCTGCAGATAACAATTTTTATAATCCCGCAGCGGACCCGCTAAATTAAACTGCGTATCCAGCCGGCCGGAAAGCAAAAACGCTTTTATTCCGGGATAAGTCTTTGCCAGCATCTGATTTAAATTGCTCAACTCCAAATTAATACTGCCGGTTAAATCCGCCTGAAGCCTGGATGGATCGGCCTGATCAATCTGGCCGCTGATTAAAAACGCGCTATCCAGATATTTGCCTTTAAGCTGGGCAATCTTGATTTTTTTGTCTAAGATATCCAGGTCGCCGGTTACCGACAAGTCATCCGAAGAAAGTATCAGTTTGATTTTCGGGGCGCTAAAATCAAAAAGCGAGCCGCGGCTTTGATAATTTATTCCCTGATATTTAAATTTGGCATCCTCCCAGCTTAAGCTTTGCTGGCTGAATTCCAGAACGCCGCTGACATCCTCAAGGAAACTAGCGACTTTATCCAGCTTTAAATTGGCACCGGTGATATCAAGTTTCCCGTGGGCCGCCCAGGCTCCCTGGGTATCCGGGTGCATTTTTATGGTAAGTTTTGCCTGGCCGCTGGCCGAATCGATCCAGGAAAATTTAAATTTATCTTTGGCGATCGCCGGCAGGATATTCAGATCCAGATTTGTGCTGATCTCCCAAACCTTGCTGCTAAAATCTTTGATCCCCGCCTTGATCTTAAAAGGCAAACCCATCAACTCAGCCTGAATACTGTCGGCAATTAAAGAACGCTGGTTAAAAACAAAGTTTCCGCTTAAATTCTTGACCGGGCCCAGAAATTCCAAACCTGAAATATCAGTTTGCGTAATATCGCAGCCCCCCTCAAAAATTAAGCCTTTAGTTTCAAAATTGTAGTTAATTTTACTTTGCAGGCTGGCATTTAATTTGGCTTTCAGGCTGTATTTTTCCAGGACTAAATTATCGCCTTGGGCAAAGAGATTAACCTGCAGCTGTTTATTTTTAAGATTAAACAATGCCCTCAAATCAACTGTTCCGGAAACCAAATCGCCTAAATCGCTATAATATGGGCTAAACTCGCCGGTGGACACCCCTTTTGCGCTAAGGTTACCGGTCAACTCTTGGCTTAAAATCTTATATTCGCCGAAAAGGTTGATTAAAACCGGCTCGGTCCCGGCCAGCTGGGCGCTGAGATTAAATTTAAATTTAACCGGCAGCCCCAACTGCAGATTGAGCTGGATGTTCTTGATCTCTTTTTTAAATGGCCCCGGCAGGGAATTATCTTGAAAAACAATATTGCCGTTAGAAATAGTGATTTTAAAAACTGCCAGGCTAAAATCCCCTTTTTTGGCCGCCGGGCGGGTAAGCACAAAAAAATCCTGCAGGTTAAAACTTTTATCCGGCCGGCGCTCAAGATAAATATAGGGAGCTTTAAGATTAACGCTCGGAAAGATAATTTGTTTCTAGAAGATCGGCCAGATAAAAATAGTGCAGCTGGCAAGGCGGGTGCTTAAAATTACATTTGGCCCGTCCGTAATCACCAGGTCGCGTAAAACCAGCCCCTTCAAAAAACTAAATTCCAGGGATTTTAAAGTAACGTTCTTACCGGTTTGCTTGGACAAAGTCGAGACGACCAAAGCTTTGATTTTCTGCGGGAGGAAGATTTTATTTAAATAGACTTTAACGCCGAAAATAACTAAAAGCAAAATTGCGGCGATGATGATCAGCTTTTTCATTTACGTGATTTAATTATCTTGGCGGCAAGCTGATAAGCTTGGAGTTTATTTTTAATTTTACCGATCGCTTGCGCCTCCTCCAGCTCAGAGAGTAACTTACCGATCAGCGGAGAAGCCGGCAACTTGAATTTTTTCATCAGGTCAAAACCGGTTAAAAAACGCTCCGGTTTCTTTTCCTCCTGCTGCTTTAATAATTTACGGATCAGGGTTTTTACGGTCTGCTCATGACGCAGACGTGAAAATGCCGAAGTCTTCGGCCCTTTAGTCGCCCGCTGGTCGGCTAAAGATAACAACAGCACCGCCAACGCGTCACTGCCGGTATCGCGGAAATAGCGGAAAATCGCCCGCGCCGTGGGATGAGGATTGGCCGCCAAATACCCCGGCCTTAAATGCCACAAAACAATCCGGCCTAAATGCCGGTTTTCTTCATTAGATAATTTTAACCGGCGGGAAATTTCCCGCGTTAAACCTAAACCGATCCTTTCATGGCCATGGAAAATTATTTTTTTCTTTTCATAGCGCAGAGCTTTGGGCTTGCCGACATCATGCAAAATACAAGCCAGTTTCAGCAAGCTGGTTCTTTTACGCAGGCCGGCGATCTCCTCCTGTAAATAATCGAAAACGGCCGGGGTCTTTTTGGCCTCTTTGACGACCGACTCAAACTGGTTTAATGTTTCCAGGGTATGCTGCCAAACATCCAGGTGGTGATGTGGGCCCTGCCCGATCTTACGCATGGGTTTGATTTCCGGAAAAATGATCTCTAAAATCTTTAATTTATCCAGGCTGACCAGGCAATTATAAGTCATGGCGCTGTCCAGAATCTTAAATAATTCTTCGCGGATGCGTTCACCGGAAACCGCGCTGATTTTAGCTTTTTCTTTTTTGGCCAGGGATAAAGTCTTTTTATCTAAACCAAAACCCAGCATACAGCCAAAACTAAAAGCCCGCAGGATCCTTAACGGATCTTCTTTAAAAGAACTTTCTCCGGTAACTTTAATTATTTTAGATTTAAGGTCAACCCGGCCGCCATACGGGTCAATGATCAAAGGGCCAAGATCCTGCCCTCCGAAAATATCCTCCAGATTTACGGCCATGGAGTTAACGGTAAAATCCCGGTGCAAGAGGTCTTTTTCTAAAGTCGAGGCGCGAAAATCCGAAAAATCAAAAGTATAGATCTTCTGGTCTATTTTTTTAACTAAACGGCAGGTGGCGTTTTCCTGGTCTAAAACAATAAAAGCACAGTGCAGCAAGCCAGCAAGTTTTTCTCCGAATTTTAAAGCGCCGGATTTTAAACAAAAATCAAAATCCGGATTCTCCCTGGAGCGTCCTAAAATCAGGTCCCGCAGAGCCCCTCCGACTAAATACAATTTCACCTTTTTAGTTTTAGCGAAATTATAAATCGGATTTAGAATATTTTGTTCTTTTATAGCGAATTTAAGCATAGATTTAATGATATTGCATTTTAGTTATCGGGCGGGCAAAAGAGAAAAGCTGCTTTTAAAGCTTCTCTTTATTAAACACTTCATACTGCTTGATAATCTCATCTTCGACCAATATCGGCGCGTGGCTTCTTACCGCCAGGGCAATACTGTCGCTGGGCCGGGCATCGATCATCTTAACCTCCCCGGAAGCAGTTTTAATAACAATCTTGGCATGAAAAGTGTTCTCTTGCAGCTTATCGATAATTACTTTCTCCACGGTAGCATCAAGATCCTGAATGATCGAAAAAATCAGATCGTGGGTCAAAGGCCGCGGAGGATTAAAACCGCTGACCTTCAATTTGATGGCCGAAGCTTCATTTAAACCGATCACAATCGGCAGAACCCGACTGCCGCCCTTTTCCTTTAAGGCGATCAGCTGATCATGCCGCTTTTCATCAATTACAATTTTGTTCAACTCCATCTCGATCATCAGTAATCCTCATAACTTAACCGCTGAACGCTTGATTTATTTGTATTTATTATACGGCTTGCAGGCGGCATTTACAAGAAAATTCAGGATCCCGCAGCGATCAGGCGCTTTCAATAATCCCGGATGCCGGGCCTAAACTAAAAACCCGATGAAAGACCAAAAGAGGATTCGCATTACCGGCTGGTTCAAAGCGTCGAAAAACAGCAGATTAATGAAGAAAATAATAAGACCGGCGCGCAAAAATGCATAAAGCGGATCCTCCCTTTTTTCCGATGCCCGGTTTAACGCGGCCCAAAAAACTAACCCTAAAGCCAAGGTAGTAAAAACTCCGCTTTCCACTAAAGATAGGCACCAATAATTATCCAAAGAAACCCGGGACAAATATAACTCTCCGGTGCCCAGCTTGCCGATCCCGGCGCCAAAAAACGCAAACGGAGTTTTTAAAAAATCCGCCGCGTATTTCAAACTGTCCCAGCGCAGGGATATGGACTGAAGATTGGTTAACTTTTGAAAATCAATTTTCCCTAAAAAATTACCGAAAATATAACTATTATTGCGCGTAAGAGAATAAACATTAGCCGCCAGCACAAAGAATATCAAGCAACAGGCGCCGGCCCCCCAAAACAGAAACGCGCTGACTTTCTTAAAAACCTTTGAGCCGGGATAGTTTTTTTTAATCTTAACCAGGTAATAGATGTAAAAAAACACGACGCTGGCCAATGCCCCGATCGAGAAAGTAAACACCAGCCCTAAAAATATCACCCCTGCCTGGATCGCCAATAAAATACCAAAAAACTTTTTTCCTTCCCGGTTATACAACCATAAATAAATTGCCATCGGAAACAGCAAAGACAGCACTCCTCCTAAAAATAAAGGATTGCCCAAAGAAGATGAAATCCTGCCCATCGCCAACCAAACCTCCGGAGCCGCAAGGTTGCTTTTGGCGTATTCCAAGCGGCTGAAAAATAAATCCCGGCCCGAAATTAAAGTAAAAATCCCGTAGAGGCCGGCCAGAAAACCAGTAAATACTATGGACTTAAAAAAATACACCTTCGCCTCCGCGCTTAAATCCCAGGAGGAAATGATCAAATAAACCAGGATTCCCGTAGCTGCGTAGTATGCGGCTTTAAAAACGCTGACCGGATAATAAGCTGTACCCAAACCGCTTAACAAAGTTAAAAATAAGTACAGTAAAATACTCAAATTAAGTTTATCGGCTTTGATCAGTTTCGGATAAAAAGAGCCCCTGGCAACCGAGATAACCAAAAGGGCACCGATCAGAACCAGCGGAAAATATTTAATCACCGGAATTCTAAAAACTGATAAGCTGTCTGCCGGATAATAATAAAACGGAATCAGGCAGATATAACTGATTAGAAAGATGTAGATAATTTTTACGGCTTTATTTAGATTGTTCATAATTTATCTTTTTAAACCAAACTCAATCAAAACCAAACGCAGAAGATCTAATACGTAACCTCACTGGTCACCTGGCCGTTAACATCATAACAAACCCAATTTTTGACCGTCCGGCCGTCTTCATATAAAGTCTCCGCGCGCACGCGTCCAGTTTCATAAAAATATCTCCACATCCCGTTAGTATTATCTTTAGTATAAGGTCTGATCTCTTTTAATTTTCCGTTCGGATAATATGATCTCTTCTCTCCATCCAACAGATCATTCTGATAGGGCTCTTCCGATTCGAGCATACCGTCCTGGAAATATGTCCTGGCGATACCTTGACGCTTGCCGTCAACAAAAGGCACCTGGCCGCTCAACTTGCCGTTTGGATAATAAAATTTAACCAAACCGTTTTGTTTTCCATCGGTATATGTCTCTTCCGACTTAAGCCGGCCGTCTTCATAGTAATTCCGGCAAACCCCGTTTAACCGGCCGTCTTTAAACTCCTCTTCATAGATCACTCTGCCCGTATTCGAATAGTGCTTAGCTATCCCCTGGCGTTTATCCGCCGCAAAAGGCACCTCCATAATCAATTGCCCGGCAACATAGCCTTGTTCATCGCGTAACTTTTCCATAAGCTTGCTATCCAATTTTAGCGCGGTAAAACCCTGGTAACATCTGGCCAGGCCCTCCCTAAGGTCATTTTTATAAGGCTGCTCCAAAAACAGCGTGGCTTTAGAATCATAAAACTTGCAAATCCCTTCTTTTTTGCCATCCGCATAAGGCAATTCATTCCGCAGGCTGCCATCTTCGTAATAAAACCGGGTTAACCCCTGACGCTTTCCGCCTTCATACGCCTGCTCAGAGATTAAAGTATTATTTTCATAATATTTCATGATACCTTCGAGCTTGCCATGCTTATACATTTTACGCGCCTGCACCGTACCGTCCGGCCAGAAGATAGTTTCCGGACCGTCCTGAAGATCATCCTTATAGGTAGATACCGCTTGAATAGACTTATTCGGGCCGTAGACGATCTTCTCGCCGTCTCTTTTACCGTCTCTTAAGGACAACTCCACGAATAACGAGCCATCCGGATGATAGATTCTTTTAGTCTCGGCAAACGCCGCGGCTTGCCATAAAAAATATACAACTATGGCAATTAAGAATTTTAAGCCGGGATGATCCTTTGAGCTAGTCATAATTATTCGGGTTTAATTTTAATCAGCCGATGGCATCGGATGCTAATTCGGTTATTTCAGAAACTGCAGCTTAAGCAGAATGCCTCTTGGCTGCAGACTTTTTTCCGTAAAATTCTCTCCGAGCGCAGAAATAATCTCTTGGGCCTGCCTTGAAGTAATCGAAGAATGCCAGCGCACTACCCTCAAAAATAAAAAGGCTAAAAACCAGCCGTACTTATGGCGCAATTCTCTCTCCGCCTGTTTTGGCGTATCTTTCCAGATATCATAAATATATATTTGCCCGCCGGTTTTAAGCACCCGGCGGATTTCTTTCATATATTCTACCGGACAGGCCCAATGGTGCAAGCTAAGCGTGCTGATGATAAAATCAAAATATTCGTTTTCAAACGGCAGGCTTCCGGCATTGGCTAACTTAAAATTAACGCGGCCGGCTAACCCCAGCTTTCGGGCATTTTCATTCGCTAACTCCACCATGCCGGCGGATAGATCAATCCCGGTGATCTCCAGGTTCGGAGATCTTTCGGCAATCTCAAAAGGGACATACCCCGGACCGGTTCCTATATCCAGCAACCTGCCCGCAGATATCTTAGCGCAGACCTCTTGGGCTATTTCCTGATGCATATCCCGGATGCAGGGACTTTTCTTAGCGATCCATGAATATATTTTAACGGCAAAATCAGGGATCGCCTCAATTCTTAATCTTTTATTGATCATTTGTATTTATGAGATTTAAACTTTGCGTTATACCGCTGGAGCTATTTCTCCTTTATTAAAACAACACCGCTGCAGACAGAGAATATTATGGTTAGATAATTATAGATCTGCCAATAAAAATCATCATCTAAAAACATGCCTACGATGGTAACCACCGTAAAAATCAGCAACAAAAACCCGATCAATTTGCTCTTTTTCATTTTCCCTCCCGATGAATAATTATCTTATCGGATGTTATTTTAGCATTCGGCACGATAATGGTTTTATTATCGTTGGTTTTCATAATTGTGCTAAAAATTTGAATTTCCTGCACAATCCCGCTGGCTCCTCCTGCATCCACTTCATCCCCGACTTTAAAAGGCTGAAAAAGAATTAACATTACCCCTGCCGCAAAATTAGCCAAGGAACCTTGAAGGGCCAAGCCTACCGCTAAACCGGCTGCGCCGATTAATGCTACAAAAGAAGTAGTTTCGATCCCGATCTTGTTTAACGCGGCGATACAAACAAAGATCAACAACACATAATAAACAATATTCTTTAAAAAAGAGGTTAAAGTTTCATTGAGTTTGGCCTTATGCATCGCCGAACAGGAAATTTTCGAAACCACTTTAGCCGCCCATTTTCCGATAAGAAATATCAAGATGGCGTAAAGAAAATTGGGGCCAAACTGCATAACATAACCTACAATCTTATCCCAGATATTCTGCATCTTTACCTCCCTGATTGACCGGTTAAAATAAAAGCGGCTGCAAAAACAGCCCGTAGCCTAAAAGCACGGCGGCAATCATGCCGAACAACAAACCCAGCACCCACATGAATTTCTTCTTCAACAGCGCGCTTACCGAAGAAAGCATGATCGCAATCTGAAAGAAAACTACCGCCGCTGAAAAGAAGTTGGCTTTTTTAGCGATCAGATGATTGGTCGAGGCGGCATCTTCAGCGTCTTTTCTAATCTGATTTTTTTCAGCATTATAACGGCTGATCTCTTCGCTGGCGGCCTTTAATTTACTGGCATAGAGATCTTGCTGTTGGGCATTGACGGCGCCTAAAGCTTCCACCTCAAAAGCGTTAACTTGCGATTCCGCTAAATTTTGTTTGATACTCTTAGCTTGATAATACGCCCATTTACTGGATTCGGCAGCCGTTAAAATCTGCGTTTTGGTACTGCAGGCTGCTCCGCGGGCCGCAGCAATCGCGGTCATCACCGCTAAACACGTAGTAGTAATCACCACACCCTTTATCCATTTCTCTTGAATTGACTCAACCATTCCACCCTCCTTCTATTTATTGCCACCAAACGGCTGCTTGCTGTTTACGGTTTAACTTCGGCAGGAAGTTGAGAATTATTTGGCTGCGTAGAAGAACGGTCAAAAACCGTTAAAACCAGTTCCATCGGTATAAAACCTGCGCCAGCTTGACACTCCTGTACTTCTTTAATACTGATACGGCTGGGATCAAAACCGGCAGCAATAATAAAGTCGTAAACAACTTTAGCCCGGCTTTCGGCTAATGCCTCAAGCGCCGCTTTATCGGCACTGCCATCGGCAATGAGCTGGCGCTTGATTTCTTCATTAATTTTCGCATTATCATAAATGCCCTCTTTAGAGCGGTAAGATTTAGTTAACCTCCAAAGATCCCGGATGCCAAAGCGGCGTTGATACAATTCCTGATATACCCAGTTTTCCGTGCGGTTTGATTCTTTGCTTAAAGCCTGCAAATCTCTCTCGAGCACATCAACCTTGACCGCTTTCCAATCCACTACCGGGTCATAACTTCCCTTTACATCCAGGGAAAGCTTCGGCCGCTGCATTAAAGCCTTAACCACGATCTTTAATTTATCTTTTTCTGCGCCCGACAGCTCGCTTTGGCCGGGCGTAAAAAGCACATAGCCCAATTCTTCCGTACCGCTCTCCACCCCCATCATGGAACCTAAAACTGAAAAAGGCTTGGTGATCACTTTAAAGAAAAATTTCTTTAA
>Ga0116170_10002510_pt1 | contig 17607 bp, 12 predicted proteins | sample AD_JPNHW1_MetaG_FD_89797 | JGI IMG/M metagenome (GOLD analysis project Ga0116170, IMG submission 89797) | Active sludge microbial communities of municipal wastewater-treating anaerobic digesters from Japan - AD_JPNHW1_MetaG | ecosystem: Engineered > Bioreactor > Anaerobic > Digestate | place...
GAATATAATGAAAAGGCGGGCCGTTCCGGCGCTGATGCGTCGAAAGGCCCGTTTTGAATGTGCCGGGAGCGGGTGCCTGCCCGCGTTGGAAACGGTTAAGCCGCTTCTTTTTGGGCGGACGGGGAGATTGGCAGGGCGTTACGCCGGGCCGCGGCCTTTTCGCGCGGGAAGCGGGCGAAGGCAGCGGCGAGCAGTACCGGCGTGGTATAGAAGAAGCCCAGCAGATAGCGCATCACGGCAATCGGGCCCATCAGGCAGGTGCACCAGATGGCCAGCAGAAACAGCGCCGCGATGACCGTGCCCCGCTGTTTGCGGTACAGCGCGAAGCCCGTCAGCAACAGGGTAAGCCAGACCATCACCGCGTTGTCGGATAAAAATTGCGTACCCGGCAGGCCGAACACCGTAAGCGTTTTGTCATAAGCCTGATAAAACGGCTTCAGCCCCGGCAGCAGGGAGTGTTCCTCCAGCGTGTACAGGTCCATGGGCAGCTGCCCCAGCACGATGTTATATTCCATTTTCGCGCCGGGGTAAAAGTAAGGCAGGTTCTGCTCCAGAAACGCTTCCAGATACAGCTTCGGGTTCTGCCGCCCCACCCTCGCCCACAGGGCCAGGTAGCCGCCGGGGTCGGCGGATAACACATCCTCATCCAGATTCCACTTCACGTTATCAGCGCAAAGCGGGGTGTACAGGTCGGCCCAGTCGCCGTCGTATTCCCAGAAAAGCTCCGACAGCTTTTCCCGGTCGTCTTCCGATACGGTTCCTCGCGTGGCGGCGCGCATGGTCTGTTGCAGGGGGATGGAGAGCATTTCCACGGCGCTGCCGCCCTCCGCGTCGCAGGCGGTAATCAACAGTTGGTTTGCCCCCAGGTAAAGCGCGACGCAGACGGCGAACAGCAGGGCGGTGCGTGCCCGGCGGCCTTTGGCGATAAGCACCGCGAAGGGCAGCGCCAGGCAGAAGGCGTATACGCCGTTGTTGCGCAACAACATCATGAGTACGGCGGTCAGGGCGAACAGCCCCACCCGTACCGGCGAGCGGAACCAGACCGCGCCGTCCCGCCACAGATCGACCATCTGCAGGCACAGCAGCAGTACGAAACCGCCGAAAAGCACGTCTTTGGTGGCGCTGAACGCCCACAGCGGATACAGCGGCAGCAGCGCGAACAGCGCAAGCACCGCAACCCGCAGGGCTGTGGGCGCGCCGCGCCTGCGCAGCCATACGCAGGCGTACGCGAGGATGGCCGCAGTAAGCGTAAGTTGCAGGCCGTCGTACATCGCCACGCCCAGCGTGAGGGAATCCAGCGTATTGCCCCAGTCCAGCAGCCAGCTCATGAGCAGGGTGTGCAGCAGCGGGTGATGGGTGGTCAGCATTCCGTCCATGTAGGAATAAAACTGCGTATCCGCGTCGTAGCGGAAGGTGCCGGGATAAAACGCCAGCCAGACGGGCGCCCAGCACAGCAGCAGAACCAAAAACGCGAACAGCCAGTTGCCGATCAGGCGGCTGACGCCCGATTCCTTCGCGGGGGGCTTTGCGGGGCGGCTCAGCCAGCGCAGCGCGGCCCGGTACGTAAGCAGGATGACCGCGCCGAACAGCGCCGTAAACACGGCGACCGACAGGAGCATACCCGGCAGAACCCACGCCATGCCCGTAGGCAGGGCATGGTTCTGGCTGATGGGCTTGCCCAGCACCGTAAAGCACGCGAACAGAAAACCGACGGGATAGCTGATCCATGCCAGCCGCCGGTCCCGGAGAGCGAACGCGATAAGGAATACCACGGCGAACACCGCAAACAGGGCGACGACCAGCGGCCAGAATACCCATGGGTTGGACGACATCGTTACGACGTCCGGCAGGCGCCATGCCGCCAGCGCCGCCGCCAGAACAGCTGCCCCAACCCGCCCGGCGGGCAGTTTCTTTTTCATCAGCGCACCTTCTGTGCCGCGCGGTCAGCCAACAGGCCGGAACCGACGCGGAAATGTTTTGCCTTATTGTAGCCGAAACTACGTCGCGTGGCAAGCCGCGGCTTTGCGCGGAACCCGCGAATATGGTAGAATACTGCTATTCGTATTCTGGAAAGGAGAACCGCCATGCTTCGTTTCGTCCGCCGGGAAGACCGCCCCTTTACCCCCACCGCGCGCCGGGCGCTGCGCCCTTATGACGGCGTGCTGGCGGAACTGCTTTTTGCACGCGGGGTGGATACGGCGGCGCAGGCGGAGGCGTTTCTGCACCCCGGTATGGCCGACCTGTACGACCCGATTCTGCTGTCCGGTATGGGGGAGGCGCTGGCCCTGCTGAAACAGGCCAGAGAAGAAGCGTGGCCCGCCGTGGTATACGGAGATTACGACACGGACGGCGTATGCGCCGCCGCCATTGCCAGCGAGGCCCTGCGCCTGTACGGGATTTCCGCGGAACCGCACGTGCCCCTGCGCGCGGAAGGGTATGGGCTGAACCTGCCTGCCATCGAGGAACTTTCCAAGTCCTTCCGCCTGCTGGTCACGGTGGATCTGGGCATCACCAACGCAGCGGAGGTGGCGCGCGCGAAGGAACTGGGCATGCGCGTGATCGTGACCGACCACCATCAGCCGGGGCTGATCCCCTGCCCGGCGGACGCGGTGGTGAACCCGGTGCTGAACGGCTATCCTTTCCCCCGGCTGTGCGGCGCGGGCGTAGCCTATAAAATGGCCGTGGCGCTGCTGGGGGCGGAAACCGCCGCGCAGTGGCTGGAGCTGGCGGCGATCGCCACCGTGGCGGATATTGTGCCCCTGCTGTCCGAAAACCGCGCGATCGTGGCGATGGGCCTGCCGCGTATGGGCGAGCGCCCGGGCGTGCGGGCACTGATCCGGGCGGCGGGCTGCCGGGAACCGCTTACCTCCGAGGCTGTCGCGTATCAGCTGGCCCCGAGGCTGAACGCTGCGGGACGTATCGACGACGCCAGCCGAAGCGTTCGCCTGCTGATGACCCGCGACCCCGGCGAGGCGGAAACGCTGGCCGGGCAGTTGGACAGGGCCAATACCGAACGCAAGCGCATGGAGGCCGAGGCGACCGAGCAGGCGGAAACGCAGGCCGAAACGCACGATTTTGTGAAGAACCGCGTGCTGTTTGTGCGCGGGGACGCATGGCCCGCCGGGGTGGTGGGGCTGGTGGCCGGGCGGCTGAACCGGCATTACGGCGTGCCCGTATGCGCCCTGTGCGGGGAGGACGGCGTGCTGCACGGCAGCCTGCGCGGGGTGCATGGCATCAACCTCGCGCGCTGCCTGCAAACCTGCGACGATCTGCTTTTGCGATATGGCGGGCATGAAATGGCCGCGGGCGTAACGCTGACGGAGGGAAACTACGACGCCTTTTGCGCCCGGCTGGAACAGGCCGTGCGGGAAACCGCGACAGACGAGCTGCTGATCCCCGCGCAGGAATACGACGCGGAGCTTGCTTTTGCCGCCGCGGACGACGCGCTGCTGGACGCGCTTTCGCAGTTGGAACCCTTCGGCCTTGGCAACCCCGCGCCCGTGTTTTATACCGGAGGGGCGCAGCTGCTGCGCCGCCGGGCCTGCGGGGCGCAGGGCGCGCACCTGCAGCTGACCCTGCGGCAGGGGGATAAACTGCTTTCCGGCGTGGGATTCGGCATGGGCGCGCAGGCCGCAACCCTGCCGGACACGGTGGACGCGGCCTATACCCTCGCCCGGGACGAGTACCGGGGGAATGTATCCGTTAAATTTCAGGCGCAGGCACTGCGCCCCTGCGCTCCCGCTTTGGCGGACGCGCTGGCAACCGAAGGGCAGTCCGCGTGGGATAACGCGCTGCTGGCGGCACTGCGCGCGGAACTGGCCGTGTTTCCCACCCCGGCGGCAGGAAACGGCCTGCCCGATGCAGAAATGATGAAGGCTACCCTTCCGGCGGCGCAGGCGATGGAAACGCCGCAGCAAAGCCCGTCGGAAAACACCTCGTTTTCCGCAGCGATACCGGCACAGGTTGCGGAACCGCCGGAACAGACCGGCGCGGAACCGCCCCTGCCGGATCAGGCCGCCTTCGGCTCTTTCGTTTCGCAAGCCGGAGAACCGGCGGAGATGGAAACGCTGCTGGCCGGGCGGCAGGGCACATTGTTGATCGCTTACACACGGGAAACGGCAGCGCGCTTTCTGGCCGCGTACGGCGACCGGACGGACTGGGCGCGCGGCGCGCCGGACGATCCCCGGTGTTTTCACACCCTGCTGACGCAGCCGGAACCACAGGCGGTGAGGGGCCGCTGGAAAACCGTCGTGCTGCTGGACGGATCGCTTACCCCAAACAGCGCGACGTACTGGCGCGATCTGCTGCCGGATACGGCGACATACACGGCCGCGCCTTCGCGGGCGCTGGGCAGAATGGCGCAGACGCTGGACGCGGGAGACCCCGCCTATCGGACGCTGTATCGTCTGCTTCGCCGGTCGGCGTTCGCAAGCCTGGCCCAAACGGCGCGGGAAGCGGCGCTTGGCGAGGCGCAGACGCTTTTGGGATTGCTGGCCTTTTCCCAACTGGGGTTGATTGATTTTTCGGAAAACCCGTTCCACTATCGGTTCTGCGAAACCGGTAAACGTACGCTGTCCGACAGCCCGGCGCTCGGCGCGGTTCGCGCGCTCGCCGCGGCGGCGCGCCCCGCTTTGTAAGGGAGGGACCGGCATGTTAACGTATATCACCAACGAATGTATGCCCATGGAAAAAATGCTGGCCCGCGTGCAGAAACAGCACCCCGGGGACAGCTACCTGATCGTGAAAAAAGCGTACGAGTTCGCCGAAAAAGCCCATGCCGGGCAGACGCGCAAGAGCGGCGAGCCGTACTTTATCCACCCCGTATCGGTCGCGAGCATCCTGACCGATCTGATGATCGACGCGCCGACGATTGCGGCGGGCCTGCTGCACGACACGGTGGAGGACTGCCAGTGCGTATCGCTGGACACCATCCGCGCGGAGTTCGGCGAGGAAGTGGCCACGCTGGTGGACGGCGTGACCAAGCTGGACAAGCTGGATTTTACCGACCGGGAGGAGCAGAAGGCCGAAAGCCTGCGCAAGATGATCCTCGCCATGAGCAAGGACATCCGTGTGGTGATTATCAAGCTGGCGGATCGCCTGCACAACATGCGCACCCTGCGCTACCAGCCGGAGGATCGGCAACGGGCCATCGCGGGCGAGACGCTGGATATTTTCGCGCCGCTGGCGCACCGTTTGGGCATGAACGCCGTAAAGCAGGAGCTGGAGGACCTCTCCTTTAAATACATCAACCCCGAGGCCTACCACGACATTGCCCAGAAGGTGGGTCTGCGCCGCGCCGAGCGGGAGGAAAACATCCGCATGGTGATCAGCCAGCTTTCCGAGAAGCTGGACGCGCAGGGCATCCATTACGAGATGGACGGCCGCCCCAAGCACCTGTATTCCATCTACAAAAAAATGACCGACCAGAACAAGACCTTCGACCAGATTTACGACCTGATCGCCGTGCGCGTGATTGTGGATACGGTGCAGGACTGCTATACGGTGCTGGGCATCGTGCATACGCTGTGGAACCAGATCCCGGGCCGGTTTAAGGATTATATCAGCGTGCCCAAGAGTAACATGTACCAGAGCCTGCATACCACGGTCATCGGCGGGCGCAAAATGCCCTTCCCCTTTGAAATCCAGATTCGCACGTGGGACATGCACCGCGTGGCCGAGTTCGGCGTGGCCGCCCATTGGCGCTACAAGGAGGGCGGCGGCCCCGAAGGCGATCTGGATAACAAACTGTACTGGCTGCGGCAGATTTTGGACTGGCAAAACGAAACGCGGGACAGCAAGGAGTTTATCGACTCGTTAAAGACCGACCTGTTCAGCGACGAGGTGCTGTTGTTTACCCCTAAAGGGGACATCGTAAGCATGCAGCGCGGCTCCACCCCCGTGGACTTTGCCTATCGCATCCACAGCGGCGTGGGCAACCACTGCGTGGGGGCCAAGGTGAACGGGCGCATCGTGCCGCTGGAAACACCGCTGGAAACGGGCGACCGTGTGGAAATCATCACCTCCGCCAACTCCAAGGGCCCCAGCATGGACTGGCTCAAAGTGGTGAAAACCCAGCAGGCCAAGGCGAAGATCCGCCAGTTTTTCAAGCGCGAACTGCACGGCGAAAACGTGGTGCGCGGCCGGGAAATGCTGGAGCACGAGGCCAAACGCCGGGGCGTGTCGTTGCCGGCGCTGACCAAACCGGAATACTACGACCCCATTTTGAAGCGATACGCCTTTCAGGAACTGGACGACATTTACGGCGCGGTGGGCTACGGCGGCATCGCCAGCGCCTATGTGATCAGCCGTTTGCTGGATGAGCAGCGCAAGGACGAGGCGCAAACCCTGCCCAAGGTGGTGGAAACCCCGCCGCAGGAGCTGCAAAAACAGTTGGGCAAGCCGACCCACGGTATCTATGTGAAGGGCGAAAGCGGGATGCTGGTGCGTTTCGCCAAGTGCTGCAACCCCGTGCCGGGCGACGAAATCGTGGGCTACATCACGCGCGGGCGCGGCGTGACCGTGCACAAGGCGGACTGCCCCAACGTGAGCGCCAGCGAACACGAGCGCATGGTGGAGGTCAGCTGGGCCAACACCGAAGGCGGTTCCTTCAACGCCACCATCAACATCATCGCCTACGACCACGTAAGCCTGCTGGGCGAGCTGGCGCTGTTTATCGGCAATCTGGGCGTGCCCATCGTGGCGGTGTCCGCCAAGCGGGATGACAAACGCAAGACCAGCGTGATCACCATGGTGGTGCAGGTAACGGCGCGCGAACAGCTGGATAAGGTGATAAAGGCCCTGCAGCGGCGTACGGACATTATGGAAGTGTACCGTGGCATATCGTAACCGGCGATTCTGTTAGGCCCGGCGGCCAGACCGACCGGGCCTTTGGGAAAGGGTGGTTTTCATGCGGGCAGTGGTGCAGCGCGTTCTTCGCGCGTCGGTCGCCGTGCGCGACCAGATTACAGGGGAAATCGGCAAGGGGCTGATGGTGTTAATCGGCGTGGAGGTGGGCGACGGGGAACGAGACGCCGCCTATATTGCGGATAAGGTGCTCAACCTGCGCGTTTTTGAGGACGACGCGGGCAAGATGAACCGCTCCCTGCAGGAAGTGGGCGGGGCGATACTGGCGGTGAGCCAGTTTACCCTGCTGGGCGACGCGCGCGACGGCAGACGGTCCAGTTTTATCCGGGCGGAGCGCCCCGAAGCGGCGGATGCGCTGTACCAGAAGGCGGTCGCCTCATGGCGCGGGCAGGGCGTGCTGGTGGAAACCGGCGTATTCGGCGCGGACATGGCCGTGAGTCTGGTCAATGACGGGCCGGTCACCATTCTGCTGGATTCCCGGCGCACGTTTTAGGCCGGGCGTCCGCACCCTGCGGGCAAAGGCTTCCGGGCCGCTGCCGATCCCCGCGGAAATGTCACGGAAGTTAATGAGGTGAATAGTTTGCCGGTTTTGGTGGAAACGCTCCGTGTGGGCGAGTTTCAAATGAACTGTTACGTGGTGGAAAACGCCGCCACGCGGCAGGTGGTGATTGTGGACCCCGGGGCCGACGCACTGCGCATCATCGCCGACGTCGCGGATCGCAGACCCGCGGCGGTGCTGCTGACCCACGGGCATTACGACCATATCGGTGCGGTGGACGCGGTGTGCGCGCACTACGGCATCCCCGTATACATCCATCCGGCGGACGCGCCGAAGCTGACCGACCCGGCGCTGAACGTGGGGGCGGAGTTCGGTTTTGACGTGCGCGTGAAAACGAAACCGCTTTTTGTGGAGGATAATCAGGCGCTGCGGCTGGCGGGCATGGACATCCGCGTGCTGCACACCCCCGGGCACAGCGCGGGGAGTGTTTGCTACCTGCTGCCGGAAAACGCCGGGCTGCTGTGCGGGGATACGCTGTTTAACGGCGGATACGGCCGCTATGATTTCGCCGACGGGGATTTTACGGCGCTCAAGAACAGCCTGCGGCGCATCCTGTACCTGCATCCGCGCATCCCGGCATATCCGGGGCACGGCGCGAGCACCTTCGCGGGGCGGGACGAAGCATGAAAATTCTGCTGCGCACGCCTTTGCCCCGCTACGCCAACGAACTGGACGAAGTACTAAAACTCTTCTGGCCTGTGGAGGCTTTCGCGGTGGAAGCGACCGCGCCCCTGACCCCGGAGGACGAAGCCAAGGCGCAGTTTACCGCCACCCCCGCCACGGCGGATATGGAGACGCTGACCCACTTGTTTTCGGAAACCGGCGGCGGTTGGCGCTGCGCGTTTACCCTGCGCGGGGAAAGCACGGTACGGGAACAGCCCGCGCCGGACGGTGAACCGCTGGTGGTGAGGCGGCTGCAGAAGCGCCTTTGCAAGCTGGCGCTGTACGACCTGTGTAAACAATTGACCGGATACCAGCCCCCGTGGGGATCGCTTACGGGTATTCGCCCCACGCGCCTTGTATACGAAAATATGGCTTCTGGCCTGAGCCTTTCGGAAAGCGCGGGGGCGCTGACCGACGTGTTTGACGTGTCGCCCGAAAAGGCGGAACTGCTGCGCCGCATCGTTACGGTGCAGCAAACGCTGCCAGCGCCCGCCGAAACCGACGCGGACGTGTACGTGTCCATCCCATTTTGCCGCACGCGGTGCGCCTACTGCTCGTTCCCCGGCGAGGCGCTGGGCAGGGGGCGGCAGGTAGCCCCGTACCTGAACGCGCTGTTTGCCGAGATGACCGCCGCTGCGCAGTTGCTGCGGGACCGCGGCCTGCGCCTGCGCGCGCTCTACATCGGCGGCGGCACGCCCACGGCGCTGAACGAGGAAGCGTTCGCCGCACTGCTTGCCCATACGGTCGCGTGCTTTCCCAACCCGCCGGAGTTTACGGTGGAGGCCGGGCGGCCGGACACCATCACCGTGGGCAAGTTGACCGCGATGCTCCGCTGCGGCGTAGGGCGCATCAGCGTAAACCCGCAAACCATGAACGACGCCACCCTGCGCGCCGTGGGCCGCGACCACACCGCCGCCCAGACCGAGGAGATTTTCCGCCTGGCGCGCGCGCTTGGCTTTGCCGATATCAACATGGATGTGATCGCCGGGCTGCCCGGCGAAACGACCGCCGATTTTGCCTATACCATGGCCCGTATCGCCGACCTGAACCCGGACAGCCTGACCGTGCACACGCTGGCCATCAAGCGTTCCAGCCGCCTGCATCTGGAAGGCGCGCCCCTTGCGGACGCGGACGCGGTGGCGGAAATGACGGCGCTGGGCGGGGCGACCGCCGACGCGCTGGGGATGGAGCCTTACTACCTGTACCGGCAGAAGTATATGGCCGGGCAGCAGCAGAACGTGGGCTACGCCCGCCCCGGCGCGGCCTGCCTGTACAACGTGGACATCATGGAGGAAACCGCCTCCATCCTCGCCTGCGGCGCGGGCGCCATCAGCAAGCGTGTGTTTACGGACCATGACCTGCGCATCGAGCGCGCGCCCAATGTGACCAATGTGGCGGAGTATATCGCCCGCGCGCCGGAAATGGCCGCGCGCAAGGCGGCGCTTTACCGCTGACGGCGGACGCGCCGCGAACCTTTTCCTTTGTGTATTTAATACTATTTCGAAACCTTAACGCTTCTATCTCGCGGCGTTTTTGCCCTCTGGCTTTGTCGCGAAGGCTCGACGTAGCCACCGCTACGCCTTCGCCTCCGCTCCTCGCCAGAGAACTAAACCGTTCGCGATCTATGACGCATTAAGGATTTGAAATAGTATAGCCCGATCCGTTCGGGTTGATTTGCGATCATCAATCAAACCGCGCAGGGAAGCCCCGCGCGGGAGGGAGGGGTTCTTTTGCCGCGTTCCGTTCTTGTCGCCCTGGATCAGGGCACCACATCCAGCCGCGCGGTCGTTTTCGATACGCAGGGGCAGGTGCTGGCGACCCACGCCATCGAGTTTAAGCAGTACTTTCCGCAACCCGGCTGGGTGGAGCACGACCCGGAGGACATTTTAAACAGTCAGGTATCCGCTTTGCAGGCCGCCGTGAAGCTTTCCGGCGTGGACGTAAACGACATCGCGGCTATCGGCATCACCAACCAGCGGGAAACTACCCTGCTGTGGGACCGCGCCACCGGCGCGTGCGTGCACAACGCCATTGTGTGGCAGTGTCGCCGCACCGCCCCGTATGTGGAAAAACTGGTGGCCGAAGGTAAAAGCGACCTGATCCGGCAAAAAACCGGGCTGGTGCCGGACGCGTATTTCAGCGGCACCAAACTCGCGTGGCTGCTGGACACGCTGCACCTGCACGAGCGCGCCGAGCGGGGAGAGCTGTGCTTTGGCACCGTGGACAGCTTTCTGGCCTGGCATCTGGTGGAGGGCCGCCCGCATGTAACCGACGCGACCAACGCAGGGCGCACGATGCTGTTTAACATCCACACCCAGCAATGGGACGATGAGCTTTTACGGATGCTGAACATCCCCCGCGCGCTGCTGCCGGAGGTAACGGACAGCGCGCAGGGGATCGGCAACCTGCGTTCGGAGATTCTGGGGCGGCCCATCCCCGTGGCGGCGCTGGCGGGCGACCAGCACGCGTCGCTGTTCGGGCAGGCCTGTTTTGAAAAGGGCATGGTGAAAAACACCTACGGCACCGGCTGCTTTATGCTGATGAACACCGGCGAAACCGCCGCCGAAAGCCGCAACGGGCTGCTGACCACCGTGGCGTGGCGGCTGAACGGAAAGCCTACCTACGCGCTGGAAGGCAGCGTGTTTATGGGTGGGGCAACCGTACAATGGCTGCGCGACGAGCTGGGGCTGATCCAGACCAGCGCCGAAACCGAGCAGATTGCCCAGAGCGTTAAGGACACGGCGGGCGTTTTTCTGGTGCCTGCGTTTACCGGGCTGGGCGCGCCCTATTGGGATATGTACAGCCGGGGAACCATCGTAGGGATGACGCGCGGCACTAACCGTGCGCACATCGTGCGCGCCGCGCTGGAGGCCATCGCCTACCAGAGCGCGGACCTGTTTAACGCCATGGCGGCGGATTGCGGCAGCCGCCCACCCCGTATGCAGGTGGACGGGGGCGCTAGCGCCAACGGGTTTTTGATGCAGTTCCAGAGCGATATTCTGGGCGTGCCCGTGGTGCGCCCCGCCGTGCTGGAAACGACCGCTTTGGGGGCGGCGCTGCTGGCGGGGCTGGCCGTGGGCGTTTACCAGAGCAAGGAAGAGGCGGCTTCCATGGTGAAGCCGGACCTCACCTTTACCCCCGCCATGGACGAGTACAACCGGGGGCTGGCGCTGTATGGCTGGCACCGCGCGGTGGAGCGCGCCCGCGGCTGGGTGGAGCACGGATAATACGCCGCGTTTGCGTCGGGGTCAGGCGTTGCCGGTTTCATTCATCACCAGCACGTCGTTCTCACGCAGCGTCGTGCTGCCGTTGGGGATCACGATGCCGCCGCCGCGGCAGATCATCATAATCAGCCGGTCGTTTTCGGTAAGCTCCGCCGGGGTTTTGCCGATCAGCTCATCACCCGGTTCCAACACCTTTTCGTACAGGCGCACACCGTCGATCTTCACGCTGGCTTTGCCGCTCAGCACCAGCGTGTCGCCCGGCAGGATGACCGTGGAGCCGTTGGGCACGGTTTTTTCATGCCCGCGCAGTACCAGCACCAGCAGCGTATCCGGCGGCAGGGGCAGTTCCGCAACCGTGCGGCCCGCCCACGGATGCTCCGCGGGAATGGTAAACTGGATCAACTGCACCGGTACCTCGTCGGTATAGTCGGTAAAGGTCTTCATCACGTCGGCGGAAGGGTCGGTCATGCGCAGGGCGCGGGCCACGGGCGGAATCAGCGATCCCTGCAGCAGGATGGAGAAAAGCACGATCGAGAACACAATGTGGAAAATATCATAACTCGTGGACGCGGGATCAACCGTGACCATAATGGCGAACACGATGGACGCGGCGCCGCGCATGCCCGCCCACGATACCAGCAGCCGTTGCCGGACGCCGCACCGGAACGGGGACAGGATGGCGAACACCGCCGCCGGGCGCGCCACGAAGGTGAGGAACAGCGCGATCAGCAGGGCCGTGGGCGCGATTGCGGGCAGGCTGGAGGGATACGCCAGCAGCCCCAGGGTGAAAAAGAGCAGCATCTGCATCATCCCCGTCGTACCGTCAAAAAAGTTGACGAGCACGCCCTTGTTGGGGATTTTCGCGTTGCCAAGCAGGATGCCCGCCAGATAGGCCGACAGGTAACCGTTCCCGCCCACGGCGGCGGGCGAGGCGTAGGCCAGCAGCGCAACCGCCACCAGAAACACAGCGCAGAAACCGTCCGCCGCGAAGTGAAAACGGCGCAGAAAAGCGATCGCCAGCGCCGTGATGCCCACGCCGAAGGCCGCTCCGTACACAAGCTGCGCAAACACCGCGTAGGCAAACCCACCCGGCGACGCGTCGCCGCCCATCAGGGACAGCAGGATGACCGTGAGCATGTACGAGAACGGGTCGTTGCTGCCGCTTTCGATCTCCAACAGCGAGGCCGTGTTATCCTTCAGGTTGAGGCGGCGGGAGCGGAGGATGGAGAACACCGACGCGGCATCCGTGGAGCTGATGACCGCGCCGATTAAAAAGCTTTCCAGAACCTCCATGCGCAGCGCCAGCCAGCAGAAAAGCCCCACCAGCCCCGCCGTAAGCACCGTGCCCAGCGACGACAGCAGTCCGGCTTTCAGCGCCACGGGCCGCGCCTGCCGCCATTTGGTGCCGAAGCCGCCGTAGAACATGATAAAGATCAGGGCGACGGAGCACAGCTGCTCGGCCAGAGCGTAATCGTCGAACGGGATTTTCATTAACCCGTCCGAGCCGAAAAGCATCCCCAGCAGGATAAAAGCCAGCAGCGAGGGCACGCCCAGCCGACTGCTGATTTTCTGGAAGATTACGCAGGCCACGATAATGGCGGCGGCCAACAATAAAAAGTTCGCCATTCTTTCGCCTCCTTTTATTTTTTTCGGTTACGGATGCGGCAAACTGTTCTTCCCTTTTATGATACCATCCCACGGGACATCTGGCTACCCGCGGGCGGGAAAAGGCCTGTAAAAATGCAGGCGAAGCCAGAGCGGCGGCACGGGCTGGCTCCGCGTGGCCGGCAGGTTTTTCGCCGGCATGTAATTTGAGGAAACCGGGCGTTGCCCGGAAGGAGTGAAAAAGATGCGGTATAACGTGATTGCTTTGTTTTCGGCGGAGGGTGACCGGGTGCTGTTGTGCAGACGCAGGAAAGCGCCCTATCAGGGAAAGCTGAATTTTGTAGGCGGTAAAATCGAGGCGGGCGAAGACCCCCTCGCGGCCGCGTACCGGGAGCTATGGGAGGAAACCGCCGTGACCCGCGACGACGTGACCCTTACGCATATCATGGACCTTGCTTATTCGCTGGAAGGCGTGGTGCTGGAGGCATACGCCGGAACGCTTAGCCGGGCGGTGCCGGTCAGCGGCACAGAAAACGAACTGCTCTGGGTGGGGCTTAACGAGGATTTTTCCGATACGGCCCGCTTCGCCGGGTGCGGAAACATTTACCACATGCTCTGTTACCTGCGGGAATACGGAGAGCAGATCCGCGAAACCGGCCGGGTGCGCCCGGTGTAGATGCGCCGGTTGGATCGTGTGGTATAATGGGATATCCGGCGATTCAGCAATTCGGCGATCGGCGGTACGCCGGGGCGCTTCCGTGCGCCCGGGGGTTCCGGCCGGTTAGCCTTTAGGGGGCGGTGGGCGCGATGTGGGTACTTTTCGCGTTCGGTTCGGCGTTCTTCGCGGGGATTACGGCGATACTGGCCAAGGTGGGCATCCGCAATACGGACTCCGACACCGCGACGGCGATCCGGACGGTTGTGGTGCTGCTGTTTTCGTGGCTGATGGCGTGGCTTAGCGGCAGCGTCGGGCAGCTTTCCTCGGTTTCAGCGAAAACGTGGCTGTTTCTGGCGCTTTCCGGGCTGGCGACCGGCGCGTCGTGGCTGTGCTACTTCCGCGCGCTGCAGCTGGGTGACGTGAACAAGGTAACGCCGATCGACAAATCCTCCACCGTGCTCACGATGCTGCTGGCGTTCCTCTTTCTGGGGGAAAGCCTGACGTGGCTCAAGGCCGCCGCCATGGTACTGATCGGCGCGGGCGCGTACCTGATGATCCAGCGCAAACGGGAAGCGGTCCCGGCGGCGGAAAAAGGGAAACCCCGCAAAAACCCGGCGTGGCTTCTGTACGCGCTGGGTTCGGCGGTGTTCGCCAGCCTGACAGCCATTTTGGGCAAAATCGGCATCGAGGGCGTCAACTCCACGCTGGGCACGGCCATCCGTACCGGGGTGGTGCTGGTGATGGCATGGGCGATCGTGTTCGGCCGGGGTAAGCAGAAAACGATCCGGCAGATCGACGGGCGCAGTTACCTGTTCCTGATCCTGTCCGGGTTTGCCACGGGCGGTTCGTGGCTGTGCTACTACCGGGCGCTGCAAACCGGGCCCGCCAGCGTGGTGGTGCCCATCGACAAACTGAGCATTCTGGTCAGCGTCCTGTTTGCGCGCATCGCGTTTAACGAACGGCTTACGATCAAGGCCGGCGCGGGGCTTGCCATGATCGTGGCGGGCACGCTGCTTTTACTGCTGTAAAGGAAAACCCCGGCTTGACAGAGAATGCTTAACGAAGTTCTTCCGAAGGGGGGGCGTCCATGCCGCCGCTGGTCAGCGTTTGCTGTGTAACCTACAACCATGCCGAGACCGTCGCCCAAGCGCTGGAAGGCTTTCTGGCGCAACAGGCGGACCTGCCGATAGAAATTCTGGTGCACGACGACGCCTCCACGGACGGCACGCCGGACATTTTGCGTCGATACGCCACGGAATACCCCGATGTGGTCAAGCCTCTGTTTGAAACGGAAAACCAGTACCGCAAGGGCACGGCCATGGACGCGACGTTTAACTTTCCGCGCGCGTCGGGCGAGTATATCGCCCTGTGCGAGGGGGACGATTACTGGACCGACCCCCACAAGCTGCAAAAACAGGTGGATTGCCTGCGCGCCCACCCCGGCTGTACCTTCTGCTTTACCAACGCCACCGTGCTGGACGGGAGCGGGAAGGCCCCGGAGCGCCCCTTTCTCCCCTACTATCCGGAGGAGGCGGCGTATTATACCCCCGCAACGCGGGAGTACGATCTGGCGGAGATTACGCGCCTGTCCTTTCTGCCCACGGCGTCGTTTCTGTTCCCCCGGGAGGCGCTGGCCCGCGTGCCGGCGGAACTGCTGCTGGCCCCCTGCCCCTACGGGGATTTGCGGCTGAAACTGCTGCTGACCGCTGTGGGCCGGGCCGTGTACCTGCACGAATTCACCTGCGTGTACCGGCTGAACGCGCAAAGCAGCGCCATGGCGGCGTGGGGCGCGGAGAGCGGCGAAAAAACGCGCCTGCGCTGTACGCAGACGCTTGCGATGCTTCGCGGGGTGGACGGTTTCAGCGGCGGCGGGCGGTACCATGAGGCGTTCTCGCGGCTGATGGACGCGCAGTACCGGGTACTGCTGGAAGCCGCGCCGACCCGGCAACTGCTGAAAGACCCGGACGCGGCCCGCGTATACCGGGCCCTGCCCTTTTCCCGCCGGATGAAGGTTCACCTGAAAACAGGACTTCCGGAAAAATGGTTCCGGCTGCTAAAACGGAGTGTTGTGCGGGGCTGAACGTGGAATTTTCCGCGACACGCTCCCCCAATGCCTGAAAGAAGGTTCGTTCATGCGCATCAACGTAGCGCGCAGCTCCATGCCCCCTTTTGAGGAGTACTGCGCCGAAATCCGCGATCTTTGGGACACGCACTGGCTGACCAACAACGGCGAAAAGGCGTTAAAACTGGAAGCGGCGCTGATGGAAGTTCTGGATACGCCTAACGTGGTGCTGTTTTCCAACGGGCATCTCGCGCTGGAGGCGGCCATCCGCGCCATGGGGCTTTCCGGCGAGGCGGTCACCACCCCCTACACCTTCGCCTCCACCACGCACGCGCTGGTGCGCTGCGGCGTAAGCCCCGTGTTTGCCGATATCCGGCCGGATACCTATACCCTCGACCCCGCGGAGATCGAACGGAGAATCACCCCTCAAACCACGGCGATCGTGCCGGTGCACGTGTACGGCAACTTCTGCGACGTGGAGGCAATCGCCGCCATTGCGGAAAAGCACCACCTGAAGGTGCTCTACGACGCGGCGCACGCTTTCGGCGCCACGTACAACGGGCGGACTGCCGCGGCGTTCGGCGACGCGGCCATGTTCAGCTTTCACGCCACCAAGGTGTTCCACACCGTTGAGGGCGGCGCGGTGGTGTGCAAAAGCGCCGAACTGGCTAACGCCCTGCGGCTGGAACGCAATTTTGGCATTACCGGGCCGGAGAACACCGTGTCGGTGGGCGGCAACGCGAAGATGAACGAGTTTCAGGCCGCGATGGGCTTGTGCAACCTGCGGCATCTGGACGAGGAAATCGAAAAACGCCGTAAGGTGTGCGCCGTCTACCACGCGCGGCTGAACGGCGTTGCCGGGCTTACGCTGTGCCCGGAACGCGCGGAAGACAACTGCGCGTACCTGCCGGTGCTTTTTAACGGCTTTCGTAAAACCCGGGATCAGGTGTTTAGCGAGCTGGCCGCGCAGGACATCTACGCGCGCAAGTATTTTTACCCCATCACGCCCGCTTTCGAGTGTTACGCGGATCGCTTTGACCCCAACGATACCCCGATTGCGAAACGTGTGAGCGAGCAGATCCTGACCCTGCCGCTGTACGCCGGGCTGGCCGAAGCGGACGTGCAGCGCATCTGCGATATTCTGTTGCGATAAAAAAACGCATTCGGGAGGATGGCTTTGAGCGAAACCAAAAAGCGCACGGCGGGCAAATCGTTCCTGTTCAAGCTGACGGAAAGCATCGCCACGCAGGGCATTTCCTTCGTGGTGGGCATTGTGCTGGCGCGGCTGTTGAGCCCGGAGGATTATACCATTCTGGGCTTGTTGCTGATTTTCGGCAACGTGGCGCGCGTGTTTGTGCAAAGCGGGTTGAACACTGCGCTGATCCAGAAGCTGGATGTGGACGAAACCGACCTGTCCAGCGTGTTTTACTTAAGCCTGGGCATTTCCGGGGCGTGCTACGCGCTGCTGTATTTTACCGCGCCGCTGATCGCCGGGTATTTTGCCGTACCCCAGTTTACGGGGCTTTTGCGGGTGTACGCGCTCATCCTGTTCCCGGGAGCGTTCAACTCCGTGCAGCAGGCCGTGATTGCCCGGCGCATGGCGTTTCGCAAACTGATGAAGGCCAGCATCGCGGCTACGGTGTTGTCCGGCGCAGTCGGCATTGGAATGGCGTACGGCGGGTGCGGCGTGTGGGCGCTGGTAGCCCAGCAGATCACCACGCAGGCGGCGGTTTGCGTCATCCTCCTGTTTGTGGTGGACTGGCGGCCCAAACTGCTTTTTTCCTGGCAGAAGGTGAAAAGCCTGTTTTCCTTCGGGTGGAAGCTGTTGCTGTCCAGCCTGATTGAAACGATTTATAACGAACTGCGCCCGCTGGTGATCGGCAAACGCTACCCGGAAGGGGAACTTGGTTTTTACAAGCGGGGCAACCAGTTTCCGGAACTGCTGATGAACAGCGTGGACGGCTCCATCCAA
>Ga0116170_10002511_pt1 | contig 17606 bp, 15 predicted proteins | sample AD_JPNHW1_MetaG_FD_89797 | JGI IMG/M metagenome (GOLD analysis project Ga0116170, IMG submission 89797) | Active sludge microbial communities of municipal wastewater-treating anaerobic digesters from Japan - AD_JPNHW1_MetaG | ecosystem: Engineered > Bioreactor > Anaerobic > Digestate | place...
CACGGAAGTGGTCGAGGTCGCCCGCACGGTCAGGCCGGTAACCGGGGGAATCTGGGACGCGGCAATGCTGTTGATCACTCCGGGGGTTCCGGTCGGATACGCCGTGGTCACCCGCTGCGCGCCCCAGTTCAGGCCGTCGGTCTCCGCCACCCCGATGTCGTTAATGGCAGGGTCTTCCTTTTCCAGCGAAGCCCCATTGCCGTCCGCCCCCTGCCATTCCACCAGCGCGTCATTGTAGCGCACGGTCACCGCATACGTCGCGTCGGCGCTGGTCAGCGTCAGGTAATCCGCGTCGTCATTCAGGTTGAAATCCGTGCCGTCGATAACTTCGTAGTCCTCGCCTGCGATCCCCATGTCCGAGGTCCACAATCCGTCCTTGTTGCCGTACCGCGCCGAAAACGACTCATAGAATTCATCGCCTTCCGTGCCGAGCTGTTTGCTGCTGGCGATGACCAGAAAATCATGGGCGGCAATGGTGGTCCCCGCCGGGATAACGGTCACGACCCCGCCGAGATCAACCCGCCAACCGCCGATTTCCGCTGTGACCGGTGTGCGGTTGAACAGCTCAACAAACTCGTACAGGGCATCCGTACCGGCGGGATTGTACATGATTTCGTTAAAGACAATCCCGTCGCAGGCCTGCACCACCAGCGAACCGACCGCGATATTCGACACCTGCACGCCGTACTGGTCGGTGGAAGTCGCATGGATAGTATCGCTGCGCCGGCCGATACCGGGATTGACGACCGCCAGCGTAAACGCCACCGATTCGCCCGGGGCCAGAAACCGCGCCGAATCCGTGGCGGTAAACACCAGGGCCGTGCCGTTCAGGGATACCGTCCACCCCGTCGGCGCAACCTGCGCGTCAAGGCCCTGCACGGAAAAAGCGCCCACTCCGGAACCAAGAATAAATTCGACCGCGCTAAGCTTCGAGGCGGCGCCCGGATCATTCCGCATGGTGGCGACCAGCGTTGCCGTGTTGCCGCCGTGCTGGTTGGCCCCCGCCCCCCACGCCAGCGTATAAGCCGGGATTGCCTGCGCCGAAATAACCATCAGCCCGCCCGACAGCGTGATGCCGTTCGTCACTTCACTGTTCGCTGCCGTCACATTCATCGTGATGGCATTGCTCTGTCCGCCCACACCGGGGTTGGTGACCGCGATCCGGAAACTGCCCGTCTCGCCGGCCGACAGATAATCAGCACTCCCCTGACCAGTAAACGTGATACTGGTATCGGTGACCGCCGTCACGGTCCAACCCGTCGGCGGCGTCTGACCGCTGGCTGCCAACGGGGTAAACACCGATCCGCCCGCCGTCGCACCGAATGCGATGGTGAACGAGGCGATCGCCGAGGCAGCATCACTGTCATTGCGGATATTCGCCACCAGGGTCGATGGTTGCCCGGCGATCATGCTGACCGAATCGGCAAAATTGATTGTTCCCGACGGCCGCGCCCCGGTAATCAGACCCGAGGCCCGCACCGGGCCGACGCTCGGGCAATTGTAGTTCTCATTGCCATGCCAGTCCACTGCGGTAACCGCGATATAATAGTCCGTATCGTTGCTGATCGCATCATCTTGGTTCCACGTGGTAATATCCGTGGTGGCCGCGCCCTGAACGAATTTCTCCGAGGTCAGGCTCTGCACGCTGCCGATGGCGGTTTTGCTGATATACACATAATATCCCGCCAGATCCGCCGCGTTCGATGCCGTCCACGCGACGCGGATGCTCTGCCCGGTGTCGTTCGGCACATCAGCCGCCGTCAGATTGGTCACCACATCCGGCGCCACTTCCTCATAGGTCGGCGTGCCCACCTGCGTCGTCGTCTGCGCCATGCAGAAGCGGTACTCTTTCATGTATTCGCGGGCCAGACGAAAATCATTGATGATGAGTTCATTTTCGTCGGTGCTCTCGCTGGACGCATTGGAATGGTTCAGCGAGCCGGTGGCCACTGTGGTCAGATCTATGATGTACAGCTTGTGGTGGAGATGGTCGGAATTGCCATCCTGACGGACATCCACCCCGTCTGCCAGATAGTCGCTCAGGATGTCGCCGTAAATCGATTCATAGGCGCCTTCCGCAATACCGCCCCGCCGTTTCAGGGCAATGGCCGCATCCGACAGCATCGACAGCTGATGATTGAACGACAGGAAATAGATGCAGTGTTCCGCATTCTTCAGCGCGTTCGTCAGGTACGTCTTGCCCGGATTGTCCTCCGGGGCAAAGTACAAACCGATACTGTGTCCGTTGATGCTGAATTCATGGGAATCAACCGGCCCGGTGCGGAAATTGCCCGTATAGAGTTCCAGAAACTCACGACCGTAGGTGTTGGCAATGGTCGTGCTGCTGATGGTGAGGACATCATTGTTTTGCGTGCTGTAGGCCGGGTCCGTCCAGTTGGTGGAACCGGTCAGCACCTTGGCATTGGCGGTGTTGTAATCGAGCACAATAAACTTGTTGTGCTGCAGGCTGCCTTCGTCGGCCGTCCCCTCGTCATTCACCTTGGGATAGGCGTCCATGTTCGGATTGAACGGGCCCTGATTGTCACCCACCACCCGCACATCCAAACCCGCGGCATACTGCTCATTCAGCGCCTGCACCACCTTGTTGTGCGATGAAGTACCCCACGTATAGCTGGTGATCCACACCGACGTTTGGGCCTGTTTGATGAAATTGTACAGCGCCTGCTCATACGCGGAGCTGGTATTGCTGCGCTGCTCGGTAAAATGCACTTCCCACCACGGCGCCGCGACCGCGGGCGCGCACACTGCCAGCAGCAGCATTGCCGTCAGCAGCAGCCGCGTCACCTGAGCAATTCCCGTTCCATGCGGTCGGCATAGGCCGTCATCCGGTCCGTCTGCTCCCGCAGTTTTGCCAGTTCCACCGTCAAGGTCCCCTGATATTGTCGCAATTGCCCCACCGTCTCACGCAGTCGCGCTGCCGCCTGTTCAAGATGCGGAATGGTCGCCGGATCAATTACCAGCGCGCGCGCACTCTGCAAACCCTGCAAATCACGCACAAACCGGACAATCTCCTCTTTCTGCCTGATTTCTGCAAGGTTACTTGAAATTCGCGTCTGTGTCAATGCCAGTTCGCGCTCGACACTCTGAATCTCGTCACGCAAAATGCCCGCCTTCTCCCGCACCTCGGTCGGCGAATTCCAGTCAGCCACCTGCAGGTTCACCGGGTTGCGAACAATATTCAGTTCCCGCCGCGACTCAAGCGCCCCCTTAAGATTGTCCAGTGCCACCAATTCCTTCAAGGTCTGGGAAAAAGCTTCCTGCTCACCCGCAGCCTGCTGCGCTTTTAAGCGCTCCGCCCGCAATGCCAGTTCGCGCTTGACTCCTTCCAGCGAACGATTAACCAGCGTCATGCGCGTGTCAGCGAGGGTGCGGATCGTAAATTCAATGTCCGCCATGCGTTTGGCCCGCTCCTGACTTTCCCGCAGCAATGAATTCAGGCGGATTTCTTCAATAATATTAACCCCACCATCCTTCAACGCCGCAATTGACCGGTTGGTTTCTTCGAGTTGGGCGCGAATAACCGCCAGTTCATGATGCCAATAACCAAGTTTTTCCTCGATTTGCGTTATCTGCTGCCATTGCACACTAATCTCTTCAGCATTTGCCGCTGATATAAACAGTATTGCTGTTAATATAGCAATTGTTTTATACATTTTCCTTCGCAACTATCCCGTGTTTCTGCAATTTATATTGCAATGTCGTACGATTGACTTGCAATAATTTAGCTGCTTTCAATTGATTTCCTGACGACTGCTTTAATGCTGAAACAATCAACGCCTTTTCATATGCATCAACATTATCAGTCAGCGATATTGAAAAATCGCTTTTCATTTCGCTAATAATATCTGCCGGTTTTCCGGCAGTTGCCGACAAAATCTCGTGGGGTATCAAGTCCATCGAGATTCTATCTTCATTGCATAATACAACTGCCCGTTCAATAATGTTCTCCAACTCACGCACATTACCCGGCCAACGATAATTCACCAGTCCTTTTTTTGCTTCTTCATCAATAATTGTAACTTTCTTACGGCAAACAACGTTAAATTTATGCAAGCAATATGCCAATAAATCAGGGATATCATCCTTGCGTTCACGCAATGGTGGAATAAAGATAGGAATCACATTCAGTCGAAAATACAGATCCTCGCGAAATCGTCCGTCTTTGATCGCCTCTTCAAGATTCATATTCGTCGCCGCAATAATACGAACATTTGTTTTGATTCTTTCAGTTCCTCCAACCCGCTCAAATTCGCCATCTTGAAGGACCCGGAGCATTTTTGCCTGCATGGCAACCGGCATATCGCCAATTTCATCAAGAAAAATCGTTCCGGTATCTGCACTGATAAACCGGCCATCTTTGCGGGCAATCGCTCCCGTAAACGCCCCTTTTTCATGGCCAAACAATTCACTTTCCAGCAAACCCTCCGGGATCGCCGAGCAATTCACCTTGATAAACGGGCGGGTGGCGCGCCGGGAATAGGCATGCACTGCCCGGGCCACCAGTTCCTTGCCGGTGCCCGTCTCACCGCGCAGCAGCACCGGCGAGTCCGTGGGCGCGGCACGCCGGGTCAGGTCATAGACGCGTTTCATCCCGGTGCTGTGTCCGGTCAATTCCGCAAAGTTATAATGTTCCTTCAGCTCTTCGCGCAACAGCAGATTTTCGCAGTGCAGGCGCTGGCGCTCCAGCAGGCGCGCCACCTTCAGCTCGATTTCCGCCACGGGAAACGGTTTGAGCACAAAATCGGCCGCGCCCCGTTTCATCGCCTCAACTGCGCTTTCCACCGTGCCGAACGCGGTAATCATGATCGCCTCGATCGCGGCATTCTCCGCCCGGGCGATGCGCAGCAATTCCAGGCCGTCGATTCCCGGCATCTTGAGATCGGTGATCAGCAGATTATAGCTGCAGCGGCGCAGGAATTCAGCCCCCTGTTCGCTGCTGGTCGTCGTCTCGACCGCATACCCCTGCTCGCGGAGGGCCTCATCCAGCACCTCGCACATCGCCGCATTGTCGTCCACCACCAGAATGCGCTGCATCAAACCCCTCCCGTCGGTAACAACACCGTCACATTGGTCCCCCGACCCGGTTCCGATTCCACCCGGATATGACCGCCATGCCGCTCGACAATCGCATGGCAAATCGTCAACCCCAGTCCCGTGCCGTCATCTTTCGTGGTAAAAAACGGATTGAACATCGTCTTGCGTTCCGCCATTGCCATGCCGCGTCCGGTATCCGCCACACTGAAGGCAATGAACATCCCCTCTTCCGCCCAGGTCGCGACAACCGTTTGCCCGGCGGCACTCGCTTCCACGGCATTGCGCAGCAGGTTGACCAGCACCTGGCGCACCTGCTCACCGTCGGCCAGCAGCCGCACCTCGTGGCCCGCCGGCGCCGCCAGCAGCACGCCGCGGGCAGCGGCATGCGGTTCCACCAGCGCCACCGCACCCTGCACCAGTTCGCCCGCCGCCACCGTCAGGCGCTGCAGCGGCTGCGGACGGGCAAACGACAGGAAATCCGTAACGATCCCGTTCAGGTGGCGGATCTCCTGCTGGATCTTCTCCGTCAACCGCAGCGCGGCGTCATTATCCGTCACCTTGCGCTGCAGCAGTTCGACAAACCCGCTGATCCCCGACAGCGGATTGCGCACCTCATGCGCCACCCCCGCCGCCAGCTGGCCGACCGCAGCCAAGCGCTCGGCCCGCTCCACTTCCTCCTGCAGCTCGCGCAACCGGGTGGTTTCGATGATCATGGCAATCACCCCCAGCACCTGGCCGGCGCCGTCGCACAGCAGCGACGTCACGAAATCAAAATGCCGGCGGCCGTCGCCGCTGGCCACCGCGACGTCATGGCCCGCCTGCCCGACCCGCTGGGCGATGGTCGCCTCCAGCAGCGTCAGAAACGGCGGATACGCGGACAACACCTGCGCATAGGGCCGGCCGGTAACCTCGTCCGGCAGATTCAGCAGTTCGCGCGAACGGCGATTGGCCAGGGTCAGCGTGCCGTCAAGCTGGCAGGCAATGCTCCCGCTGCGGATGTTCTCGAGGATGTGCTGCGTATAGGCCTCGTACTTGCTCGCGCGCATGGCTTCCAGCCGGTGCAGTTCCGTCAGTTCCTGTTCGTGCCGGCGCAGGGTTTCCGCCATGCGGTTGAATTCCTCCGCAAGAAAGCCCAGTTCATCGCGGGCCGTCACCGGGACCGGCGTGTATTCGCGCGCACTCAGCCGCCGCACGCCCGCCGCCAGGGCCCGCACCGGTTCCAGCACCTGCCGCGACAGCACCCGGCTGAACAGCAGAATCAGGGCCAGTCCGAGTGCCGCCACCAGCAGGATCTGGTCGCGATATGCGGCCAGAAAATCGCTGATCAGCGGACTTCCTTCCAGCCGCAGCAGCGCCACGGTCCGCCCATCTGCCGTGCACAGCGGGGCATAGGCCGTCATGTAGTAATTCTGGCCGTCGCTGTACAAATGGCTCACCTGCGGCTCGCCGGTACGCACCGCCGCATCGATCTCCCGGACATCCTGGCCGATAAAGGGAAGCGCGGCCCCGATCGGGGTCTGGTCAACGCTCACCAGCGCCCGCCGTTGCGGATCGAGCAGGCGCACCTCGGTGGCCCCCAGCGCCTGCCGTGCGCGCGCCAGCCGGCTCTGCTGCACGGCGTACAGTTGCTTGCGTTCATCCCCCGCCCGCAGCTGGGCCACCGTCTCCGCCTCGAACTGGCTGGCAGTCAGCCGCGCGCCCAGCATCAGGCGCACCGCCAGCTCGCGCACGAGATAGTCCGTCGCGGTGCGGTAGAAAAACCAGCCGGGCACCGCCAGCAGGATCACCGCCAGTCCCGCAAAATAGAGTGTCACCCGTCCGCGCAGGGTCCCCAGCAGCGACCGGTTCATGGCTTCCGCCCCCCGCACCAGCATGCCCGCATCCGTTCCAGGAAACCGCCGCGGCTGCTTGCCCGCCGCACGGTACTGGCCGGGAGCAGGCGCAGGAATGGCGACGGTTCCGCCGCGCGGCTCCGTCCGTTGCGGGTGCGCATCCGCGCATGGGTCAAATGCAGCTGCAGTTGGGCCCGGGTCATGCCCACATAAAACAGCCGCAGTTCCTCGCCAAACCGCTGCGCCCGTTCCGTCGCATCCAGTTCGCAATCAGTATGGTGCGCCAGCGGGCACAGCCCGTCCTCCAGCCCGGTGATGAATACCACGGGAAACTCCAGGCCCTTTGCCGCATGCAAAGTCATCAGCAGCACCGCATCGCCGCCGGCGGCCAGCCGGGCCTGCGGATCGCGCCGCTTTTCCTCAAGGTCGGCAAGAAAATCCGCCAGTCCCGCCGCGCCGCCGCTGCTCCCGGCCATGCGCTCCCGCCATGCCCGCAGCAGGTCGCGGAACTGGTCAAGATTGCGCGCCAGCCGCCGGTCACACTGTTCGCCGCGCGCCGCCTGCGCCGCATAGCCCAGCTGCTGCCAGAGCAGTTCGCACGCCGCCGGCAGCTCATCCGCCGTCAACAGCTCGCTGCCGCGCTCCACGCCGTCGATAAACCGGTCCAGCGCCGCGCGGCCGCCCGGCGTCAGTCGCGCCATCAGCGCGGCATACTGTTCACCGTCAGCGAGCACCCGCCATACCCCGCCAGTTGCGCGCAGCACCGCGCAATCATTATCCCCCATGCCGCAGGCCGGCACCGCCAGCAGTTCCGCCAGCTGGGCGTCCGCCAGCGCCGGGTCCGGCAGTGCCATGCCGCACCCGCCCTGCCGCACCCGCGCCACCAGGCCCGCCAGCTGCAGCCAGCTGACGGTGTGCTGAATCTCGCGCAGGGCAAAAAAACGCTGGTCGCCGTATTCAAGATACGGCATCCCCGCCGCTGCCAGCGCGGTCTTGAACGGGCCGGCCTGCTCGTTAAGCCGGTACAGCACCACACAGTCACCCGGCTGCCGCCCGTCATGCAGCGCGCGCCGGATGGCAAAGACCACGAACGCCGCTTCATCGGTTTCATCATCAGCGAGAAATTCGGTGATCTTCTCGCCCGCAACCACCCGCCCGTCAGCGCCCGTACGCACCGCTTCCAGTTCCTTGCGCAACGCCGCCGGCTTGTACCGGTCAAACACCCGGTTGGCGGCGCTGATGATGGTGCGCGACGACCGGTAATTCTTCACCAGCGTAAGCACCCGCGCCTGCGGATAATCCTCACGGAACTGCAGCAGATTGCGGATGTCTGCACCGCGCCAGCCGTAAATCGACTGGTCGTCGTCGCCAACCACGAACAGGTGGTCCGTGGCGCGCGTCAGCTGGCGGGCCAGCACATATTGCGCAAAATTGGTGTCCTGGTATTCGTCAATCAGCACATGGCGGAACCGGGCGCGATAATGCCCGGCAACTGCCGCGTCGCGCTGCAGCAGTCCGACAGTCAGGGTAATGATATCGTTGAAATCAAGCAGCTGCCGCGCCCGCTTCTGCTCCTGGTACCGCGCCAGCACCGCGCCGACCGCCCGCGCCTCCGCGGCAGTTCCGTCCGCCTGCAGTGCTGCCGCATCATGCAGCTCGCTGCCCGCCCGTTCAATGCCGTCCCGGATCGCCGCCGCGTCGTGGGCGCCCGCCGCCGGCCCGGCCAGCAGTATCGCCTGTTCCAGCATTGCCTGCGCCTGCGGCGGCTCCATGATGCGGAACTCCGCCGGGTAACCGCAGCGTTCGCTATTGCACTGCCCCTCGCCCGGCAGACGGTCGCGCAACAGTTTCAGGCAGACATGATGGAACGTGCCCAGCCACAAATCCGGCGCAGCGACGCGCAACGGCGCCAGCAGCTCGGCCCCGCCGGGCGGCAGCAGCGCCGCCAGCCCGGCCAGCAGCTCCCGCACCCGCTCCCGCATCTCGTCCGCCGCCCGATTGGTGAATGTGGCCACCAGCAGCGCCGACGGTGCCGCTCCGCGCAGCAGCAGATAGACCACGCGCCGGGTCAGTACCGCCGTCTTGCCCGAACCGGCACCGGCAAGAATCAGCAGCGGTCCGTCCTGCTCATGATCGTGCAGCACCGCCGCCAGCTGTTCGGCATTGAGCGTGGCGATCAGCCGCAGCACCGCCTCCGCCCGCACCGCCGTGTCGCACCCCAGCAGCGCTTCGTCCAGGCGCCGCCGGGTCCGGTCGTCTGCACGCGCGCGCAGCTCACCATGGATACGTGCCGCTTCCGGCCGCAATTCATCCGCCAGCATCTGTCCGCTCCGCCGCCTGCCCGTAACGAATTATAGTTGCCACCGGGTTATGCCGCAACCGCAGCCGCACAGCGTCAGCGCGGCATGCGCGGGTGGGGTCAGCGCGCATCCCCGCCGGGCGCACGTTTGTTCCCGCCGGGGAGTGCGCACCGCAACCGCGCAGCAGCCGGCAACGCCATGTCCCGCCTGCGCGCCCCCGTAAAGCGCCAAGCCGTCGCCGGCACTCAGACGCTGCCCTGGGCAAGTATCGCCGCCGCCACTGTGGTGCATCCCGCGATATTGGCGCCTATCACATGGTTGACGAATTCACTGTCGCTGGCGAATTCCACGCTGCGGGAACGTCACCACGCACAACACATCCCGGCCCGCTGACCTTTGCGATACGGACACTTGAATGTCTGCGCATATTCGCGGATGCGGCCGCGCCGGACCTGTCTTGAGTTTCAAGAGGTACGCGCGTTTCCCGAGATCGGTTCCAGCCGCAGCACAGAAGCACCCGGCAGGCGCACGAACAGCTCGGCGTCACCCTGGCCTGGCCGTCATCAGCCGATTCATGCCGCCAGACCATGTTGTCAACGGGCAGATTCCCTGCAGCACCGCATTCCGTTCGGGCAGACCGTCACTGAAGCTCATGCGCGCCATCCGTCGCCGACCGCGCTGCGGCTATCCGACCGGGTTGAATTTGTCCTTGCTCTTGCCGCAGCGCGGACACTTCCATTCGGCCGGCAGTGCCGTGAACGACACATTGCCGTTCGCTGCCGGGACATATTCATAGCCGCACACCGTGCACCGGTACGTGCGCAGATCCGCTGCCGGGGCGGCGCTCGCCGCAACGGTGTCGCCGGCAGTCGCCGGCACAACCGCCGGCGCCACCGGCGTTGCCGGTGCAGCCGGTGCCAGCGGCTGTGTCCCGCCCGAACAACCCGCCACCAGTATCGCAATCATCATCACCAGCCATCCGCATTTCATCATGCCCCTCCTCCGGGTCCGTCGTTGCCCGTAACGGCAAACAGCACCTGTTCGCCGGTCTTCCCCTTGATCGTCACCGGCGGCAATTCCTCCAACAGCGCGCGGTCACGCACCCGCTCCGCCACCGCCGCCGTAACAATGATCTCACCGCCATGCGCCAGCGACTGGCAGCGGCTGGCCATGTTCACCCCGTCGCCGATCACGGTATAGTCCATGCGGTCGGGCGTGCCCAGCGTCCCCTGCACCACCTCGGCGTAATTGATGCCGATGCCGAGCAGCACCGGCGGCAGGGTGCCGTCCGGATTCAATTTCGGCGAAATCGCCATCAGTTCATTGCATTGCGCCATTTCCCGCTGGACCGCCACCGCCGCCGCCACCGCGCGCGCGGCGGCATTGTCACGGTCATCACGCGGCACAAATACCGCCATGACTGCATCGCCAATTACCTTGTCAATGCTGCCGCCATGGCGCAGAATGATGTCAAAAATGAAATACAGGATAAAATTGAGCAGATCGACCACCCGCTCCGGCGGCACAGTTTCCGACAAACGGGTAAAGCCGCGAATGTCGGAGTAGAAAATCGCCAGTTCACGCCGCCGGGTCGGCGGCAGGACCGCCGCCGCCGCCGCGCGATCCGGCACCGCCGTCGCCGGCAGATACGGCCGGGCATAGGCCAGCAGCCGGGCATAATCGCGTTCCTGATCATGCACCAGCAGCCGCATCCGGCGCACCGCGCCGGCGTGCGCCAGTTTCCGGGTCAGTTCCTCCGCCAGCACCGGCAGCAGCACATAATCATCCGCACCCGCCGCCAGCAGGGCGCATCTGCCGTCGGCCATGCCCAGCGCCACGGACGGCACCTCCGCCAGCAGCGCATCGCCTTTCAGCCGGCGGCACAGTGCCGCGGTGGCCGCATCATCTTCACCCGCGAGCAGCAGCACCTCCGGCCGCGTGGCCGCGATCACCGCCGCCGGGGCATTGGTTGCCAGCCATACCGCCGGCATGCCGGCTGGCAGCGCGCACACTGCCCCCAGCCCGGTGATCCGCGGGCCGGCCGGTTCGGTCATTGACCGCTGCCACCCGGCTGCGGACCGGCGCCCTGCGGACGGGAACCGCGTCCCCGCCCGCCACGACGGCGCGAACCGCCAGCCGGCCGGCCGGCGGCGCCTTGGGTCGAACCGGTTGCCGTTCCGGCGCCGCGCGACTTTTCTTCCTGCCGGCCGCCGCTCCGCCCATGGCCGCGCTGCGCGGACCGGCGCTGGCGGTCATGACCGCCCGGTCGCCGGCCGCAGCGGTCGTCACCCAGAGCGTTGCCCGCCACCGCCCCGGCACTGTACACCTCCGGTTTGAAAGGAAACGGGACGATATCCGCAATCCGCTTGATTTCAGCAAAGCGGCCGCTGTCGCCCGGCGTCACCAGGGCAATGGCGATACCGCGCTTGCCCTTGCGCGCCGTGCGCCCGCTGCGATGGACGTAACTCTCCGCCTCATGCGGCAGATCGAAGTGAATGATATGGCTGACATTCACAAAATCCAGGCCGCAAGCCATCACATCGGTCGTCACCACATACTTCAATTTGCCGTGGCGGAACCGGTCCATGATGCGCATGCGCAGGTCCTGTTCCAGTCCGCCGTGCAGATAGTCAAAATCGCGCACCTCTCGTTTCAGCTTGTCAAACAGTTCCTGCACTCGCGTGCGCGCATTGCAGAAAATAATCGCCTGGGTGATATCCTCGGTGCGCAGCAGCTTGAGCAGCATGGCCGTCTTGTCACGCCCGGGCACAGTGATGTAGGCATGGTCCAGCGTCTTTGGGGTCACCTGTCCGGCATTCAGCTTGATGTGCAGCGGATTATGCAGGAATTTGTCCGCCAGTTTACGGATGGGCGGCGGCATCGTCGCCGAGAAGAGCAGCGTCTGGTGCTGCTGCACCAGGCACTGGGCGATAAAATCCAGATCCTCGATGAAGCCCATGTCGAGCATTTCATCGCCTTCGTCGATGATCAGCAGCTTGACATGATTCAGCGGCAGGTAATCGTTGTAAATCAAGTCGATCAGCCGGCCCGGCGTCGCCACCAGCATCTGCACCCCGGTGGCGAACTTGGCGCGCTGGATGCTCTTGTCGAAGCCGCCGTAGACCGCGAACGGGGTCAATCCGATGTCTTCCGCCACCAGCGCCATTTCATTGAGATACTGCACCGCCAGCTCACGGGTCGGCGCCAGCACCAGCACCTGGATCTCCTTGAGCGCGGGATCGCACATCTGCGCCGCAGGGATCGAGCAGGCCAGGGTTTTACCCGAACCCGTTTCCGCCTGACCGATCATATCGCGCCCGGTAAGGATCAGGGGAATCGTCTCCGCCTGAATGGGTGTGGGCGTGACAAAGCCGTGGCGCTTGAGCGCCCGCACAATCGGATCCGTTACCCCGACCTGGTCAAACCCCGTCACCGCAGGGTCGGGCTCCATGACCACCGCGCCACCCGTCATATCCTCTGGCACCATTTCCGCCATCCCGCCTGTTTCCGGCGTCAGGCCCGGTGCCGATTCAGCAAACTCACTCATGTCATTCTCCTTGTTCCCAGCAGGTCAGTATAGCATACCTCGCGCGCCGGCGACGAATGCCGCCCGGCAGGCGCCCCCCCCCGGCCACCGTTACCATGCACCCGGACACCGCGATGCCGGCACCGCCCGCCGGGCCGCTGCCTGAAAATCGCCAGCAATCCCGCGCCTTGACCGCAACCGGCACGTCAGGTACGGTAACGGTCACCGGCATCACCCGTTTCCTGCCTGCGGAGGCAGGCGGGGATGACGGCGGCCATGCCGGGACGCGATGCTGCATTGCGCATGGCCGGCGGCATCATGAACCGCGCGAACCGTGCCGAACGCAATCCCTGATCAGCGGGAACGCTTCCGAGTCGCCGCGAACAACCGCGGGTGGGGGGGAAAACATGAAGGACCGTCGGGCAAACGACCGTGCCATGACTGCCGAGCAGGCAGTACGCATGCTGGCGGGAACACTCATCCTGCTGTCGCTGGCGTTGGGGTGGTGGCTGGATCTGCGGTTTCTGCTGCTAACCGCCCTGGTCGGAGTCAATCTGCTTCAGTCTGCATTCACGGGATTCTGTCCGGCGGAACGGCTGTTCAGACGCCGCGGTCTGCTCTGAACCCGCTTATTCGCGGTAAATGGTCATGGAGACGCCGGCGCGGCCGTTGTCGGCAACCTCTTCGCGCGTGAGCACCGCATCCCAGACCGCCGGGCCGAAGGCATAGGCAAACGTCATCACAATAATCGCCACCATGCCGACAATCAAGGCGTATTCCACCATGCCCTGACCCCGCCTGGCCCGCTGCACCCTGTCCATGCCGTCCTTATAGCTAACTCCGCGCCATCCGGCAACCAACCGCCTTGACAGCCGTGGTATTACCTCGTAATATATGCTCTGGAGGTGGCATCATGCCGCGCAAAGACACCGTCCTGACCTTCAAAACCGATCCCGCGCTCGCGACAGCCCTGCGCGCCCTGCCCAACCGCAGCGATTTTATCCGCGCTGCCGTACTCGCCGCACTCGACAACGCCTGCCCGCTGTGCGGCGGCAGCGGGCTGCTGTCCCCGAAACAAAAGGAGCATTGGGAACAGCTGCGCGCCAGCCATCGCATCACCAAATGCGGCGACTGCGACGAATTGGTCATGGTCTGCGACCGCCATGACCGCCGCCACCCGCGCGGACGCCGGGCCCGATGACCTGGCAACCGTGCAGCGCTCCCCGGCACGCCGGGCGGGCGCGGCCGCCGGCAGCAGCATGACCCGGCATGCCTGCGGCAGCTGCTGCACGAAGCTGTCCCGGCTGGTCGTCCGCCTCGGCACCAGCACTGTGCTTGACGGCATCGATTTGCACCTGCATTGCGGCGAACTGACCGCACTCATCGGGCCCAACGGCGCCGGCAAGACCACCCTGCTGCGCGCGCTGCTGGGTGAGCTCCCCTTTTCCGGCGAAGTCCGTTTCCTCGACGCCGCCACCGGCCGGCGCCGCCGGCCGCGGTTCGGCTATGTGCCGCAATCGCTGGAATTCGACCAGGGCGCTCCGCTCACGGTGGCCGACCTGTTCGCCGCCGCGCTGGCCCGCTTCCCTGTCTGGCTCGGCCATACCGCCGCCTTGCGCGCGCGCGCCACTGCCGCGCTCGCCCGCGTGCAGGCGGATCATCTGTTCGACCGCCGCGTCGGCGACTTGTCGGGCGGCGAACTGCAGCGGGTGCTGCTGGCGCTCGCCCTGGAACCACTCCCCGATCTGCTGCTGCTCGACGAGCCCGTGGCCGGGGTCGATGCCGGCGGACGGGAGAATTTCTACGGGCTCATCTGCGCCTTGCGGCGCGATTTCGACCTGTCCATTCTCCTGGTGGCGCACGATCTTGATCTGGTCGCCCGCCATGCCGACCGTTTTGTGCTGCTCAATCGCACCGTGATCGCCGTGGACACCCCCGCTGCGGTGCTCGCCCACCCCGAGTGCGTCCGCCTGTTCGGCCGGCTGACTCCCGATCCGGCCCTGCGCCATCCGCACGCGGTCCTCCCGCATGCCGGGAGCCATGCCTGATGCTCGCGCCCTGGTACCAGCTCTGCGCCCTCCTGCCGGCGCCCTGGTCGCAGTTCCTGTTCCTGCAGCATGCGCTGCTGGCGATCCTGCTGCTCTGTCCGCTGCTCGGTCTGCTGGGGACGCTCGCCGTGGGCAATCGCATGGCCTTCTTCGCCGATGCAGTCGCCCATGCCTCGCTTACCGGCCTGGCCATCGGCGTGCTGCTGGGCGCAACGTCGCCGCTGCCGGTCATGCTGGTCTTCGCCGCGCTGTTCGCCACGGTGCTGACCGTCCTGCGCCGGCAGAGCAGCGCCTCGACCGACACCCATATCGGCATCTGCGCCGCCGCCGCGGTGGCCCTCGGCCTCACCCTGCTCTCGCGCGGACGCGGGCTGGCGCAATTCACTTCCTACCTCGCCGGCGACCTGCTCAGCATCGCTCCCGCCGAGCTGCTGGCCCTGGCCGGCGCCGGGTGCGTCTGTCTGCTGGTCTGGTGGTTCGCCTTCAACCGCTTCCTGCTCGCCTCGTTTAATCCCGCCTTGGCCCGCAGTCGCGGCGACAACATCGCCGCGCTGGAATTCTCCTTTTCCATTCTTCTGGCCATGCTGGTCACCCTGGCGCTGCCGTGGGTGGGACTGCTGGTCATCAATGCGCTGCTCATCATCCCCGCCGCCGCCGCGCGCAACCTGTCGCGCACCATGCGCGGCTACCACGGGATCGCCGTGGGCGGCGGCCTGTGCTGCGGACTGGCGGGGCTGGCACTGTCGTATTATGCCGACACTGCCACCGGCGCAACCGTCGCCCTGCTGGCGGCGCTGTGGTACTTCATTACCGTCCCCTTCAGCCGCCGGCCCCGTTAGCCGCCGGTCGTACGGCGGATGCCGTTTGCATTTCCGGCCGGGAATGACTACTATTGCCGAACCGTTGATCGCCCGGAGGAATTGTGGACCAACCGCTGCTCGTTGCGCTTGATCTGGAAAGTGTGCTGGTTCCCGAGTTCTGGCCGGCGATCGCCGCCGCCACCGGGGTGGGTGCGCTGCAGCGCACGACCCGCGACGAACCCGCGTATGACCGGCTGATGGCGGAACGGCTGGCCGTGCTGCGCGACCACCGCCTTTCCCTGCGCACGGTGCAGGCGATTCTTGCCGCACTGGCGCCCCTGCCCGGTGCGCCCGCGTTCCTCGACTGGCTGCGCGACCGGGCGACCGTCGTTATCCTCTCCGATACATTTTATGAATTTGCCGCGCCGCTCATGATGCATCTCGGCCGGCCGGCACTGCTTTGCCACACCATCGTCGTCGATGCCGACGGCATGATCACCGGCTGGCGGCAGCGCTGCCCCGACGGCAAGGCCGCCGCCGTGCGCGCATTCCGCAACCTCGGCTTCACCACCGCGGCGGTCGCGGATTCACACAATGACCTGGGCATGCTGCATGCTGCCGACTGCGGATTTTTCTTCCGGCCGCCGGCGGCACTCGCCGCCGCCCACCCCGGATATCCGGTCTGCACCAGCTATGCCGAATTGCAGCAGCGGTTGACCGGGTTGATCAGCACCTGATCCGGACCCGTCATCATTCCCGGGCCGCGGCCACAGCGCGCCAGCGGATGGCGCCGCTGTCACCCACCGCATATTCGAGCAGCACCGCACCGCGCTGATGCCCGTCCGTGCAATGCGCCAGCACCCAATGGCGGTTGAGCACATAGACGTCCTGCGGCGAGATAAACCGCATCGTCCCCCCCTGCGTGCCGGCGAGGGGGATGACGTCGTCATGACGCAGCAGGTCGGTGGTCAGCTCAAGCAGCGGATTGCGCAGTCCCGCGCGGTACAGCTGCTGCAAATCCGCGGGGGACAGCGTGACGGGCGGCGCCACGACGACGGTCTCCGCCGCCAGTTCCCCACTCATCCGCTCCACCTGCCGGACAAGTGCGGCATGCTGCTGCTGCGCTCGATCGCGCTGGCGGAAATATATCACACCGAAATTGACCGCCACCATGGCCGCGACCAGCGCCATGCCGGCCGTCAGGGCGATCACCCGCCGGTAGAATTGTCTGGTCTCCTGCAGTTCATCGTTCGGCATGATCTTCTCCCGCCTTCGTCTGTCCGGTTTTCGCCGGGCGCCGGCCGGTCCACCCGTTGCGGACCGCTTGCTGCCCATGCTTCCGTTTTATGGTATCCTTGACCGGTCGGCCATTGCCCCACCGACCACTACTGCATCAGGAGCATGTCCATGGCCCGTACCCGCGACCTTGAACGCCACTATCCCGCCCGGCAGTTCGCCGGCAAATTGCGCCGCCTCGCCGCGGCGCTTGAGGCGGGCAGGCCGTTCCGTCTGCAGCTTGCCGGTGAACGCCTGACCATCCCCGCCGACGCGCACATTTCCATCGAACATGAGCGTGCGCACGGCACTGCGGAAATCGAATTTCAGCTGCGCTGGCGCGCGTGACCGTCAGGCGCGCCTGATCCGCAGCGTCCCGCCCGCGGGCAGCGCCACCGTCAGTGCCGCCCGCCACGGCTTGCCGCGCGCCGGCAGATCGCGGGTAACCCAGCGCCGCCCGTCAAATTCATTGACCGCCTCCGCCGCCCCGGGCGCAGTGCGGATGCTGTGCAGCGGATGGGTCATGCCCGTGCCCCACGCCTTGACGATTGATTCCTTGCGCGTCCACCCCTGCAGGAGCAGCTCGCGCCGGCGGGCATCGGTGTAATGCTCGATGGCGGCGCGCTCATCCGCGGCAAACGTCAGCGCCGACGCGGTGGCGATATGCGCGGCATTTTCCAGCAGCTCAACGTCAAGGCCGAGCTCGCGTTCCGCCACCGCGATCAGACCGATCCCGGCACGGTAGCTTATCGAAAAAAAGAACGGGTTGC